>FTIF01005330.1_pt1 | contig 20613 bp, 19 predicted proteins | sample 1658001 | NCBI WGS metagenome assembly FTIF01 (sample SAMEA3914789, study PRJEB12502) | metagenome | biome: forest; material: soil | place: Canada | collected 2011-07-03 | depth 0.3 m | reverse complement strand
CTGCTGCCGTTCATGCCGATCCCTCTGGTCGGCAAGAAGGGTAAAAAATACCGCTGGCTGGACGAGAAGGATCTGCCGCAGAGCATCGGCCGCCTCAGCACCTTCATGGGCAATGCCGGCGTGCTGCTGCGCGCCTACGTCTACGCCCGAATGCTGGGCCGCGAGGGCATGCACCGGGTCGCCGAGTTCGCCACGCTCAACGCCAATTACCTGCAGACGCGGCTGCGCGAGCGCGGCTTCGACCTGGCCTTCCCGACGCGTCGGGCCAGCCATGAATTCATCGTCACCCTGAAGCGGCAGAAGCAGGAGATCGAGCTCACCGCCACCGACATGGCCAAGCGGCTGCTCGACTACGGTTTCCACGCGCCGACCGTGTACTTCCCGCTGCTGGTGCCGGAGTGCATGCTGATCGAGCCGACCGAGACCGAGGACAAGGAAACGCTGGACGCCTTCGTCGAAGCCCTCTGCGCCATCTGGGAAGAAGCGAAGAATGACATCGCCTACGTCAAGGGCGCGCCTTACACCATGCCGGTGCGGCGTCTGGACGATGTGCGGGCAGTGCGCCAGCTCGATATACGCTATCAGGCCAGCGCACAATGAAAGAAGTGGTCAGTGATCAGTGGCTAGTGATTAGTAAAAGCACTTGCCACTTCAGTTTTTCACTAACCACTAGTCACTAACCACTAATCACTGATTTTATGGCTGACGGCATCAAGGGCTGGGCGCGGCTGATACGGGCCACCAGGGTTTCCTATGTGGGCCTCGGCTGGGCCATCCGCGAGGAAGAAGCGTTCCGCATCGAGGCCGCCCTGGCCGTGGTGCTGGCGCCGCTGGCCCTTTGGTTCGGCCACGGTGGCGTGCAGAAGGCGGTGCTACTGATGTCCCTCATCGCCGTGCTGATCACCGAATTGCTCAATACCGGGATCGAGGTCGCCATCGACCGCATCGGTCCCGAGCGGCACATCCTGTCGGGCCGCGCCAAGGACCTGGGATCGGCCGCTGTGCATCTGTCGTTGCTGCAGGTGCCCCTGGTGTGGGGCCTGGTGCTGTTTGGGTGATGGCTGCCTATCCGCCGATCACGCCCGAGATCGCGGCGGTGGAGATCATCCTGTCGCAGTACCGGCAGGCGCTGGGCGCGGATTACGGCGCCTACCGCAATCACATTTAGCGCATGCTGCACTTCTTCCGCGTCCTCAATGGCGAAGACCCGGCAGGCGAGGCCAGGGCCGCGGTGGCCGCTTGTTTCCACGACCTGGGCATCTGGACCGACCATACTTTCGATTACCTGGAACCGTCTGCCAGGCTCGCGGAAGCCCATTTGCGCGGACAGGGGCAGGGCGCCTGGATCGCCGAGGTATTGCTGATGGTGCGCGAACACCACAAACTGTCACCGTACCGCGGCAGTTCGCGGGTCGAGGCGTTCCGGCGCGCCGACTGGCTAGATGTGAGTCTGGGCCTGCTGCGTTCCGGGGTGCCTGCCGATTATGTAGGAGAAGTGCGTAGCGCTTTCCCCAATGCTGGCTTCCACCGCCGCTTGCTGCAACTGGGTTTGCGTCGGCTGCTGACGCACCCATGGAGTCCGCTGCCGATGTTGAAACTCTGACTGCGGCCTCCAGAATAAAGTCTAGTCAGAGTAAATACATGAATTGCTTCAGGAATCACCCAAACAAGGAAACAGGTAGACGATGTCAGCACTAATCTGCGGTTCGATGGCCTTCGACACCATCATGGTCTTCTCCGGCCAGTTCAAGAACGAAATCCTGCCGGACAAGGTGCACATCCTCAATGTGTCCTTCCTGGTGCCCAAGCTGCGCCGCGAGTTCGGCGGCACCGCCGGCAATATCGCCTACAACCTCAATCTGCTGGGCGGCGATGCCCTGCCCATGGCCACCATCGGCCATGATTTCGGCGCCTATACCGCCTGGTTGGACCAGCACGGCATCCAGCAGAAATTCCTCAAGGTGGTGCCGGATGCCTATACCGCCCAGGCCTACATCACCACCGATCTGGACGATAACCAGATCACCGCCTTCCATCCGGGCGCGATGAGCTTCGCCCACACCCAGAACATCGTGAAGAAGACCGACAAGGGCCCGGTCAAGATCGGCACCGTGTCGCCGGATGGCCGCGACGGCATGCTGCTGCACGCGACCCAGTTCGCCGATGCCGGCATCCCCTTCATCTTCGACCCGGGTCAGGGTTTGCCGATGTTCACCGGCGACGAACTGAAGGACTTCATCAACAAGGCCAGCTATGTTGCGGTCAACGACTACGAGTCCGAGATCATCATGAGCCGCACCGGCTGGACCCTGAAGGAGATCGCCGAGCGCGTCGATGCCCTCATTGTCACCAGCGGCGGCAAGGGCTCGCACATCTTCGCCAAGAACAAGGTGTTCGATATTCCCTGCGCCAACGCCAATTCCCTGGCCGATCCCACCGGCTGCGGCGATGCTTATCGCGCCGGCCTCCTGTACGGGCTGCTGCGCGGCCTGGACTGGGAAACCACCGGCCGCGTCGCCTCGCTGATCGGCGCCATCAAGATCGAGCGGCCGGGACCGCAGAACCATACCTTCACCATGGAACAGTTCCGCGCGCGCTTCAAGAAAGAGTTCCGCTACGAGCTGCTGTAAGGCGAGTCGTATCAAGCAAGAAGCCGGGCGATGCCCGGCTTTTTTGTGCGCTGCGATTGGCGATCATTGTCTGAGCCTATGCAGAAGGCAGCAATATTCAATTGGATTCTCTCTCTCCTTGGCGTTGTAATCGGGTCGCCGCACCCAGCCAAGTAAAAAGTAGCCAGGAGAGGAGATCGGCATGACGCTAAGGGAATTGCGTTATCTGGTGGCGCTTGCGGATCGTGCGCATTTCGGACGCGCCGCTGAAGACTGTCATGTGTCGCAACCGACCATGAGCACCCAGATCAGGAAGCTGGAAGAGTATCTCGGTGCCACCCTGATCGAGCGCAACGCCAAATCCATTTCACTGACGCCGGTCGGGCAGGAAGTGGTGGAGAAGGCGCGGCGCATCGTCGGTGAGGTCGATGCCCTGCTGTCCTCGACACGGGCATCGCGCGGGCCCTTGAGCGGGCCGCTCAACCTGGGTGTGTTCCCGACCCTGGCGCCGTATTTCCTGCCCTGGTTCATCCCGCTGGCCAAGAGCCGCTACTCACGGCTGCAACTGGTGGTGCATGAGGACCTCACCGGGCACCTGCTGGAGCGGCTGCGCAATTACCAGATCGACGCTGCCTTGCTGGCGCTGCCGCTGGATGGCGAGGATTTCGAAGCGCTGCCGCTGTTCGACGAGCCGTTCTGGTTCGCCTGCCCACCGGGGCATCCGCTGGCCCGGCAGAAAGCGGTCACCGAAGCCGATCTGCGTGACGAACCCATGCTGCTCCTGTCCGATGGGCATTGCCTGCGCGGCCAGGCACTGGCCGCCTGCGGCCGCAAGACGCTGGGCGAGGAAGGACTCGACGATTTCCGTGCCGCCAGCCTGGAAACCATTTGCCAACTGGTCGCCGCCGGCTTCGGCTGCACCCTGTTGCCGGCGCTGGCGACACATCCACCGCAGGGCGGGGCGGAGCCTTCATTCGCGATTCGCCCGCTGCACTCTCCCAACGCCAGCCGCCGTGTTGGCCTGGTCTGGCGCCGCGGTTATCCGAAAGCGGAAGAGATGGCCCTGCTCGGTGATCTGGTGCGGAGCAATCCGCCGGCGGGCACGCGCACGGTGCTGGTGGAAGAGAAGACGCTGCGCGCACGCCGGCATTGAATGCGGCTGCTGCCGGAATCCCCGTAGTACGCTGCTCACTCACTAACGTCATACCGGCTTTCGCCGGTATGACGTAGGGGGCCTGGTATGGAACTTACCTTTTGCCGTAATCCAGCGCCACGCCCTTGCGCTGCGCCAGGATGTAGGCCTCCAGCGCCCGCATCTTGGGATCGTCCGGCGCCAGCACCTTGCCGCGCACCGGGTGCTCGATGCACCAGTTGATCATGTCGCGCAGCAGCGCCACGCGGCCCAGCTGCGGCTGGAACTTGGGGTAGGTTTCGGGATGCGTGTTGGCCGCGCGCGGATGGCACATATCGCAGGACACGGCGATATCGCTGCCCAACTCGTCTCCGCTGTGGAACACGGTGGAGCCGTACACCGCCATCTTGTAGGTCTCGTTGTTCCACACCTGCACGTCTTGCTGTGTCACCGTGCCGTAGGTGGAGGATTGGCCGGTTCCTACCAGCTTGGAGTTGTCTTCCGGCTGCACCACCTGGTGCGCCTCGACCTCGGCTTGTACCCAGTCCTTGCCCGGATTGGTGGCTTTCCATTGCGCCATCAGCGCGTCGGAGATCTTCTGGCCCTCGGCGTGGGTCTTGGGCGTGTCCTTCGATACCTTCACTGTGGTCTTGTTGTCGCACAGCTTGACCTCGGTGCTGCCGGAGGCCGCTGGCGAGTGTGGTGGCGTGGCCGTATCGTCGGCGCCCACGCGCAGCGAGGCTGCCAGCAGGACCAGGGCCAGTAGGGCGGGTTTCTTCATGGTGCTTGCTCCGGTCGATCCGATCAGTAGCTGGAGAGGGTCGGTGCCACAGGGGCGTCGCTCTTGCCGCCGCTGCTCAGGTAGCTGGCTTTGACCTGCATCGGATTGCGGTTCCATAGGCTGTAGAGCTTGTCCACCAGGCCGTCCGGGTGCACCGCCACCGAGCCGTCGCCGAGGCCGTCGCTGGCGTCGAAGGGATTGGGGCGATTCATCTGCACGGTCAGCGCCGGCAGGCCCTGCGGCGCATACGGCCAGGGCCACGCGGTGGAGAGCATTCCATGGAACTGGATGTTGCCGAGGCGGTTGGTCAATACCTGGTGGGTGTGGCCGTGCAGCACGGTGACGTGGTCGAAGCGCTGCAGCAGCGCCTGCACATCCTCGGCATCGTCAGTCCAGAAATTCCAGGGCCGGTACAGCTTATACAGCGGCGAGTGCGAGAACACGATCAGCGGCGTCGAGGTCGGCACTTTTTCCAGGTCCTTCTTCAGCCATTCGCGCTGCGGCGCGCCGACTTCGAAGGCGCTCTGCACTGCGTTGTCCAGGCCGGCCACGGTGTGCATGCGCTCCGCCGGGCTCATGCCGCGGGCGCTCCAGAAATCCTTTTCCTGCACGCTCATCAGCGTCACGAAGTGCACGCCCTTGTGATCGAAGCTGTAAGTCTCCGGACCGAACAGCTCGTTCCAGTGGTGGCCCATGTCGTAATACCAGTCGTGCTCGCCGGCCATCATGTGCACCGGCGCCTTCAGGCTCTTCAGGATCTGTGCGCCGACATCCAGCTCCTCTTTGCGGCCGAGCTGAGCCAGGTCTCCGCCGTAGAGCACGAAGTCCGGCTGCGGATCGAGGCTGTTGACGTCATCCACCGCGCGCAGCAGCTGCCGCAGGAAGCGTTCGTTGGTCTTCTTCACGTACAGGTGTGAGTCGGAGATGTAGGCGAAGTTGAAGCCCGGCCGAGTGCCGCTGTCATCGGCATAAGCCACGTTGATCGGCAGGAAGCTGTGGAAGGGGTAGTTCACTCCTGCCGCCACCGCTGCCGCGGCGGCGCCGGTGGAGATTTTGAGGAAGGCGCGTCGGTCGAGGTTGTGCAGTCCGCGAAACAGCGCTTCGCGCTCTTCCATATGCCGCGTCTCGACGCTCTTGATGTGGGGAATTCTGGTCTTGTCGTTCATGGTGGCGCTCCGAGTCACTTCAGGCCGGCCGGGCCGAGTACCCGCTGCTCGAAAGGCAGCACCTCGCGATGCGCCAGCGCGTTATCGCGGAACGGCCGGGTCTTCGCCGCCCGAGCCTGCTGTTCGCGCATCGCCGCCTCGTTCTGCGCGGCGAAGCGCGTATCGGTGAGCGTGAACAGGAAGGCCACCACGTCGTCGATCTCGTTCTCGCTCAGGTTCAGCGGCTCGATGCCGCCGTCGAGGTAGGCATTGGTCTCGCCGCCCTTGTTGTAGTGGTCCAGCACATCCCACAGGGTGCGCAAGGAGCCGTCGTGCATATAAGGCGCGGTGATGCCGACATTGCGCAGCTGCTCGGTCTTGAAGGCACCGATGTCGCCGCGGTTCTTGCTGACGATGAAGCGCCCCAGCTCAGACATGTCGGTCTGCAGGGCCAGCTTGTCCAGGGCATCGGCATCGCTGTCGTTCCTCAGCGCGCCCAGCGCCTGTTGCGCCAGTGATTCGAAGTTCTGCTTGCGCGCCGAGACGCCGATGTTGTGGAACAGGTTGTCGGTGCCGAGCGGATTGGAGGAGTTGATCATGTGGCAGCTCATGCAGCGCGCCTTGCCATTGAACAGCGCCAGGCCGCGCTGCGCGGCGGGCGAGATGGCTTTGCTGTCGCCAGCGGCGAAGCGGTCGAACGGCGCATCGAGGAAGATCAGGGTGCGCTCAAAACTGGCGATGGCCCGTCCCAGGTCATCGTAGTTCGGCGCATGGCCGTAGGCTTTCTGGAACAAGCTCTGGTAAGCCGGATCGGTGGCGACGGAGGCCATGGCGCTGGCGGCATCGGGATGCCCCATCTCGATCGGATTGAGAATCGGCAGCTTGGCCTGCTCCTCCAGCGATGCCGCGCGCCCGTCCCAGAACATGCTCTGCATCAGCGCCGCGTTCATGGTGGTGGGCGAGCTGCGGCGTCCGAGATGGTCGCCGATGCCTTCGGAGACATTGCGCTGGTCGGTGAAGCCGCGGCTGGCGTCGTGGCAGGTGGCGCATGCTACGGTACCGTCCTTGGACAGGCGGGTGTCGAAATACAGCTTGCGGCCCAGCGCGATGCGGTCGGCGGTCAGTTCGTTGCCGGGCGGCACATAGATCTTGGCCCAGGCCACAGGGTCGATCCCCGGCGGAGGGGCGGTGGAACTGGTGATGAGCTGATCCAGGCGCTGCTGCTGCGCGTCCAGCGCCATCGCGCCGTGAGGCCCGGTTGCCGGCGCTGCGGTTGCGGCGCGCAACGGGCCGGAGGCGGCGAGGGCGAGACAGATCAGCAGCGTGGTGCGGGACGGATGTGCCCGGCCTGTTTTGTTCATGCTCCCCTCCGGCGTTGGCTGCACTTGCGCAGCCGGCCGCCGATGACGGGCATCGGCTTGCGGCTGCGTGTGGGAGAACAATGCGTGACGGCCGCGGGCCTGACCAATCGAATGTTTGAATGGCGCCCATAGGGGTTGTGAATGGGCCGCAGTTGCTGCGGTGCGGGAAACGGTGGCTTGTATACGGCAGAGTGCCCCCGGCACTGTGCCGCCCATGTTGCATGGCAACTGTTGACTGTCAGGCGCGGCAGCCCTGTCTACACTATTGCAGGCACATTTTCGGGGAACCTGGATGCCGTCCGCAGCGCACTGGATCGCCTTTGCACTGGTCGCCTTGGGCATGGTGATCACGCCCGGACCCAATATGGTGTATCTGATTTCGCGCACCATCTGCCAGGGCCGCATGGCCGGCCTGCTATCCCTGGCCGGCGTGGCCACCGGTTTCATCATCTACATGCTGTGTGCAGCATTGGGCATCACAGCGCTGGTGATGGCTGTGCCTTATGCCTACGACAGCCTGCGCCTGGCCGGTGCCGCCTACTTGTTTTACCTGGCCTGGCAGGCGCTCCGGCCGAATGGGCGCTCGCCCTTCGAGCTACGCGAACTGGCTCCCGACGGCCCGCGGCGCCTGTTCGCCATGGGCCTGTTCACCAACCTGCTTAATCCCAAGGCCGCGGTCCTCTACCTGTCCCTGTTGCCGCAGTTCGTCGAACCGGCCAAGGGCACCATGCTGACCCAGCTGCTGACGCTGGGCCTGACCCAGATCATCATCAGCGTTTCGGTCAACGGCTCCATTGTGCTCAGCGCCGCCGCCATTGCGCGCATCCTGGCGCAGCGCCCGCGCTGGCAGCTGGTGCAGCGCTGGATGATGGGAGCCGTGCTGGGGGCGCTGGCGCTGCGGATGGCGCTGGAGCAGCGGCGTTAGTGGAAATCCTGAAGGTAGGCAATGCACTTTCGCACCGCAGCCACGAACGATTGCAATGAACACGCCTGGCGGTGCGCGCTGATCTGTGCTGTAGGGTTCATGGCAGGATTGCTTCGGCGACGATCCAAAGCCATGTGGCTCCAAACAATGCTGACCACAGATATCGATGATTGGGCTCGAGCCATGCAGCCGCTTTCTTGATGCCAAATATAGCCAGACCAAGTAGCGGCACGTAAATAGGCGCTAGGTAGCGATCGCCCGGAACGTCGAGAAATGTTCTATGCGTCGCCCAAAGTACGAAAGCGGCATAACCGAGCACAAATACGGATGACGTCAATCCGAGTGCTACTCCAAAATTTCTTTCCTTGGGCTCACTGAGTGGTATGCGCAGGAAATGCACAACAGAAAAACAGAGTATCGCCAAGGCTGCAAGGCTCGCGGCAATGGCCGCTGGATTGATTCCATGCAGATATGTCCCCGGAAGCAGCCAATGAGACAGCGTCGCCGAGAATCCGGACAGCAGCATCCAAAAAGGTTGTGGTTGAGGTAGACGTTCCCCAGTGGTGGTTCCCGATATCAGATAGGTTCGCCACAACCAAATCAGGTACGGCACCGTCGACAAGGCTATTGCAGCGATTGTTCTTGCCAGATGCGCCAACGAATGTAGTCGGGCTCGCAACAGGATGGTTGCGAGCATGGTTGCGGTTATGGGGATGCCAGCGTGACGCGTTGCCAGGCACAGCGCATGGAACAAGCATGCGAATATCAGATCGCTGGTTTTGCCTGCTGTCAGATACTGGCTCCAGCTTATAAGCCACGCAAGGCTTAGTGGAATAAATAGGGTTTCACTCCATGCCATTCGGAAAATCAATTGCATCGGGCTGGAATGCGCCACCACTACCGTTAACGCCATCGCAAGGATCAGCCCACTCCCGAACGAACGGAACATGATCATTGAGGCTAGAGCCGACGCGGCCAGCAGGAGGTAGTTCAGGACGTCAAGATGAGATTCAAGATGAAGCGCAATAAATGGCGCTAGTGCCATAGGGTAGAGCGGTGGCCAGGAGCGGTAGTCCGTCCCGATGCTCGATCCCTCGGCCAGATTGGTGGCCGCTTTTATATAGGAGTATGAATCTGGGGTCTTTCCGACGGTGCTCGTAGGTGTCAATACTAGTGCCGCGATCAGCAGGGAACAGACCGCGAGCATGGGCGTGCTCCCCAAAGCTCTTCCTGGTGCGGAAGCGCCGTCGCCTGGCAGCCATGTGGGCCAGCTCCTGCTTCTGCTCATGTATTGCCAGATGGTTCGCATAGTTATGGCTTGATTACCAAGAAAATTGCCGCTAGTCTGAAAATAGATATCGCTTCATACGAACTGTAGGCCGGTGCCCGATATCGGTTACCTTGGACGCTACAGAATCTGCGCAAGCAATTTCGAGCCCGGTGATGTGAAGCTAAACTCTAGTCACGCCAACGTGCAGCAATGAAAAAATGAATGATGCCCGGTTTTACTGCTGAGCCTCTTCCGTCATTGCAGTTTCTGACGGCGGCTACTTCTCAGAATGCAGAAACAGGCGCGATCCGGCCTGGATCAGTACGGCACAAGCCAGCGCAATGCAGAAGCTGGTGGCGATTCCCGTTCGCGGCAGTGCCAAGGCAAGCACCAGGCAGAAGACGGCGAAGGCGTAGTAACCGAAGACCATCCCGCGCAGCAGCTTAATAGTGAATGCGGCTCCAGACTGCCGCTGCGAAAATACTGCCAGCACGCTCGCCATCACCGGGAACATCGCGAGCAAACCGCTCAGCCTTGGCCCCAGGTCCGAAGCGAAACGTGTGACCAGCAGCACCAGCGCTGCGCCGACCATCATGCGCAGCAGCACATTGAGACTTTGCGGTGGGGCCGAGCCAGGCACTGCATCGAGCCGCGGAAATGCGTAGGGTGCGAACAGCATCGCCAAGGACGTCAAAAGCGCGGCAACGACCAGGGATGGCGCCAGCGCATTCAGTGCAAAGACGCCGATGAAGTAGACGGCCAGAGCTGCCAGCAGGCAGGGAAACCAGGACCATCGCGTCGCCGCCCAGGCATAGCTGATACCAAACAGCAGGATGGCGACTACTGCGGACAGTGTGCCGATCGCCGCTTGAGCCGTGAATACCGGTCCACGCTCGACCGCCAGGAACAGTAGTACCGGCCCTGAAACCACCGGGAAGCCGGACAGCCAACCAGCCACCGCCGGTCCCCAGCGATGCGCGGCGAGCGTGATCAGGCCGATCAAGGTCGGGACCAGCAAGAGCTTCAGGGCCAGCATGCGCTAGAGCTATGCCGCCCCGAGAACGTCGGACTCTACTGCCCCGCCAACCCCGCCGCTTGCACGATGGCAATGAACGGCGTCGGATAGACACCCAGCAGCAGCATCAGCAAGGCCAGCGCCAGCAGCATCAAACCGCCGGTGTTCTGCGCCCAATCCAGCGGGGCGGAGAACTTGCGGACCCAGGGGGCACGCAGGTAGAGCTGGGCCATGGCGCGCAGGTAGTAGAACAGGCCTACGGCGCTGCCGAAGACCACTGCCGCCATCAGCGGCCACAGATGGCGTTCGACACCGGTGGCGATGACGTAGAACTTGCCGATGAAGCCCGCGGTGAGCGGGATGCCGGCCAGCGACAGCAGCGCCACGGTGAGGATGGCGGCGAGATTGGGGCGGCGCCAGAACAGGCCGCGGTAGTCCCACAAGGTATCCGCATCGTGATCGCCGTAGGGGCTGGACACCAGGGTCACTACGCCGAAGGCGGCGAGGGTGGTGACGACGTAGGTCAGCAGGTACATGCCCACCGCTTCCGTGGCAAGCGCGCCGGTGGCGATGAAGGCCACCAGGATGTAGCCGAAGTGCGCGATGGAGGAGTAGGCCAGGAGGCGCTTGATGTTGTCCTGCAGCAGCGCCAGGATGTTGCCGATGACGATGGACAGGATGGCGATGACGGTCAGCACGTTCATCAGCGAGACGTACTGGTAGGCCTTGGTCTCGACGAAGTAGCGCAGCAGCAGGGCCAGCACCGCGGTCTTGGAGGCGGTGGCGAGATAGGCGGCCACCGGAGCAGGGGCGCCTTCATAGACATCCGGCGTCCACAGGTGGAATGGCGCCAGCGACAGCTTGAAGGCGACCCCGACCAGCAACATGCCGCCGCCGACCATCATCACGGTCCGCGCCGGGCCCATCGCGCCGGCGGCGCGATGGCCGATCTGCGCGAAGTCGAGGGTGCCGACCTGGGCGAAGATCAGCGCCATGCCGAACAGGATGAAGGCCGATCCCACTGCCGACAGCACCAGGTACTTGATGCTGGCTTCGAGCGAGCGGCGCTCCTTCACCAGGTAGCCGATCATGCCGTAGAGCGGCAGCGACAACAGCTCCAGGCCGATGAAGAAGGCGGCGAAGTGGCGGCTGCACACCACCACCAGACCGCCCAGCGCGGACAGGGCCAGCAGGATGTAAACCTCCTCCTGGTTACCCTTGTAGCCTTCCATGTAGGCGTATGTGAGGGTGGCCGTGGCCAGGCCGGCGGCGAGCACCAGGCCCATGTAGAAGGCGGCGTAGCTGTCGATCACCAGCAGCGGCGTGACGAACTGCGGCAGCGGCGGGTGGCCGAAGAAATCCAGCATCTTGAGAATCGGCGCCTGCAGGAATCCAGGCAGCTGATCCGCCAGCTGCGGCAGCACCAGATAGGTGGCGGAGATCAAGGCCAGGTTGAGGCCCACCGCAACCACCGTGGCGTTCCACCAGTGATGGCGGCGGAAGGCGATGGCTACCATCACCCACATGATGGTAGCGCTGACGATCAGGATCGGCGCCAGTGCCAGCCACTGGTTGAGGTCGAGGGCAAATTTCATGGCGTGCCCCCGGCATGGGCCGCGGCCAGCGTGGCCTGGGCTGCCTGGTAGATATGTTGCACCGCTTGGATCGGCGCCCTGGACAGGTCGAACACCGGCTGCGGATAAAGGCCGAACAGCACCAGCAGGCCCATCAGGGTGAACATGGTGGCGAGTTCGCGGCTATTCAGGTCACCGAGCTTGTTCTTTTCACTGCCGTGCACCGCGCCGTAGAAGGCGCGCTGCACGAACATCAGCGAGTACACCGCGGCCAGGATCAGGCCGGTGGAAGCGACGATCGTCACGAACCGGTCCACCGGCCAGGTGCCGAGCAGGATCAGGAATTCGCCGACGAAATTGGCCAGGCCAGGCAGGCCCAGGCTGGCGGCGGCGAAGAACAGGGCAATCGGCGGCAGGAACGGAAAGCGCGACCACAGGCCGCCCATCAGGCGCAGGTCGCGCGTATGCAGGCGCTCATACATTTCGCCGCAAAGGATGAACAGCCCGCCGGCAGAAATGCCGTGCGCCAGCATGTTGATTACCGCACCCTGCAAGGCTTGCTCGGTGCCGGCATAGATGCCGACCAGCACGAAGCCCATGTGGCTGATGCTGGTGTAGGCGACCAGGCGCTTGACGTCGTTCTGGGCGAAGGCCAGCACCGCGCCGTAGACGATGCCGAGCACGCCCAGCCACATGGCGATCGGCGCGAACTGCGCCGAGGCATGCGGGAACAGCGGCAGGGCGAAGCGCAGCAGGCCGTAGGCGGCGGTCTTCAGCAGGATGCCGGCCAGATCGACCGAGCCGGCGGTGGGCGCCTGCGAGTGCGCGTCCGGCAGCCAGTTGTGCAGCGGCACCACCGGCAGCTTCACCGCGAAGGCGACGAAGAAGCCGAGCATCAGCCACCACTCCGCATTCGCGCTCATCGGCGTGTTGAGCAGCGCCGGGTAGTCGAAGGTGATGACGCCGGTGCTGTTGTAGTGCACGAACACCAGCCCCAGGATCGCCAGCAGCATCAGCAGGCCGCTGGCCTGGGTGTAGATGAAGAACTTGGTTGCCGCGTAAACGCGTCCCTTGCCGCCGGGGGCGTTATGGCCCCACAGTGCGATCAGGAAGTACATCGGCACCAGCATCATTTCCCAGAAGAAGAAGAACAGGAACAGGTCCATGGCGAGAAACACGCCGATGACGCCGCCCAGGTTCCACAGCAGGTTCAGATGGAAGAAGCCGACATTGCGCTGCACTTCGCGCCAGGAGCAGGCGATGGCCATGATGCCGAGCAGGCCGGTCAGGCCCACCAGGATCAGCGACAGGCCGTCCAGCGCCAGGTGGAAGCTGATGCCGAAGCGCGGAATCCACGGTACCTGGAATTCCTGCACCCACCGATGCTTGTCGCCGAGCAGGGTGAGGGAATAGTCGCCGACCATCCACAGGTGCGCGGCCAGGCCCAGCACCGTGAACATGGTGACCAGCGCCACCCAGCGCGGGAAGCCGCGGCCGAAGCGCTCGATCTGCCAGCACAGGAAGCCGCCGATGAAGGGCAGTACGAACAGCCAGACTAGGATCATGGGTAGAACACCACCGCGGCGATAATGAGCACGGCGCCGAATGCCACGCTGGCGGTGTACCAGCGCAGGCGGCCGCTCTGGCTGAGCGCCGTCGCCTTGTTGAGAGAAGTCAGCAGCACCGGAATGGTTCCGATGATCTGGTCGAACACATCCTTGCTGTTGACGCGCACCGCCCACAGGAAGGGCTTCACGAACAGGCGGTCATAGAGCCAGTCGAAGCCGAAGGCGCTGTACCAGTAGCGGCTCAGCAGCCGGGCGAGGCCGGTGCCTTCCAGCCATTGCAGCAGGCGCGGCTGGCCGAAGAAGCGCCAGCCGGCAATGGCGATGCCGCACAGGGCGACCGCGCCGGAAAGCAACTCCACCTGGATCTGCGTCGAACCGCCTTCTTCCGCCGGGTTGGCGGGCAGCACGTTGGCCAGGGGCGGGTGGATCATGCCGCCTACAAAGGTCGACAGCACTAGCAGCACGCTCAAAGGCAGCCAGTAGGATACGCCATGGCCGGCATGCGCATCGGTCTTGGCTTCGCCGAAGAACACGGTGAAGATCAGACGGAAGGTATAGAGCGAAGTCAGGAAGGCGCCGAACAGGCCGGCCCAGAACAGGCCGATATGGCCGCCGGCATAGGCCTGCCACAGGATCTCGTCCTTGCTGAAGAAGCCGGCGGTGAGGTAGGGCACCGCGGCCAGGGCCGAGCCGCCGACGACGAAGCTCCAGAACGCCAGCGGAATCTTCTTGCGCAGGCCGCCCATCTTGCGGATGTCCTGCTCATGGTGGCAGGCCAGGATCACCGCACCGGAGGCCAGGAACAGCAGCGCTTTGAAGAAGGCGTGCGTCATCAGGTGGAAGATCGCCGCCGACCAGGCGCCGGCACCCAGCGCCAGGAACATGTAGCCGATCTGGCTCATGGTGGAGTAGGCCAGCACGCGCTTGATGTCGGTCTGCACCAGGGCGGTGAAGCCGGCCAGCAGCAGGGTCATGGCGCCGACCAGGCCGACCATCTGCTGCGCGAACGGCGCCAGCTCGAACAAGGTGTGGGTGCGCGCGATCAGATACACGCCGGCGGTGACCATGGTGGCGGCATGGATCAGCGCCGACACCGGGGTAGGGCCGGCCATCGCGTCCGGCAGCCAGGTCTGCAGCGGCAGCTGCGCCGACTTGCCGACGGCACCGCCGAGCAGCAGCAGGGCGATGGCGGTCACGGTGAGTCCGCCCGGATGGAAGGCCTGCGGCGCGAGCTGCAGGATCTCCTGGATGTTCAGCGTGCCGAGTTTCTGGAACAGAAGGAACAGGCCGATGGCCATGAAGGTGTCGCCGACGCGGGTGACGACGAAAGCCTTGCGTGCCGCCGCGCCGTTGGCCGGATCCTGATACCAGAAGCCGATCAGCAGGTAGCTGCACAGGCCCACGCCTTCCCAGCCGAAGTACAGGAACAGCAGGTTGTCGCCCAGCACCAGGAACAGCATGCTGGCGACGAACAGGTTCATGTAGGAGAAGAAGCGGCCGTAGGCCTCGTCGCCGCGCATGTACCAGGAAGCGAACAGGTGTATCAGGAAGCCCACCCCGGTGATCACGCCCATCATGGTCAGCGACAGGCCGTCCAGGCGCAGCGCGAACTGCGGCGCAAAGCCCCCGACCTGCATCCAGGTCCACAGCGGCTGCACAAAGGCGTCGCCGGCCGGTGGATGCTGCATGAACTGGATGCCGACGATGGCGGTGACCAGGGCCGACAGGCCAACCGAGCCGACGCCGATGACGGCAGCCAGCGTTTCCGGAATCTTGCCGCGGCCGAAGGCCAGGATCAGAAAGCCGAGCAGGGGAAACAGGAAAACCAGGAACAGGATATTCATGATCGGGTCAGCCCTTCATCTCGCTGGCCGCATCCGTGTCCAGCGTGTTGAAACGCCGGTAGATCTGCAGCACCAGGGCCAGTCCGACGCTGGCTTCGGCCGCTGCCAGGGTCAGGATGAGGATAAACATGATCTGTCCATCGGCCGCGCCCCAGCGACTGCCGGCGGCGACGAAAGCCAGTGCCGCGCCGTTCATCATCACTTCGATGGACATCAGCACGAACAGGATATTGCGGCGCAGCAGGATGCCCAGCAGCCCCAGTGAAAACAGGATGCCGGCCAGGATCAGCGCGTGCTCCAGCGGTATGGCGCTCACTCCGTTCATCTTCGTAAGTTCGTTCTGTCCTTATCTGTACCGCCCCGGCCGCCAGGGCAGGGGAGAGCTTGCAGCGTTTGTTGCCAGTCCTGCTTGTCCCGCTTCAGTCTTCGTGCCGGCCGAGATGGAAGGCGGCGACCAGCGCCGCCAGCAGCAGCATCGAGGCCAGTTCCACCGCCAGCAGGTACGGCCCGAACAGCGCGATGCCGACCTCGCGCGCGCCGATGGTGCCGTAGCCGATCTGGCGCTCGTCGCCCAGCGGGTGCAGCACCCGCACCAGCTCGAACAGCAGCACACCCGACAGCAGGGCGGGGAGCACATACGCCTGCCAGCGCAGCCAGCGTTTTTCCTGCTCGATGGTGGCGCGGCCCAGGTTGAGCATCATCACCACGAAGACGAACAGCACCATGATGGCGCCGGCATAGACGATGATCTCGAGGATGCCTGCGAACGGCGCGCCGATGGCGAAGAACACCATCGCCACGGCCAGCAGCGACACGATCAGGTACAGCAGCGCGTGCACCGGGTTGACGTTGGTCACCGCCAGCAGCGTGGAGATCACGGCGACTGCGGCTGCGAGATAAAACGCGATTTCCATGGCCTTTCCCTTAGGGCAGGAGCGACTTGACGTCGACCGGCTTGGCTTCGTTCTTCGCCGCGCCCTTGGGCTTGCCGGCGATGCTGAGGCCGGCGATGCGGTAGAAGTTGTAGTCCGGATACTTGCCGGGGCCGCTGATCAGCAGGTGCTCCTTCTCGTACACCAGATCCTGGCGGCGGTACTCGCCCAGCTCGAAGTCCGGCGTCAGCTGGATCGCGTTGGTCGGGCAGGCCTCCTCGCACAGGCCGCAGAAGATGCAGCGCGAGAAGTTGATGCGGAAGAATTCCGGGTACCAGCGGCCGTCGTCGGTCTCGGCCTTCTGCAGCGAGATGCAGCCCACCGGGCAGGCGGCGGCGCAGAGGTTGCAGGCAACGCAGCGCTCCTCGCCGTCCGGATCGCGGGTCAGCACGATGCGGCCGCGGTAGCGCGGCGGCACGTAGGGCTTCACTTCCGGATACTGGATGGTGTCGCGCTTGCGGAAGGTATGGCTGGCCACCATCACCATGCTGCGCAGATTGGTGTAGATGCCGATGAAGATGGCGATGAGCTTGGCGAAAAATTCTTTCATGGGCTGGCTCCTAATTTCCGCTTGCCAGCACAAACGCGCCGGTGCCCAGCATGTTGATCAGGGCCAGCGGCAGGCAGAACTTCCAGCCACCCGCCATCACCTGATCGTAGCGTGGCCGCGGCAGGGCGCCGCGCAGCAGGATGAAGAGCATGATGAAGATGAAAGTCTTGATGAAGAAATAGATGAAACCCAGCCAGGCGTGATTCTCGGCGCCCGGACCATGCCAGCCGCCGAAGTACAGCGTAGTCAGCAGGCCCGATACCACCACCACGCCGACGTACTCGGCGACGAAGAACATGCCGAACTTCATGCCGGAATATTCGGTGTGATAGCCGGCCGCCAGTTCCTGTTCAGCCTCCGGCAGGTCGAAGGGGTGACGGTGCGTGGTGGCGACAGCCGCCAGCGAGAAAGTGCAGAAACCGAAGAACTGGCTGAAGATGAACCAGTGGTGCGCGCCCTGGTAGGCAATGATGTCGTTGACCGCAAACGAGCCGGTCTGCATCACCACGCCCATCAGCGCCACGCCCATGAACACTTCGTAGCTGAGCATCTGCGCGGCCGAACGCAGGCCGCCGAGCAAGGCGTACTTGCTATTGCTGGACCAGCCGCCCAGCATCACCGCGTAGACGGCGAGGCCGGCGAGGGCGAAGAACAGCAGCACGCCGATGTTCAGATCGCCCGCCACGTTCCAGCCCGGCGCCACCGGCACCAGCACGAAGGCCATCATCATGGTGGTCATCGCCACCAGCGGCGCAATCAGGAAGGCCGGCTTGTCGACGAACGGCGGCATCCAGTCTTCCTTGAAGAAGATCTTGATCATGTCCGCCACCACCTGGCCCAGGCCGAATGGTCCGACGCGATTGGGGCCGTAGCGGTCTTGCCACACCCCGAGCAGGCGGCGCTCCACCCAGATCAGCATGGCGGCGACGATAACCGAGCCGAACAGCAGCACCAGCGCCTTGAGGCTGGCGACGATGGCGTCGACCACTTCAGGGTGGCTTGAGAACCAGTTCATCATAGCGGCGCGAGCAGCGTGGAGGGGCCCCGTGCGGAGCATGGGGATCCTGGCGTCGCGAGTCGACGCAGGCATGAGACCTGCGCGCCCGGCAGCGCGGGTTTGCGCAGGCGGGAGAACGCCCCGTTCTGTTCGGAGGCTGACATGGAAGGTCTCATGCGGTCTGCACCTGCGCGAGCTTGATGATGGCGCCGGCTTCGGCGTAAGCCATGCCGTCCACGCCCAGCGGCAGGCCGACGGTGCCGCGCGGCAGCGTCGGCAGCAGTCGCAGCGGCAGTCGCACGGCCGAACCGGCCAGCGATACGTCGATCAGCATATTGGCGCCGACGCCCAGGGCTGCGGCATCGGCGGGGTTGAGGCCGACGTAGGGCTTGGGCGCGCGCTCCGCCACTGGCGCGGCGCGGGCGGACAGCTCTTCACCGCCGAAGATGTGGTGCAGGGAGACGCTGCGCCATTCGCCGGCTTTCGGCGCAAATGCGACCGGGATCTTGTCGAAGTAAACCTTGGTCGCCGCATGGGCCTGCGGATCGAACAGGCGCACGCCGGCATCGCCGCCGCGCAGATGGCCGCCCACTTCGTCCTGGAACTTGTTCCACGACTGCGGCGAGTTCCAGCCCGGCGCCCAGGCGAAGGGGATCAGGGCGGAGGGACGGTCGCCGGCCTCGGTGCCGTGATGGCCTTCCATGGAGAAGGCGAGGGCGGTGTCGGCGTCCTGGCTGGCGCGCGGCTCGTGCACCGAGATATTGGCGCGCATCGCGGTACGGCCGCTGTAGCGGTGCGGCTCGCGCGCCACCTTGAGGCCATTCATGCGGAACTGCGCGTTCGGCGCAGCCTTGACCATGCCGGTCAGCTGCGGCAGCGCCTGCTCGCAGGCGGCGCTGACATCGTCGAAGTGCTTCCACTCGGACGTGACGTTGCTGAACTGCGCGCGCAGATCGCTGAGCCAGTGCCAGGCTTCGCGGATGGTGACCTTGGGGTCGTAATAGGTGGCGTCGTAAACCTGGAAGTAGCGCTGGGCGCGGCCTTCGTTGTTGACCACGGTGCCGTCGCCTTCGGCGAAGCTGGCGGCGGACAGCACCACCTCGGCCTGTTGGGCGGTGTCGGTCATCTGGTGATCGGCCACCACCAGCTTGGCGTTCTTCAGGGCGGCATCGACGCGCGACTTGGTGGCGCGGCGATACAGATCGTTCTCCACCACCACCACGGCATCGGCGGCACCGGACTGCAGCGCGTCGAGCGCCTTATCCAGGCCGGCGGCCTGCATCAGCGCCAGGCCCATGCTGTTCACTTCCGGCACCACCAGGCTCAGCTCGACGTGTTTGCCCTTGGCCTGCAGGGCGCGCACCACGTTGGCGGCGGCGTCGATCACCGACTCCAGGCCGGTGCCGGTGCCGGACACCACCAGCGGCTTGTCGGCGGCGAGCAGGCCGTCAGCGATGGTTTTGGCCAGGGCGGCGCTGGCTTCATCCAGACCGGCCACGGCAGGTGCACTGGCATCGATGGCGTGGGCCACGGCGAAGCCGAGGCGGGCGATGTCTTCCGGTGCGGCGCGGAAGGTCTGCGCGGCGATGTCGTCGATGCGGGTGGCGTCGACGCTGGCGACGTACAGTGGGTTCTTCTCGTGCTGGCCGATGTCGGCCAGCGCGATGGCCTGCCATTCGGCGACGTGCTTCTGCGCGGCCAGGGTGGTCTGGCGGCCACGCGCGGTCTGGCGCAGGGCCAGGGCGATGCGCGGCGCGGTATTGGTGACGTCTTCGCCCAGCACGAAGGCGGCGTCGGCCTGCTCGATCACGCGCAGGGAAGGGATGCGCACATGGCCTTCGCTGAGGATCTTGGCGACTTTCTGCACCAGCACGCCTTCGGCGGCGGAATGGCCGTCGAAGAAATTGTCGGCGCCGACCAGGGTGCGCAGGGCGTAGTTGGCTTCCAGGCTGGCGCGCGGTGAGCCAATGCCGATGACCCGCTTGGCCGATTTCAGCAGGTTGGCGGCATGCAGCACCGCCTCGTTCGGCGCCAGGACGACGAAATTGCCGTCGCGCTTGACCAGCGGCTGGCGCGGCCGGTCCTTGCGGTTGACGAAGCCGTAGCCGAAACGGCCGCGGTCGCACAGGAAGTAATGGTTGACCGCGCCGTTGTAGCGGTTCTCGATGCGGCGGATTTCGCCGTAGCGCTCGCCCGGGCTGGTGTTGCAGCCGACCGCGCAGCCCTGGCAGATGCTGGGCGCGAACTGCATGTCCCACTTGCGGTTGTAGCGCTCGCCGTGGGTCTTGTCGGTGAACACGCCGGTGGGGCAGACCTCGGTCAGGTTGCCGGAGAACTCGCTTTCCAGGATACCGTCGGTCTCGCGGCCGAAATAGACATTGGAGGCGGTGCCGTAGACGCCGAGATCGGTGCCGCCGGCGTAGTCCTTGTAATAGCGGGTGCAGCGGTAGCAGGAAATGCAGCGGTTCATCTCGTGATTGATGAACGGCCCCAGATACTGGTTCTGGTGGGTGCGCTTGGTGAAGCGGTAGCGGCGCGTGGCATGGCCGGTCATCACCGTCATGTCCTGCAGATGGCAGTGGCCGCCTTCCTCGCACACCGGGCAGTCGTGCGGGTGGTTGGTCATCAGCCACTCCACCACGCTGGCGCGGAACGCCTTGGACTCTTCGTCGTCGATGGAGATATAGGTGCCGTCGGCCGAGGGCGTCATGCACGACATGACGATACGGCCCTGCTTGTCGTTGGCGTCGCGGTAGGCCTTCACCGCGCACTGACGGCAGGCGCCGACGCTGCCCAGCGCCGGATGCCAGCAGAAGTAGGGGATGTCGAGGCCCAGCGACAGGCAGGCGTGCAGCAGGTTGTCGCCGCCATCGACTTCGTACTGCTTGCCGTCTACGTGAATGATCGCCA
>FTIF01005293.1_pt1 | contig 20673 bp, 18 predicted proteins | sample 1658001 | NCBI WGS metagenome assembly FTIF01 (sample SAMEA3914789, study PRJEB12502) | metagenome | biome: forest; material: soil | place: Canada | collected 2011-07-03 | depth 0.3 m | reverse complement strand
AACGACATGCAGGTCGGCCAGACCGGCAAGATCATCGCCCCGGAACTGTATTTCGCCATCGGCATCTCCGGCGCCATCCAGCATCTGGCCGGCATCAAGGACGCGCGCACCATCGTCGCTATCAACAAGGATGCCGAAGCGCCGATCTTTGAAGTGGCGGACTTCGGGCTGGTCGCCGATCTGTTTACGGCAGTGCCGGAAATGACGGCGAAATTGTGATCGCCGGATCGGCTCTTGAAATTATAAGTATGGTAGCATACTATATGCAAGATGCGAGAAAGAGCGGATCTGCAAGCCGATCGGCCTGCACTGTCGCTGCCGATGAAAATCGCCGGCGCTTCAAGTGATCAGGGCGAAGGATTGCGGCGACATAAAAAAGACGCTTGAGAGCCATGCAATGCGTTGAGCGGTTGGCAGAGCGTGAATCAGCCGAGGATTACCTTGGCCGGACGCTCAAGGCCCAGCTCCAGGAGCCAATGCCGGTGTTCGAAACAAGCATGCAACATCCTTCTGTCGAAGAGCGCTTCTCCAATCCGGAAGAGGTATCGACTGCCGGCATCGTGCTGTTCGATGCACTGGCCAGGTTTCAGGCAGGGGACACCCAGAGCGGTTTGCGTTGCCTGCAGCAGCTGCAGCATTCCAGAAGCCTGCTCACCTTGATCGACGCCTTATGCCCGGGCCTGTCGGCACAAAGCGACAAGCGCTCGCAGAGAATCCGCCGCCTGCTCGGCGACCGTGCCGAAGAAACGTGCAGTGGCGGCGATCAAGGCTCTGCCCGGGAAAAATCCACGCAAACGGAGCCGGCGCGAACGGACAGCGCCGAACTGACCTTGAGGCAGCGCACCGTGCTGAGGCTGGTGCTGGACGGATGCTCCAATGTCGAAATAGCGCGGCGGCTTTCGATTTCCAAGAACACGGTGAAATGGCATCTCAAGGGGATATTCAGGCAGCTCGGCGTGGAAAACCGCTGTTCGGCCTTGAAGGTTGCCCGCTTGCGAAAGCTGATTTGAAGCTCCCTCCCTGAACTGCTTGCATCACTGCAGCCCGGGTGGGCCGGCTGTGCCGGGTGCCTCGGCTTCGGTGCAGCGGCGTTCCGTCAATACTGCGCGGCCAGGCGGAAAAACACATACTTCTTGGCCAGCCCGTTGGGGCTTTGGTCGCCCCCTTCTTCGTGTATGGACTGGGCGACGGAAAAAGCGCCTCCCAGCCAGGGCAGCAGCCGGAAGGTGGTTTCGATGCCGACATCCGCTACCGCAACGCTGCCCGCCGCGGGCGTTGCCGCTGTGGCGGCGCGGTCGGTCGAGCCGTATTCGACGAAGAGCCTGGGATGGATCAGGTATCGCTCGAAGATGGAGTCGGCGTTTGCCTTGAACTCGGTGCCGATGCGCACATTGCTGCCGCGGTCTCCAACACCGACGCCGGTTTCATAAGCATGAGCACTGGTCGGGCCGCCGATCACGAACTGCTCGAGCTGCGGCACCGAGCTGCCGCCGAGCTGGAAGCTGGCGTCCGCGACCAGGCTGAAGTTCATGCTGAGGTCGTATTGCCCGCTCAGGGATGAACGCCCGAGAAAATACCCGGGGTTGGACAGCGATCCCTGGGATCGCGACGAAAGGCCTTTGCGCGCGGTGCCGGCAATCGAAAATGTGCGCTGCCGGCCATCGCTGACGATGCGCCAGACGTAGCTGCCGCTCAGTTCCGCGGAGTTGTACAGCTCCGATAGCAATTCGGTATTGGACTGAGCTTCGGCGTGCGCGGCTTCATGACTCCGGTCCAGCTTCGACTGCAGGTTGATGCGCTGGCGGAAATCGGCATAGAGCGGATACAGCCAGCTGATCGAGCCGGTGCTGAGCGATCCGCTCAGCCGCAGTCCCTGGTCATCCTGGGCGAAATCCGCGTAGCGGCCGTCCAGGGTGAAGAGCCCTACCGGCGTGACGCGGGACCATTCGAGATCGCCCTCGTGATAAGGCTCGGAATGCGAGCCTCCGAAGCCGAGAAAACGCACGCTGGTGACTCCCGCGAGCATCACTTCATCGCCGCTGGAGAAGGACTGCCGCAGGCTGGCGTCCGCCAGGTAGGGGCCGGAATAGCGATTGCCGTAGTTGCTGAAGTCGCCGCGGATCAGGGTCTGCCGGTTTCCATCGGCGCGCGGGCCCAGATCCAGAATCGCCGTGTCCTGGCTGGTGGGCTGAAACGTCGGGCTGTACTTGTCGCCGCTGCGCTCGCCCAGCACATCGGCCAGCGCCCGCGCGCGCTCGAAGCTTGCGTCCGTCAGCGGAGATTGGGCGGAGAGTCCCGACAGATAGGGCTGATAGCGTGCAGGCGCGCGCACTTCGCTGAGCCGCCCCGGCACCACGCGGACATAGAGGTTGGTCGGGTCGGCCAGGGCATAGCTGGTCAGCTCCGCCGGATAACCGGATACATAGTAGAGATAGCCGATAGTGCGCACCGCATCCGATACGGTATCGGCCTTGGCCACGTCCGCCGCAAGCCGCTCGGCGCTGACCAGACGCGACTCGACTGCGGGACCGAAGACGTGGATGCGCAGTCCCCGGAAGGGGATGACGACTGCGCCGTGCGCCTGCGCGACCAGTTCCGCCGTGGGCGCCTGCTGCGGCGTGGCGGGCGGCGGAAGATCAATGGCCATGACGGATGACCCTGGAATGGACCGGTGCTGGCGACGCGGGCTGGTGCATCACTGCGCCGAGCCCAGGGTGCTGTCGGTGGCCCGGGCCGCCGCGAAATACGCGGCCTTGAGGTAGCCGTCGATACTCTTGCGCTGCTGCTCGATCTCGGTCTGCGCCAGGGATTGGATATTGTCCGCTTCGGACCGCTGCGCGGAGTCCAGCGTCGCCAGCAGGGCCGGGATGTCCGGCGAGGCCGGAAGGGCCGCGGTGTCCGCTCCTCCGTTGCCGGCGCCGCTGGAGAGCGTTGCTTGGTCGTCCGTCAGGCGATGCCGCAGCCGCCCGAGATCGCGGTAGCGATCGACGCTGGCATCGAGCGCGCGCGACGAATCGCCAGGCATCAGATGCAGGCGATCCATCACCCTGGCCAGCTCGGCATCGCTGCCGCTTCCGGCAATGGCGTTGACCAGGCTGCCGTCGCGAGCGAAATCCGAAGCGGCGGCGGCGTCTTTCCTGCTGACCTCGAGCGCGGCGATGGCTCGCGAATAGGCGTCGCGCGCGCTCGAATCCTCGTAGAGGCCGTCGAAGGCGTAGGCAATGGCCAGCAAGCCTTCCTGCACCTCCGGATTGCGGCTGTCCCGCTCGGCCAATACGGTCCAGAACTTGAGTGCGCGCCGCAAGCCATCCTGGCGGTCTTTCGGAGGGCCGTCCCGGGTGAAACTCTTCGGCCCGACTTCTCCACGCATCTCCGGCTCCAGCACGCCCAGCTGCGTCAACGAATTCTTCAGCGGAGCAGGCAGAGGATCGGCGCTATTGTCGATATCGCTGCTCAGGCGCACGCGCGCCAGCTTCTGTCCGGCCGGCGCAAGCTGGGCCCAGCCCATGCCGAGCAGGGCGGTGGAGGAATAGCGCCCCTCGCTGCGCACACGGCCGAGAATTCCCATCGCCGTGGCGCCCTGTTTGGCCTGCAGGAAATGCCAGCCCAGCGTCAGGTTGGCCTTGTCGCGCAGGGCCAGCAGATCGCCGTCGCTGCCTTTGAGGCGGCCGACCAGATCGAGCAGGCTGAGGCCCTTCACCTCGTCGCCGCTGTGTACCATGGCGACCCCCAGGTTGAAGCGGCGGTAGGCGGAAGTCCGTACCGCTTCCACGGAATCGTTCATGTAGCGGTAGGCGTCGACGCTGTCGACATTGCCGCTTTGCAGGACGGTGCGGGCGTCGGCGTATTGATTGCGGCCGAACAGGATCTGGGCGTACGCCACCTGCCAATCCTGTATCCGGTATTCGGGCAGCCGTCCCTGCGCAGACAGCAACTGTGCCTCGGCCTTGGCCACGTCGCCGGAGTTGTAATGCATGATGCCGATGCGCAGACGCTCCACGCCGACGGCCTCGCGCTCCAGCTTCTGCGCATCGAGCTGGTCGCACACGGTCTGGGCCTGGTCCGGCAGGTTCGCCAGCCGCAGCGCAGACGAGACTTGCAGCCAGAACTCGGCCGGCAACGAGGCCCTGTCGGCGATGTTCTGGGAGATGCCGAGCAGCTCCACCACCGCGGTGTCGCCCTGACCCACTCGGAGCAGATGCCTGACGTAGCGAATCGAAGGATCGTTGGAGCGCCCTGGCGAGTAGTAGGCTTCGCCGCCGCCCAGTCCGCCGATGCTTCTGACGGTGCGCGTCAACCAGCTCTGCCGTCCGCCGTCGCTCCGGTGCTGAACCAGCTCGATATGCGCCGAGGACAGCAGGGCGGCCGGAACCAGCTTGAATTCGAGGGGAAAGCCGCCGGCCTCGAGCTCGACATGGGTGTCGAGCGCGAATTGTTGCGCGGCATGGCCCGGCTTGGAAAGATCGTTGGCCTGCATTTCCGCGTGAATGTCATGCGGGCCCTGGGCCAGCGCGAAGTCCTTCAGCCACAGCAGCTCGCTGGTGCCGGCCAGCGAATAGGCCTCTTCATCGGCGAGCGAGACGGCGGCCGGAGCGCCGCCGTCGACGGCGATGCTGAACTGCTTGAGATCGAAGGTGGCGGCGGTATTGCCGACGTACAGCCTGGAGCCGGCACCTGGTGCATCGCCGAGCGGATGCAGGGCCGTCTCCACCCGTGCCTCGGCTTCGAGGCCGGCGTATTTGGCGACTCCGAAAGCAGCGGCACGCCCATCACTTGCCACAGGCGCGATCGGGACTGTCGCGTCCTGCGCCGCCGCCGAAGCCGTCGTGCCCAGAACCAACAAGACCAGAAACATGCGGTTCATATCCCCTCCAGGACCCAAGTCTCTTTTTTGAACCTTCCCGCGCCGCCGATCAGGCCGGCACGGGGTCCATCTTCACCCACCGTACCCGCGCAATGAACGACGGCCGCACCCACCATATCAGCAAGGGCAGCACAATCAGCGCCAGCAGCGTGTTGATCGCCATGATCACCATCAGCAGCAAGCCCATGTCGGCGACGAACTTCAGACCCGACATGAAGTACCAGGGCGCGATGCCGAGGGTCATGATGCTGGCCGTGAACAGGATCGCCTTGCCGGTGGTGCGCAGCGCGGCGCCGATCGCGGCTGCCCAGTCGCCCTCCCGCTCGCGGAACTCTTCGCAGATCCGCGACAGCAGGTAGATGCCGTAATCGATACCGACGCCGATGCCGATGGCGGCGACGATCATGGAATTGACGTCGAGCCCGACGCCCATCAGGTGCATCGCGGCGAGCAAGGCCTGGTTGGCCAGGTTGACGGGCACCAGCAGCAGGGCACCGGCAACGAAGGAGCGGTAGGCGAGGGCGCACATGATGAACACGATCAGGTTCACCATCGCAAGAACGATGTGCTGGTAGCGGCGGATCACCCGGTTCACGGCTTCCTGCAGCGCGATGATGCCGGTGGCCAGCCGCACGCGGAAGGTCGGGTGGTCTTCGCCCACCGCCGCCACTGCGGCGGAGGCGGCGGCGAGCGCGGCATCGACGGTTTCCTGGCGATTATCGGGATACCACAGGGAGACAGTCGCGTTCTCCATGTCGTCGCTGATCACATGGGAGAAATTCTTGGCGCTAGTGCCCATCATCGCCCCCACCGCCGCGGCGCTGACCGCCCGCTGGCGCGGATCGAGCGGCAGCCAGCGCGGATCTCCGCCGTGGAACAGGCGGCTGGCCTCGATCAGGTAGTCGGCGAACGACAGGGTGGCGCGCGGCGGCGCGGCGCTGCCTTCCATGTATTGCTGCAGCTTGCTCAGCGTGCTGATCGTGTCGATTTCCTGCGCGACCCAGTCGGGATCGTTCTGGTCCTTCGCTTCGAGCACGATCTCCAGGGTATTGATGCCGGGAAAATTGCGGTTGATGGCCCGTACCGCCGTATTGAACTCGGAATCGGACCAGAGCAGGTTGCTGCCCTCCACCGGATTGCCCACCTTGATCTGGGCCGCGGTGTAGATGGCGAAGGCCGAGGCCAGCACCACCACCAGGGTAGTCCAGCGCGCGCGGGGGCCGGTGCTGAGGCTCGCCAGCATGCCGAGGAACGGAGTCAGCCGCCGTTGCAGGCCGGCACCGCCGCCCGTCACGCGCTGCAGGTTGGCGGGCGCCGGCAGGGTGGCCAGCAGCAATGAAATCAGCACCACCCCGGTCGGGATCAGCCACACCGCCCACATGCCGCAGAAGATGGAATGCCTGACCATGGCCGGGATCGGCGCTGCGGCGACCACGATGATGCCGAAGATGTCGGTGAGGATGCCGAGCACGCTGGGCGCCAGCATGATGCTCATGGTCAGCGCCGCCGCCTGCTTGCGGTCTCCGACCTTGGCGTAGATCTCGTAGAAGCGCTCGGTGAACTGGACGCTGTGCGAGAAGGAGCGCGCGGTCAGCAGCAGGGGCACCACCATCAACAGAGGCTCGATGGCGACATTGAGCCAGCCGACGAAGCCGAAGGCCCAGATCGCGGCCGTTGCACTGGTCAGGATCGGCGTCAGGATGCCGACGGTATTGCGCATGTACAGCGCCAGCGCCGCCAGCAGGGCCAGGAGGGTGGCGGCGAAGATGCCGACCATCTGCCACTCGTACTGATAGACCCAGCCGATCAGCACCGGCTGCCCGGTCATGTAGACGTTGTGATGCGCGTCGCGAGCCTGCTCCACCAGATTCTGCAGATACTGGAAGGCCACGCCGTAGTCGATGCGCTGCTCGATGAAGGTGGCCATCACCAGGGTTGCGCTGGAATCCCTCGAGATCAGGAAGGTGCGCACACCGGCGGATTTGTTGACGCGGTCGCGAAAGGTGTCCATCTCGCCGTCGGTGGCCGGCGGCGCTCCGTCCATCAGCGGGCGCATGTCGATGCCGCCTGGCGTCGCCTCGGAATAGCGCGCCTTCTCGGTGGCGATGGAGAGGATCTGCTCGTGATCGACCCCGGGGGCGAGATCGATGTCGCGGGTCAGCTTCCACACCTTGGCCAGGGTCTCGGGGCTATAGATCGTATTTTTGTATCCGGGGCCTTCGGCGCCCGGCGGCCCGTCCTTGCGCTGAATCATGATCATGACGGTGAGCGGGCTGCCGAAATTCGGATGCGCCTTGAACACCTGCACGAAGGGATCGTCCTGCGGCAGCAGGTCGGAGAAGATCGTGCGCAGCTGCACCCGCGGCAGGGCGCAGGCGAAAAACAGGGTGATCAGAGCGAAGACCGCGAGCGCGGCCCTGCGATGATCGAGAATCCAGTGCGCCAGGCGCAGTCGCAGGGTGTACATGGGGCAGGGTCAGGGTTGCTGCGCAGTGCCAGCCGTTGCCGGGCTGGGCGCGGCAGGAAGCGCCGGCTGCGGTGTGGCGTAGAGGATGCTTCTGGCGACGCGGAAACCGAGGCCGTCACTGTGCGCGCTGTGAATGTCGCCGTCGCGGGTCGAGATGCGGGTGGTGCGCGGATGGTTGCCCCAGCCGCCGCCGCGGTTGACGTGCTTGGGGCAAGCGTCTTCCACCCAGGGCGCGCCGTTGCCTGGCGCGCCGTCGTAGTTGCCGTGCCAGCAGTCGGCGACCCATTCCCAGACGTTGCCGATCATGTCGTAAAGGCCCCAGTCGTTGGGCGGAAAGCTGCCGACCGGGGCGGCCCGCGGGTAGCCGTCATCGCAACCGATCCACCAGTTCCAGCCGGGATTTGCCTGGTGTCCGGAGATGTCCAGCACATTGGCGTGCAGGCAGATCGAGGTCTCGGTATTGCCCCAGGTGTACTGGTTGTCGGAGCCGGCCCGCGCGGCATACTCCCACTCGGCTTCGCTCGGCAGGCGATAGGCGCGGCCGCTGCGGCGCGTCAGCCAGGCGACGTATTGCTGCGCTTCATCCCAGGACACCATGGAGATCGGATGGCTGGGCACCGGGTCCTGTGCGGCACTGGCACCTGGGCATGCCCCAGCCTGCACGCAGGCCATCCATTCGGCCACCGTGACCTCGTAGCGTCCGATGAGAAAGCCTTCGATGCGCACCGTGTGCACCGGCCGCTCATAGTCGTAGCCGTTGCCGAGCACATCGCCCATCCTGAAACTGCCGCCGGGAACGGCGACCAGCTGCGGCGTATCGGCGCAGTCCCTGAGCACGGTGCCCGGTGGCAACGATCCGGGTGCCGCCTGCGGCGCGCAGCGCTGCACGGCGGGATGCGGTGAGGTGCCGGCGGTCGTCGCTGCGGAGGCGTTGGCGCCATGGCAGATGCAGGCGGACAGAAGCGCAAGGCCAAGGTAGCGGCTCTGTGTTCCTGGTCCGGACGCAGCGCTCAAGGCGTGAACTCCAGCACCATGCTGCCGGCGCCATTCTGGGCCGGATCGAGCGGCAGGGGCTGTGTTTTCCAGATCGCGCGCTCGACCGAGTCGTCCAGCGGATTATTGCCGCAGCCGTCGAGGACGACGACATTGGTGATGAATCCGCCGGCCTGGTAATCGATGCGCAGCCTGCAACGGAAAGTCTGACTGCTGCCGATGGGCCTGAGCCAGTTGGTTCGCACCCGGTTGAGCACGGTGATGCCGATGGATTCGCCTTCGTCCCCGCGCTTCTGCACCGGTGTGGGAATCGCGTTCTGCTTCGGTTGCGCCGCAGGCGCCTTGGCTGGGGCCTTCGGCTGCGGGGCGGTGGTAGCCTGGGCCGGCTTGGGCGGGGCGGGCGCGTGTTTGGGCTTGGGCATTGCCTGCGCATCCGGCGGTGGAACCGAAGCGGTCTTGGGAGCCGGCTGCGGGCGAGGCGGCACCACGTCCGCATGCGGAGCCTTGGGGTTGCCGGTCTCCCGTAGCGAGTCCAGGGAGATGATGACGGTGGTCCTGGGTTGCGGCCTGCGCACGCCTTTGGATACGGTGTGGGTGATCAGCAGCACCGCCAGGGTCAGATGCAGCGCCATGGAAAACACCATGGCAAACGGGACTTCGGGCTTTTTGCCTCGCTTCGCACCGGATGCGCGCGCGACGTCCGCCCCCGCGTCAGCCTGGTGCTGAGCGGTGCTCCGGCTGGTGGCGGAAGCGAGCGTGGACATCGGTGGTATCGGCGCCGAATATGCGGCCGGGCCCGGCTAGGCGCCGGACGGCTGTCCGCGCAGGTGCTCCAAATAGGGCGTCGGCCACATGAACTCCACCCAGCCGACGCCGGGCTGGCCATCGATCAGGCACTGCATTCCACCTTCGATCAGGGTGGTGTGCGGTCCCGGGATCAGGGTGTAGTGGGCAAAGAACTCGCCCGACACGGCCGTGCTGCGCCCTTCCCGATCCAGCACCCGGGCGCCGATGCGCTTCTGGCGGTACTCAGCGTCGACTTCGAAATCGATCTCGACAGAGTCCACTTCGGCCATCTGTCCATCCTTGAAGACGTAGCCGCGCAGATCGGTGCGGCCGCGGGCGTTGATCTGCCAGAAATGCACGCAAGTGCCCGGACCGGTCTGGGCATGCAGCCACTTCCAGTGCTGCGGTGTCTGCCAGTCGCGGGTTCCCCAGGAGTGATCGCGCGCACCCATGGTGTCGAGCTCGATGGCCTTGCCATCGATGCTCAGCAGGCCACGGATGCGGCCGGCTTGTTCAAGACGGTTGGTTGCGGCATACGAGGGGCAGCCCTCGGGGTGGAAGCCGTAGGCATAAGCGGGGTGTGCGGATTCGAAGCGGGCTTCGAGCGTCACGCGCTTGCTGTCGACGCGGATTTCGGCTCGGTTGAGCTTCAGATCCTGCTTGATGTGGACGCAGCCGACGGACCAGTCGTCGAAATTCCGGGCCGGGCCCATTTCGACATTGTCGATGGCTTCCACGATCGGCTGTTCGCCGATGCCCGGGCCGTAGGCGACGAAGATCGAACCCGCAAGATTGTCCTTGTTGACCCAGGTGTAGATGAATGCGCAGATCTTGTGCTCGGGCAGGGCGAACACATAGGGAACGGATTCCCGTTCCAGCGGCAGGTCTTTCAGCCGGTGCCGGCCATCATGGATCGCATCGAGCTCAGGGACAGTCCGACCCTGCTGGCGCACAGCATTCATGGCATCTCCTCGTTAGTCTTTGTGGCCGCGATCCTGCAGACGGCTCTTCAGTATACTAATATGGTACCATATTAAATAGTCGATTAGGAGGAGGCGCAAGTGGGATATCAGTCCGTTTTCCGTCAGGGCGTGTTCAAGGGTCAGGTGGTATTGATCACCGGCGGCGGCAGCGGCATCGGCCGCTGCACGGCGCATGAGCTGGCCTCCCTGGGGGCGACCGTCGCCATAGCCGGCCGCGATGCCGACAAGCTGGCCACCGTCAAGGCCGAGATCGAGGCCGATGGCGGCAAGGCCAGCACCCATATCTGCGACATCCGCGATGAGGCCCAGGTCATCGCCATGGTCGACGGCGTGCTGGCGGCGCATGGCCGCATCGACGGGCTGGTCAACAATGCCGGCGGGCAATACCGCCAGCCGCTGAGCAAGATCAGCAGCAAGGGCTTCGAAGCCGTGGTCCGGCTCAACCTGTTCGGCGGCTTCATGGTGATGCGCGAAGTCTATAACCGCTGGATGGAAAACAACGGCGGCTCGATCGTCAACATCATCGCCGACATCTGGAACGGCTGGCCCAACTACGCGCATTCAGGCGCCGCGCGCGGCGGCATGTGGACTTTGACCGAAAGCGCCTCTTCGGAATGGGCGCCGGCAGGCGTGCGGGTCAACTGCGTTGCGCCGGGAGGCATCGCCAGCAGCGGCTTCGACACCTACGAGCCCGATGCGCAGGCGGAAATCCTCAAGTTTCCCAAGACCATTCCGATGCAGCGCTACGGCAACGTCGCCGAGATGTCCGGCGCCATCGTTTACCTGCTTTCTCCGGTCGCTTCGTTCATCACCGGCACCTGCATCCGCGTCGATGGCGGCGCGCCGAACATGCGCCTGTGCTGGAACCCGCCGGCAGAGCACGACAAGTCCAAGCCGTTTCCCGGCTTTCACCTCGATGAGCCGCCGAAATTGCTGACCGAGGGTCCGAAGGCCCAATCCAGTCGTGGCTCCAGGCGTGACTCCAGTCGTGGCTAGCCGGGCGTCCGGACTGGCTTAGTGTCGCCGACGGAACTGCCCGGGCGTGAGCCCCGTGGCTTCGCGGAAGATCGCCGTGAAGTGCGACTGGCTGGAAAACCCGGTTTCCTGTGCGATGAAGGACAGGTCCAGTCCGCTCTGCCGCAGCAGGACTTTCGCCGCTTCGACACGCCTGTTCAGCACGTACTGATGCGGTGACAGGCCGGTGCTCTGGCGCAGCCGCCGAACCAGGCTTGCACGGCTTAGCCCGGCTGTTCCGGCCAGATCCTCGAGATCCAGCCGGTTGCCGAGGTTGGCCCTGATGTACGCCTCGAGCCGCGTCAGTACATCGCCTTCCGCGGTGCCGTCCCGCCCGGTTGCCGCAGGGGCGACGCGACTGCTTTGAGCGAGGTGATAGAGCAGGGTGCCGGAAATCTTGGCGATGTAGTCCGCAGCCGAACCCTGTTTGTCCGAGGCTGCGCGCTGCAAGGCATCCATCGCGGCGCTGGCGAACGCATCCTGGAAAGCGAAGCGTGGCGACTTCGGCCAGTCGACAGCGAATGCGCTCCGGGATATGTGCAGGGAGACCAGACGCACACTGCCTTCGGTGCGGAAGGCGGCAGCGTGGCCGGCTGGCAGGATGGTCAAGAGCCCCGGCGAGGATCTGGAGCGGCTCGGGCCTCGTTCTGTTATGGCCCGCACCTGCCTTGATCCACCCAGGTGCATGGCGACCACCAAGTCTTCGCAGCCTGGCAGTTCGAAGCCATCCATGTTCGGTGTGGACCAGCGGTAGATGCCCACACTTGCGGGTAGCAGGGCTTCCCGGCCGATCTCCGGCTCCACCTGGAATGCCGCCTGGAAGTCCCGTGCGGACTTCATGCTGACGATCTGGCCCATGCCGTTTCTCCACGCCTGCCTGAGCCGATTCTGACACGAACCATGCGCCGGGACTGATATACCCGCCCTACGGTGTGCACTTAAGGTTGGTGGGCGCGTGTTGCGCAGCGAAACTTTGTGCGATGGAGGAGAACAATTCAATGAAAACCAATTCCCTGCCCGCGGATTACGGCATGTGGCGACTGATGGCTTGGTGCGGGCCGATTTTCATGGCCACCTTTTTCGTCATGTGGGGGCTGCTGGCCGGCAATCTGCCGCCGGTGGGGGCCGATCTCGATGCTTCGCAGATCCTGGCGCACTACCTTGCGCATGGCACGGCGATCCAGATCGGCATGTCGGTGTGCATGGTCGGCGGCGCGTTCTACATGGCCTGGGGCCTGGCGGTGTCCCGCGTCATGCGCCGCATCGAAGGCCCTGAAGGCATGCTGTCCAACCTCGAGATGATGGGGGCGACCATCACCTGTGCGCCGATCATCGTCGCCTGCGGCATCTGGCTGTCCGCTGCGCTCGAAGCGCCGCAGCTGCCGAAGGAGATCGTGCACCTGCTGTACTGGATGGGCTGGATGATCATCGACCTGGCCTACATGGTGACCACGTTCCAGATCTTCGCGGTGAGCGTGGTGTTCCTGCGCGACAAGCGCGAAAAGCCGCTGGTGCCGGCATGGCTGTGCTGGTGGGGCTTCGTCACCTGTGCCGCGTTCTTCCCGGTCAGCCTGGTGCCGTTCTGCAAGACCGGGCCGTTCGCCTTTCACGGCATGTTCAACTTCTGGATTGCCTTCTTCACCTGGTACATCTGGGTCAGCGGCGTCTCGACCTATGTGATCAAGGCCGTGACGCGGCTGCAGCAGGAGGATCATCAGCTCGAACCGAGCGCAGTCGCCCAGGCGACGGCGTGGCCGGCGACACGCTAGACGCCAGGCGTGGCATCCCGGCCCAGGGATGAGCCCAGGCGCCTTCCGGGTGTGGAAGGCGTCTGGGTATTCATTGCCGCCGATATGGTCATGTTCGGCCTGCTGTTCGTTTCCTTCGTCATCGACCGGGGCAAGCAGCTCGCCGCCTACGAGGCTTCCAGGAAGTTTCTGAATCCCAATATCGGCGGGCTGAACACGCTGATCCTGCTGAGCAGCTCCTGGTTCGTAGCCATGGCGGTCGACTCGGTAAAGAGAGACGACTCGCTGCGCGCCAGCCGCTACCTGATCGGCGCCATCGCCTGCGGCGTGGCCTTCGGCGTATCGAAGGCGTTTGAATATTGGGAGAAGCTGCGCTCGGGAATCTCGATGCTCAGCAATCCATTCTTTACGTACTACTTCGCGCTGACCGGTATCCACCTGGTTCATGTCGCCGCGGGCACCGTGGTTCTCGCCGTGCTGTACGACAAGACCAGGCGCGGCGGCTATGGCGGCGGCAACTGCGTCGGCCTTGAGAACGGAGCGTCCTACTGGCACATGGTGGATCTGCTCTGGATCATGCTGTTTCCCCTGCTGTACCTGATGAGATAGGCGATGCAGCCTCCGAGCAAGCGGATCAGCCTGGTGTGGATCGTCCTGATGACGATCACCTGCGTCTCCACCTGGGGCATGTCCAAGGAAGGGATCTCGCCCGCCTTCGCGACGGTGGCGATCTTCCTGCTCGCGGCATGGAAAATACGGCTGGTGCTGGCGCACTTCATGGAGTTGCGCAACGCACCGCAGCGCTGGCGGCTGCTGTTCGAAGCCTGGGTCATCGTGGTCACGGCCGCCATCGCCGGGATCTATCTTCAGACGGCCGGGGCGGCCTGAAGTCGCTGCGTTGAGGCGCCGCCGCCCCGTACGCAAGACGCCTCAGGTGTTGCGCTGGGCCTTGGACGAGGCAGTCGCTGCCTGGCTGGCTTCGCGGATCTTGCGCCAGGCATCGTCGCTCAGCTTGGTCAGGCCGGCAAAGGTCGAAGGCGCAGCGAGGTGGTGGCCGCCGTCGATGCAGATGGTTTCGCCGGTGATGTAGTCGCAGCCGTCGCCGAGCAGCAGGATCATCAGGTTGCCGAGTTCTGGCATTTCACCGTAGCGGCCCATCGGCACCTCGTCGGCGGACGTTGCGCCGACCTTGACGTCATCGGTCGGGCTGAGCATTTTCCAGGCGTATTCCGTCGGAAACGGCCCCGGCGCGACTGCGTTGATGCGGATGCCGTAGCGCGCCCATTCCACGGCGAGGGACATGGTCATGGCGTTGACCGCCGCCTTGGCCATGGCCGAGGGCACCACGAAGGCCGAGCCGGTCCAGATCCAGGTAACGAGGGTGGAAACGATGGAGCCCTTCAGGCCCTGATCGATCCAGCGCTTGCCGCAGGCGTGGGTGGTGAAGAAGGCGCCGTTCATCACCGTCGAGGTGATCGCCTCGAAGCCGCGCGGGCTCAGATCGCGGGTCGGGGCGATGAAGTTGGCCGCGGCGTTGTTGATGAGCCCGGTCAGGGGGCCGTGCCGCTCCCAGATTTCGCCGACCGCGGCGTCGACCAACTCCGCCTTGCGGATATCGACGACCTGCACATGAGCGCACTTGCGGCCGCAGCGCTGGTTGATTTCCGCCGCAGCGCCGTCGAGGACTTCCTGCCGGCGCCCCCACAGATGCACTTCCGCGCCATGCGCGGCGAGGTGGCCAGCGACGCCCTTGCCCAGGCCGGTGCCGCCGCCGGTGATCAGGATGCGTTTGCCAGCCAGGGCTTCGCTTGAGAACAGGGCCATGGGATCAATTCCAATGATGATGTTTGGATAATATGGAACCATACGATATGCTTGCCCGGAGCGCAATCGCTGCGGCAGCCGGGAAGATACCTCATGCTTAAACAACGCGCCGTCTACAACGACGAGCATCAGATGTTTCGTGACGCGGTCCGTGGATTCATCAAGGCCGAAGTCGCACCCCATTTCGCCAGATGGGAAGAAGCCGGAATCGTCGATCGCAGCCTGTGGACCAAGGCCGGTCAGGCCGGCCTGCTCTGCCCACAGGTTCCCGAGCAATACGGCGGCGCTGGCGGCAGCTTCAAGCACAACGCCGTCGTCGTGGAGGAGTTCGCCTATGCCGGCGCCGCCGGTCCGCAAACCGATCTGTCGGTGCACAACGACGTCTGCGCGGGATACATCCAGCATCTCGGCACCGAGCAGCAGAAACTCCGCTGCCTCTCCGGCATGGCCGATGGCTCGATCGTCTGCGCCGTCGCCATGACTGAGCCCGGCACCGGCAGCGATCTGCAAGCGGTGAAGACCCGGGCGCTGCGGGAAGGCGATAGTTACCGCGTTCGCGGCTCCAAGACCTTCATTTCAAACGGCCAGCATTGCGATCTGGTCATCGTGGTGGCGCGCACCTCGGACGCTCCCGGGTCGCGCGGCATCAGCCTGATCCTGGTCGAGTCGGATCGGCCCGGATTCCGCCGCGGCCGCAATCTGGAAAAACTGGGGCACCTCTCGTCCGACACGTCCGAGCTGTTTTTTGACGAGGTGGTGGTGCCCGCTTCGAATCTGCTGGGCAACGAGGGCACCGGCTTTGCCTCCCTGATGCAGGAGTTGCCGCAGGAGCGTCTGACTCTGGCGATTTCCTCGATGGCCGCGGCGCAGAAGGCCTTCGACATCACGCTCGACTATGTCCGCTCGCGCATGGCCTTCGGCCAGCCCATCGCCGAGTTCCAGAACACCCGTTACAAGATGGCCGACCTGAAGGCCGAGTTGTGCGTGGGCTGGGCCTATATCGATCAGTCCCTGGAGCAGCACGAGCAGGGCCAGCTGAGCACGCACGACGCCTCGGTGGCGAAGCTCTGGTGCACGGAAATGCACGGCCGTCTGGTAGACCAGTGCCTGCAGTTCTTCGGCGGCTACGGCTTTATGCGGGAATACGAGATCTGCCGCCTGTATGCCGACGCCAGGGTGCAGCGGATCTACGGCGGCACCTCGGAAATCATGCGCGAACTGATCTCGCGCAAGCTCTAGGGAGCCTCTGCCCCCGCTCCGCAGGCCGCGCCCGGCCCCACCGGGGCATTGCCGTCCGGACAGGGCTTTACATATGTCGTAGGGTACCGTACGATTAAAGTACCAACTAGGGAGAGCCGCATGTTTGAACGACGGTTATTCCGTGAAGAGCACGAAACCTTTCGCTCCGCGGTACGCAAGTTCATCGAAAAAGAGATCGCCCCTTTCCACAAGCAGTGGGAAGAAGCCGGCATTGTTCCGCGCGAGCTGTGGCTCAAGGCTGGCGAAGCCGGGATGCTGTGTTGCACCATTCCGGAAGAGTACGGCGGCCTCGGACTGGACTATCTGTTCGATGTGGTGGTGTTCGAGGAGATGGCGCGCAGCGGCTTTACCGGCCCCGGCTTCCTGATCCACGTCGACCTGGTTTCCACCTATATAAAATCCTTCGGCTCGGAAGAGCAGAAGAAGCACTGGCTGCCGAAGATGGTCGCCGGTGTAGCCATCGGCTCGCTCGGCATGACCGAGCCCCACGCCGGCTCCGACCTCAAGAACATCCGCACCCGCGCGGTGCGCGATGGCGACGACTACATCATCAACGGCCAGAAGGTCTTCATCTCCAACGGTCAGCTGTGCGACCTGGTGGTGCTGGCGACCAAGACCGATTCGGCACACGGTGCCAAGGGCATCACCCTGTTCCTGGTGGACACCAGCCTGCCCGGCTTCGTGCGCGGCAAGAATCTCGAAAAGCTCGGCATGAAGGGGCAGGACACCTCGGAGCTGTTCTTCGAGAACCTGCGCGTTCCGGCCAGCGCCATGCTCGGCGGCGAAGGGCAGGGCTTCGCCCTGATGATGACCAAGCTGGCGCAGGAGCGCCTGGCCCAGGCGATCCGCTCCGCCGTGGTTGCCGAGACCGTCATCGACTGGACCGTCGAATACACCGTACAGCGCAAGGCCTTCGGCCACACACTGGCGGATTTCCAGAATACCCAGTTCAAGCTCGCCGAACTCAAGACCGATGCGGTGCTCGGCCGGGTTTTCACCGATTCCTGCATCGAGCAGTTCATGCGCGGCGAGCTGACCGAAGTCGATGCGGCGATGGCCAAGATGTGGCTGTCCAACCTGCATTGCCGGGTGGTGGACGAGTGCCTGCAGCTGTTCGGCGGCTGGGGCTATATGTGGGAATACCCGATTGCACGCGCCTACGCCGATGCGCGTATCGTGAAGATCGCGGGTGGCTCGATCGAGGTGATGAAGCACATTATCGGCCGGGCCCTGATCAAGAGCTTCGGAGGGGGTGCCACGGTAACGCCTTTCGCCCAGAAGGAAAACCAGGGCCCGAATGGCCCGTCGGACAATCGCGCTGCGGCTGCCTGACCGTCCAATAATAATTACAGCCGCACCAGCAGCGGCGCATTTTTTTCAAGCCTGGTGGGCACCAGCCACCGGCGTTGCAAAGATGGAGGAGTGTCATGGATTATCTGAAATACTGGACCCCGGTCCTGGTTCTGGCCACCGCCTTCGCCGGCTTCATTGTCGGCGGCGACTATGTCTGGCTGGGCATCATCACGTTTCCGACCCTGGCCGTGCTGGATACGGTTGCAGGGCGCGATTTCAGCGTCCGCAAGATGAGCAATGCCACCCTGGCGAACCTGCCCATCTGGATCTGCGCCGTGGGCCCCGTTGCGCTCTACATGGTCTTCGCCTGGCGCCTTTCCATCGAGCACCTCAACGGTTGGCAGATGTTCGGCGGTATCATGAGCGTGGCCTGGATGGGCGTGATCCCGCTGGTGCCCGCCGCGCATGAGCTGTATCACATGCGCGGCAAGATAGCGCGCACCGTGGGGCGCTACTCGCACCTGTGCATTCTGGACTGCACCCGCGACATCGGCCATGTCGTAGGCCATCACATCGACGTGGCCACGCCGGCGGACGGCGACACCGCCGTGCGCGGAGCCAATCTGTACGCGTTCACTGGGCGCGCCATCATCGAGAGCACCGTCTATGCGCTGCGCATGGAAGCCGGTGCGCTGCGCAAGAAGGGCATGAGCCCCTGGAATATCCGTCACCGGGCCTACCGCGCCATCCTGGCGCAGGTGATTTTCCAGGCCATCCTGTTCATCATCGGCGGCTGGACCGCCGTGGCCTGCGGCCTGGCGGGAATGTTGGTGGCCCGCGCCTGGGTGGAGTCCTTCAATTACTTCCAGCACTACGGCCTGATCCGTCTGCCCGGCGCGCCGATCGGTCGCCGCCACGTCTGGAATCATCTGAACTGGTTCTCCCGCACAGTGGCGTTCGAGATCACCAACCATGCCGATCACCACCTCAATTCCTATCAGGTCTATTACAAGCTGGTGCCGCACCGGCAGGCGATCATGATGCCGAGCGTGTTCATCTGCTTCCTGTCCGCGCTGATTCCGCCGCTATGGAACGAGATGATCGTCAAGCCGGCGCTGAAGCGCTGGGACACCGAGTTCGCCACCGCGGAAGAGCGGGCCATCGCCCTGAAGCAGAACCAGGCAGCAGGCTGGCCGGACTGGCAGCATGAGCCCGGCGTGGCGGTAGGCCGGGCCACGACTGTCGGTATCTGAAGCGAACATCAAGCGGGGTGCGATTCTCCCAGACGGGGAGTCGCTGCCCCCACAACGAAGGCGGGGGAGAACAGTGGCTTATCAGACGATCGAGTTGAGCGTGCAGGAAGGTCTCGCACGATTGACGCTCAACCAGCCGGACCTGGGCAATCCGTTCAACGCCGGATTCTGCGCCGACTGGGCGGCCGTGGCCAACGAGCTTTCCGGCCGCAAGGACGTCCGCGCCATCCTGCTGACTGCGCGCGGCCGCTACTTCAGCGTCGGCGGCGACATCGGCATGTTCTCGAAGAATCTCGACACGCTGCCGGACAAGATCCGCGAGTGGACCTCGACCTTGCATATGGGCGTCGCCCGCTTTGCGCGCCTGGATGCGCCGATCGTGGCCAGCGTGCATGCGACCTGCATGGGCGGGGCTTGCGCCCTGATCGCCAACAGCGATCTGGTGTTCACTTCCAGGTCGGCGCGCTTCGGCGCCGCCTATTCGCAGATCGGCTACAGCTGCGACGCCGGCGCCAGTTTCGGCCTCGCCTCCAGGATGGGCCTTGCCCGGGCCCGGCGTTTCCTGCTGCTCGCAGAAACCATGGACGCGGATACCGCGCTGCGCACGGGGCTGGTCGATCACGTGGTCGAAGACGCCGTGTTGGCCGCGGAGGCGGAGCAAGCGGCCATCAAACTCAGCCAGGGGCCCACCCGAGCCTACGGGGAAATCCGCCGCCTGTTCAGCCGCGCCCTCGGGCAGCCGTTCGAGTCGCAGCTGGAAGACGAGGCGCAGGGCCTGAGCCGTGCGGCAGCGACCAGCGATGCGCGCGAAGGGATCATGGCGTTCGTGGAAAAGCGCAAGCCGCGCTTCGTCGGGCGTTAGACAGGGAAGACCTTAAATCATGTGGCTGCATCACGAGGTCAACAGCCTGGCGGACATTCCCAGGCACTATGGCCGCATAACTCCAGACCACACCGCGCTGATCGACGGCCTGGGCCGGCTCAGCTGGCGGCAGCTCGACGAAGTGACCAGCCGCATCGCCAGTTCCCTGGTAGCCAGCGGTGTACGGCCGCGCCAGCATGTCGGCTTTCTGGGCAAGAACTCAGCGCGCTATTTCGAGCTTCTGTTCGGCGTGAACAAGGCGGCTGCCGCGATCGCACCGCTCAACTGGCGTCTCGCCGCGGCGGAGCTCGGACAGATCATTGCCGATGCGCAATGCGCGCTGGTCTTCGTCGATCGCGAATTCGAGCCTCTGCTGAACGCAGCCAGAAAACACTGCGACTGCGACTTCAAGTCGATCGCCTTCGATTCGACTGGCGCCGATAGCGGCGACTTCGACGCCTGGATCGCCCTCGGCGACGGCCGCGATCCACGGGCGAAGATCGAGCCTTCCGACACCGCGCTGCTGATCTATACCTCCGGCACCACCGGCCTGCCCAAGGGCGTGCAATTGACGCATCGCGGCTTCAGCTTCATGCGGTTGTGCGAGCACCTCGAGCCCGCATACGAGTGGCGTGGCGGTGACGTGATGCTCACGGTGATGCCGGTATTCCATCTGGTAGGCACCGGGCTTTCCGTACAGGCGCTGTACAACGGCGCTGCCGTGTCGGTGCTGCCGGCGCTGGATGCGGGCAAGCTGTTGCAGGTGCTGGCGCGCGACCGGCCCACCATCTGCGCGCTGGTGCCCACAGCGATCCAGATGATCCTCGATCATCCGGATGCCAGGTCCGCGGATTTCTCGTCTCTGCGCCTGGTGATGTACGCCGGCTCGGCAATCAGCTCGGCACTGCTGCAGCGCGCGCTGCTCGAGATGAAATGCCGCCTCATGCAGTTCTACGGAGCGACCGAGTCGTCCGGGGCCATTACCCTGCTGCGGCCGGAGCAGCACGATGTCGGCAACGAGGCGCGCCTCCGCTCTTGCGGCACGCCCCTTCCATTGATCGAAGTGCGGATTGCCAATGCGGATGGCAACGAAGTGCCTCCGGGTGGAACAGGAGAGTTCTGGATCCGGGCGCCCTCCCTGTTCAGCGGCTACTGGAACCAGCCCGAGGCCACAGCGGCGGTGATGCGCGACGGCTGGTATCGCACCGGCGATGCCGGGTTCCGAGATGCGGAAGGCCTCCTGTACATCGTCGATCGCGTCAAGGACATGATCATCACCGGCGGGGAAAACGTGTATTCCGCCGAGGTCGAGCAGGCCCTGGCCAA
>FTIF01005435.1_pt1 | contig 20681 bp, 12 predicted proteins | sample 1658001 | NCBI WGS metagenome assembly FTIF01 (sample SAMEA3914789, study PRJEB12502) | metagenome | biome: forest; material: soil | place: Canada | collected 2011-07-03 | depth 0.3 m | reverse complement strand
AGCCCGTCGAGGAACTGGTGGACAGGGACATGGGTGCCATTTCTCCAAATGTGTCACCGATGCTACGTGGGACCCGCGTGTCCCAAAGGTCGAACAGAGCCGGAATCGAGGCCGAGATCTTCGGGTCGATGGCCAGCGTCGGCGTCGAGCCGAGGCCTCGCCGGGCCGCGCGTCCGTACAATCGCCGGCTCGTGGGCCGTTAGCTCAGTTGGTTAGAGCAGAGGACTCATAATCCTTTGGTCGTTGGTTCAAGTCCAACACGGCCTACCATTTAAAACCACGCCGACTCACCTATGAGGATTGGGTGAAAAGGTTTCGACGTTCGTGACGTCGTTCCTTGACCGTCGAGCTTCCCATGTGCAAAGTCTGTGCACTTTTTGTGCAGATGGGAGCGAGGCAAGGTGTCGGTCTACCAGTTGGAAAACGGGCGTTGGCGCGTCCAGGTGCGTCGCAAGGGCTTCCCTGCGCTGGATGCCGTGTTCGCCACCAAGCGCGACGCGAACCTCCGTCAAGCCCAGTTCGAGGCCGAGTGCGCTGCGGCCGCGAAACCGGCTGACGTGACGTTGCGTGCGCTGTGGGAGCGATACGAGGCGTCCCACGAGTTCCAGACCAAGAGCGAGCACACGCGCAAGACAGAGGCAAGCCGCATCAAGCCTGTTCTCGATGTGCTCGGGGCCTATGCGTTGCAGCGCCTTGAGGAGCGACCGCATTTGGTCTACGACTTTATGGACGCGCGCGCCAAGGCCATCTCCCCGAAGACCAAACGACGCCTGTCCCCTTCCAGCGTAAGGCTGGAGGTCTCCGCGTTGTCGTCCGTCATCGGCTGGGCGCAGCGCCGCCGGTTGGTCGTCTCCAACTTCATCAAGGGCATCACCAGGCCGGGACAGGCGAAGCGTACGCGCCGCGTCCCTGCTGTCGAACAGGCCAACCTGGACATGGCGGTTGGGCAATGGAGTGAGCCGAAGCTTGCCGAGGCAGCACGCTTCGCGCTGCTGCTCCGGCGGCTCGGGTGTCGCCCTGGCGAGCTGGCTGGAGTGTTGCGCGCCGACCTACGCATGAGGGACGCAGAACTGACCTTTAGAGACACGAAATACAAGCATCAAGACCGCCGCATCCCGCTGACGCAAGAAGCACTCGACCTCATCGACGCGCAACTCCGGCACGCCCAGTACGAGTGCGCCGCGTCGCCCTACCTGTTCTCGCGCAGAGGCGTCAAAGACCGCGAGAAAGAGCCTTGGAAGTCATACGGGTACAGCAACGCCATCAAGCGATTGAGGGATGCCGGCGTGGTGCCTCAGGACTTTCATGCGCACGCGATGCGGCGCGAGTTCATCTCGCGCGCTATCGAGGCCGGAATGCCTTACGCAACCATTCGCAAGGTGACGGGGCACCATTCCACGCAGGCCATCGAAATCTACGACCAGGGCTTGGCCGTGGCGCCGGATGTTCGCAAGGCCTTGGAGGAGCATCAGAGCAAGGTGTCGGAAGAACTGCTGCTTGGCCAGATGGAGGCGATGGGACTCACGCCGCAGCAAATCGAGTCGATGCTGTTGCGGCTGCGCGGTCAGCAGAAAGATGCCATCAGCTTCGTCTATGCAAACGGCGAAGAGGCGCGAGGATCGCGCCTCGCTGTGAGACACCCAGAAACCTAGCAGCCGGCCCCAACGGGCCGGCTGTTTCGGTCTCCTTGCCGAAGGAGAAAATCAGGTTGAAACGTGGCCTGGAGAGGCTTCGGCGAGTGTCCTGATTGGTATAGCGCGCCGGTTTATACGTGCATGCCGTTGACCACCGCACGACGCCAGCGTAGGGGCGCGCTCCGCGCCGTGGACAACTGGCATGAGTCAGAGCGCGAGGGCATGCTCACGCACGCCCTCCCAGCGGACGAAGGGCCGAAGTTCGAGGTGTGCAAGACTCACCCGCCCGGACAATGCGCGGCGTTCAGCGGCGCTCTTGTCGCTCCACTGCTGGCGTGCAGCGCGGACGATGCGCTGGCTGTGCCCTTGGCTCGCATCGAACGCGAACGCCAGCCCCACGAGGGTCATGCTGGAGCCCGGAACCAGTGGATGCCCAACCGCGGAAGCGATGTGAACGCAGGCCTGGAGTTCGCGCAGCGGCTTGGCCGACGCCTCGACCTCGACCCACGTGACCTGGTCGCCACGTACGAGAAGAAGGTCTGGCAGCTTCTTGAAGCGCTTGACGAGGGCATCGCGTCTCGCTGGCGCAAGACCTTGCGCAATTGCATGCTCGCCATAGGCGTCGAAGCCCTGCGCTTGCTTGGCAATTCCGAACGCGGTTCCCAGCGTGCGATGGATGAACGTCGCACCACCGACTGAGCAGAGTTCGAGGCCATGATGGGCGTCGAGGTTCAAGGCATCGAGCGCAGCCGCCCCCTTTCGCGTGAGCACGAAACTTCGCGTCCCGAATGCGTTAGTCCTGGCGACGACATCGCCCTTGTCCTGCTCCATCCGGCGCAGCAGTCTTTGGGCCATCTGCTCCCCGTACCGGGTGTGTGGCCACAGTATTCGCGACAGGTCGCATGCGCGCAGGTGCCCCCAATGACGGAGGGCCTTGAGAGCCTCGAGGCGAGAGGCCTCCGCCTTGGCCCTCGGCGATGGGTTCTTGGGCTGGCTACGAGGCTTGCTGGCGGGGACAAGCAGCCGGGTCATGAGGTCGTCTTGGGATGAAATGCGCATACGGGCTCCGGGTGAATGGTGGGCCGTATAGCTCCTGCCCCAACGTCTGCCGCAGCGTGCGGCAGATGAGACTTCCAGAACAGACGCAAGGCGTCTGATCTGGGAGTCTCAGGGTGAGACACAGGCTCTCCGGCGGCTAGGGCCGCACGCCTGTTCTTCGCGCTGGACGCGCTGCGCTCACTCGACCGTCCGGCGATGCCGGCCGGGCGCGCTGCCCCTACGCCATGCCTGTTGGCACGTCGCAGGGGCGGCCACCACGCGTATCGAGCGCCTGTCCGTCGTGCCGACAGTCAGGCTCGGCTGGACGCCGTCGATACCCGTGGTGGCCGTCCCTGCTGCGCAGTGTCAGCGCGGGGCTACGCCCCCAAAACGCCGCTGCGCCTGGGGGCGCACCGCGGACAGGTGACGCGTCCTGCGGCGCGTCAGTCCGCTTCGGCGTTTCGGCGCCCCCACAAGGCCCGACTTGGCCTGCTGGGGCAGGCGCTGCGCCGGGTGACTCGGACGCCTGTCCGACTCACCGCCCGTCCGTCGGCGGGCGGCCCGAAGGCGCATCTCTCGTCTCGTAGACGATGCCGATGCTTTCGCCGCAATAGAAGTGCCTGTCGGACTTCTGGTGCACCGTGATGCCGTCGGGGTAGGTCACGCGCAGTGCGGGCCCTGGGAGCCACTCCAATTCGACATCATCGAAGGCGCAGTCCGCCATGAAGACGCCGCCGCCGCCTCGCGAACCTCCGACAGTCCTCTCGACATAGACCTGCATGAAGGGCGCGCCCGGAAGGTTGAAGGCTACGGCCTTGCCTCGACCGTCAGGCGCCTGCACTTCGTGACTGGGTGGCGGCTCGGTGTGCTTCTGCTTGCGCGGTCGCTTCGGCTTGGGCTGCGGCGAGAGAAGCTCGGCTCTCAATGCGGCGAGAACGCTGCGCCGCTTCTCGAGCGATTTCCCCGTCCAGCGCTCCAGGTTTGCGCCGCTGTCGACGACCTCGATGGCCCGCCTCTTAACTTCCTCGTTGAGGCATCCGTAGCTCCACTGTGTGGCCGCGAGCGCCAGCCAGAACACCGGGCCGTCGTCAGTGTCTTGAATGGCGGATGCCCAGTCCCGCTTGAGCACTTCTACGGCGTCGTCTGCCGACGCGCCACGCCTGAGCAGTTCCAAGAAGTCGCGCCGGACATCGCTCGCCGTGTCGTCGCTGAACAGGTTCGTCCCGGAAGTCCCCATATCTCGCCTGCCTGTATCGGTTAGGGAGACAAGGATAGCTGTTGCCACCTGGAGTCGCCGCATCGCGGCGGATCCAGGTGTCTCATCGTGAGGCAGCCCCGCTCTGCTGCAGTAGCAAGGGTTGGCTCTGGCACTCGGCGTCCGGCTCGCTCAATGGGTGTCGTTGGCGGCTCTCGCGAACAGCGCCATTAACGCTTCAAGGGAACAAGGTGGGTCGGTGCGATGAATGATGGCGTGGCAGTTCGGGCATATCGGTCGAAGGTCTGCGACCGGGTCGACCATGTAGGACTCGCCGATGGACGCCAACGGAACGACATGGTGCACATGGATGAAGTGCTTGCCGCGCTCGCCATACTTCGCCTCGAAGTCGAAGCCGCAGGCCGCGCACAGGTAGCCGTAGTGGTTGATGCAAGCTTGACGGGCCGCTGCGCTTCGCTCGTATGCGTTGACAGCTACCTGCCGCTTGGCGCCCTCCTGCGCGGCTTCGATGACTTCATCCGGGTACGACACGTGCAGCAGTCGCCCGGTCGCCAACGGCGCAGCCCGTTGGACGCCGAGTTCGGAGAGTCGCCAGTACCCACGCGGGGCCGGGGCGAGATAGCCGCGCGCGTTGAGTTGTCGCCGCGCCCACTGCACCATGTTGTTCCAGAACGGCTCGTCCCGACCATCGCCGAGCACGTCGTTTCTTGATTGGGCTTGCTCAATGTCGCTCAGGCCGAATTGCGCGGCGAGAGGCTTGTATGTCTCGGTCGCATGCAGTTGCCGTTGGTCGCCGCCACGTTCGTAGACCAGCTTCAACAGCGGCAACTCAAGTTCGTCGTAGTGCGGATATGCCACGCGGTACTCCTGGGCGATGCTGCGAAGCGGTTGATGCCGTCATGTTCGAAGTTTGACAGACCCGGTCACCCGCTCGCGGGTGATCGGGGCGTCTCAAGATGAGACGGCCCGACCTCAACTTCCTTGCCTACGCATGGTGATACCAGCTCTGCGTCACCATGAGACGTGCCAGCCGTATCGGCATGAAGCACAAAGAGAGTTCTTACTTTAAGAGAGTCCTTGAACAAACAGAAAGAGAGAAAAAGAAGGGGCGCCTCATCCGGAGACGCTACGCGCTCCGGGGCGCCCCGGCTGACCAAGGCGATGCGGCGGGCCGCATCATTGCAGGCGCGTCACCGAGGGTTAGCGTTCCAGGCGAACGGACTGGCTGGCGTGTCCTGCATCCGCTTCCAGCAGGCGCATGGCCAACTCCAGTTCTTCAGCGGTCATCGGCTCCGCATCGATTTCGGCGCAGTCCGTGTAGGTTGCCTCGGCGTCCATCGCGTCGAACTCAGCGCAGTCCACCTCTTGAAGGTGGTCAGGAAGCGGCTTGGAGGCGACCATAGGGCCGCTGCGCAGGGAGACTGCGGGGGTGGTGGCTGCGTGCTTCACGCGCGGCTTCCTGGGCTTCGGCTCGACACCGGGCGACTGCCCGGGTGTGGGCACGAGCAACTCGTAGTTCTCCACGCGCTTCTGCTTGTGGTCGTCTTCGTGGTGGACGCGCACCCAGCCCTTCGCTTGCAGGCTTGCAGCCGTGCGGGAGACGTTCTGCCGCGCGATGCCTGTCATGGATGCCAGGGTCTCCTGGCAGGGGTTGACGATGTGCGCCAAGCCACGGAACCGGCAGAGAGCGACGAACAGCCGAAACTCCGCGTGCGACATGCGGTGCGGCCCCTTCTGGGCGAGCGGCCCCAAGGCTTCCGCTGGAACCCTGGCGAAGCGGCCGGACGGGAAGAATTCGTCGGGGCGGGAAGGGGTGGTGCTGGTCGTCTCGGGAACGGATGCAGCGGCGGGGGTGTCAAGGCAGGGGACGGGGTACATGTGGGCTCCGGCAAGAAGACGTCACGGCGACGCCACTAACCTGTAGGCCCGGAGCTTTATCCTCGGTGCACTCGCTCTGCACATGACCAGAATGTGCACATCGTGTGTGCAGTTGTTTGTCGCCTAACTATTTGAATATAAAGAACTTTTGTATAAAATATAGCGCGCCATATTTCTCATAATCCTTTGGTCGTTGGTTCAAGTCCAACACGGCCTACCAATGAAAAACCGTACTTCGCCGCCTGTGGGTGGAGGCAAAGTGCCAACCGAACTCGCTCGGGGCGGAGACCCTGCAGTGCTCGCCGAGCAGTGGTCGGTTTCGACGACCGATTGATCGCCTCCTGCCACGCGGGCGCCGTAGCCACAGACGTGGCGGAACTTCAGCACCTCTTGCGCGGCAAATGCACCGTCGGTTGGGCCGTCGATGTCGAACACGGTTTGCACCGGGCGGATGTGATGCGATCGACCTCAGCCGGACCAGCCGGCTGTCATTTCGTCTTTGCAGCGCTTGCAGCCGTTCGAACAAGCCCGCCGTAGGGCTACTTTAGGCGTGTCAGCTGACGCGTTCATCGACGCCGCCGATCCAGAAGCGGGCCGTGTCGGTATGTCAACGCTTCAACGAGCCGACAAAGTCTGGTACTGGCGCAGAGGCGCTGATGCGACCTAGCAGATCGGTCGCTACAGCGCCTCGAGAACGCGGCGCGCCTCGAGCAGGTCGCGCGTATCGAAGCCTTCGGTGAAGCGCTCGAACACGGGTGTAAGGACTGCACGCGCCTCGGGAGCGGCGCCGCGTTCGAGCCGATGGCGCGCCAGACTTGTCGCGGCACGAAGCTCCCAGGCCAGGGCGCCGTGCTCGCGCGCGAGCGCCAGTGAGCGGTGGAGGAACGCCTCGCCTCGGCCGAAGCCCTCGACGGTGCGGTCGCGTAGTGCGCGCTCGCCCTGGCGGCGCAACGCTTCGGGGGCGCACCAGCCCACCTTGCCCGTCTCAACCCGCTGGATGCAGTGCGGCGTCAACCAGCGGTCGTCCAGGGTTGCAAGCTGGTCGGCCAACAAAGGTTCGGGCTCGTCGAAGAAGCCCGCTTGGCCGGCATCCGCGATCTCGTCGCCGCTGTCGAGCGCCGTCGCATCCCGCATTCGGCGCGCCCAGCGCAACCAGTGGCCGAAGCCCAGCAGGCTTTCGATGTCGTTCAGGTGCGTCACGTGTTCGCGTGCACTGTCACTGCTGCCACTCCATAGGGCCACGGCCATCGACGCCATCACGAGGACCTGGCACTCGGCCAGCGGCGAATCGGTGCGCGCCTGCTCCATCGCCTCGCGCGCCATCGCGGCTGCGCGATCGGGGAAGCCGCGCATCCACCAGATTCGCGCCAGCACGATGCGCATCGAGACGCGCAACTCGATCGGCGATGGGTTGTAGGCCAAGGGGATGGTGCGCCAGGCCCCGGCGATCACTTCCTGGGCAAGGTCGGTCGCCTCGGCATGCCGGCCGTTGAAGTGCAGGGTCTGGGCCTGGATGCGGTGGGCGACCAGCCGTGCCACCGGATCGTTGACGATGCCGGCTTGTTCGACAAGTTTCTCAGCCCAGTTCGCCCCTTTGCCGAGATCGCCCGTGGCCAGGGAGAGCGCCCACATGGCGTTGATCGCGTTGAAGCGATAGACCGCTGCCGCGGCATCCGCCGTGGCAGCGGCGGCACGCTCCAGCGTGGGCGCGAGCGCCAGCAGTTGCTCGGCGCCACCGCTTCCGAGGCACGCGATGAGGAATCTCAACCGCATGCAGGACGGATCCTCAGCGGTGTCGCCACCGCGAGACGAAAGGACGTCGATTGCATGTTTGACGCGGCGCGTGAACTCGTCGACCAGCAGCATCTGCCGTCCCAGGGCGAAACCGGAGATTGCCAGTTCTGCGCCGAGCCCAAGGTCGCCGCCGGGCGCAAATGCCCAGTCGAGCGCGGCGCGGACGTCGTCGACCAGCGGCGCATAGTGCGCCACCCATTGGGGACGCGTCATCCTGTTCCAGGAGCGCACCGCCTCGGCGAGCGCCGCAGCGAGCCAGCGGGCGTGCCGGCGCTGGACCAGGCCGCGCTCGCCAGCTTCCGCGAGCTTGGCTCCGGCGTAGACGCGTGTCGTGTCGAGCAGTCGCCGCCGCTCGAAGTCGTCTCCGCGCGCTGGCGCCACGAGCGATTTGGCGATCAAGTCCAGCAGCGCTTCCTGCACCTCCGCAGCCGCCATACTGTCGTCCGCCACGACCTCGATCACCGCGTGTTCTGCGAAGCCGTTGCGAAAGACCGAGAGCCGCTGCAGCACCCGTTGCTCCGACGGTGAGAGCAAGCGATAGCTCCAGTCCAGGAGCGCGGTCAGCGTGTTGTGGCGCGCCGGCGTAGCACCGCGTCGGCCAGGCAGCCTGAGCAGCAGTCCTTCCAGCTGAGCGGCCAGCCCGGCCAGACCGAGGGAGGCGATGCGCGCCGCCACGATCTCGATCGCGAGCGGGATGCCATCGAGGCGCAGGCATAGCGAGGCGAGCAGCGGGACGTCGTCGTCGCGCAGCACGAAGGCGGAGTCCGCTGCGCCGGCGCGCTCGACGAACAGGCGCATCGCGGAATAGTTGGCCACTTGGCTCGCCAGTACCCGCTCGCCGGGCTGCGGCAGGCGCATCGGCGCAAGGCGGTGCAGCCACTCGCCCGCGGCGCGCAGCGGCTCGCGGGAGGTCGCCAGCACCGCAACCGATTGGCCGCTGCCCACCAGCGCCTCGGCGACCCCGGAGGCCGCCTCGACCACGTGCTCGCAACTGTCGAGGACCACCAGCGCGCGTCGATCTCGGGCCCATTGCTGCACCACCGCAAGAGAATCGGCGCCGCCGGACACGCATCCCACGGCAGTGGCCACACGCTGCGCCACGAGCTCGCCGTCGACGATCGGCGCCAGGTCGACGAGGTGCACGCCGTCCGGAAACGCGTCCAGCACGGCATGGGCCGCCGCAAGGGCGACCGTCGTCTTGCCCATGCCACCCGCGCCGAGGATCGTCACGAAGCGGTGTGCGCGCAACTGGGCGACGATGCGGTCGAGTGCCTCGTCGCGGCCGATGATGTCGGTGCGGCGCGCGGGCAGTGCCGCCATCGGCCGCGCGCGGCGGGTGGCGTCGACGGGCGCGAATCGCGGCACCGCATCGTCGGGATACCACGCCACGTACCAGTCCGGCGAGAAGCGGCCAAGTGCTGTGTTGATATCGCCGACCAGGTCGCACAGGCGCTCGTCGTCGAGAATGGGCTCGGCCGACAGCAGCGGCCACAGCTGCGCGGCGGAGGCGCCATCCGCGCCTCGCGCGATCGCCGCCAGCACCTCGAGCGCGGTGTCTGAAAGGTCGACTGGCTGCTCTCCAAAACGAAGGGCGCGCGGCGATGTCGTCAGCACGAACGGCCCGATGGAGAGGTTCTCGGTCAAGCGCACTCCGTCTCGTAAGGATGGGGAAAAGCCGGCGGCGCGGCGTCCAGACTTCGATGGTCGCATCGGGCGCGACGACAAGGCGTGAATTTGCGTGAATCCGCTGCTCGCGAGCCCTCTGCGGCGGCGCGCAGCGCGTATCGTCTGCGTCGCGCTAGGCGATTTCCCGGACCTGGCGTGAGACCCTTTCCCAAATGCGCCCAATGCCCCCTCCTGCCAGCCTGCCCCTCGCCCAAGACATCGGCGCCCGCATGGATCGACTGCCTGTCACGAGGTTGCATGGCTGGGCGATGCTGATCTGTGCGCTGGGCATGATGCTCGACACGCTCGAGATGTCGTTTGGCGGCGTGCTCGCGACCGTGCTCTCGGCGCCGCCGGCGCCCGTGCCCGCCGGCGAGCTGTCGTTGCTGCTCGCCGCGGTCTTCCTTGGCGCCGTCGTCGGCGCGCCGGCGCTCGGCTGGTGGGCCGACCGCCACGGCCGGCGAACCGCGCTGGTCGCCTTGCTGCTGTGGATCGCCGCCTCGTCGCTGGGCGCGGCGCTGTCGCACGGCGTCGCCGCGCTCACTCTGTGTCGCTTCCTTGCCGGGCTGGCGCTCGGGGGTTATCCCCCCATCGTCATCGCCTACCTCACCGACCTGCTGCCGCCGCAGCGACGTGGCCGGCTGATCTTCGGCAGCCTGTCGTTGTCGCTCCTCGGGCCGCCGGCAGCCATTTTCCTGGTGCGCTGGCTGACGCCGCTGCAACCGCTGGGGCTCGAGGGCTGGCGCTGGGGCTTCCTCCTGGGCGGTGTCGGCGCCGCGTTGGCGGGCCTGCTGTTCCTCGCGTTGCCGGAGTCGCCGCGCTGGCTGCAGGCGCGCGGGCGTGCCGCCGATGCCGAGAACGGCTGCGTGGCGTTCGAGCGCTCGCGGCCGCTGGGCGACGTGTCGGCAGCGGCTGTGACGAATGAACTCGCGCGCACGGATGAACCCGCGGACGCATCCGCCGGCCGTCGCTGGCCGTGGGTGGCAGCGCTGTTCTCGCTCAGCCCCTGGGCCACCGTTGCGTTCCCGCTGCTGACCGGTGCCGTGCTCACGCAGCGCGGCTTCAAGCTCGATGCTGCGCTGCTGATCTTCGGACTGTCGTCGCTGGGCCCGCTGGTGGGCAACCTGGTGGCGTCGACGATCCTGGACCGCATCGATCGCCGATTGGCGATGGCATCGTGCGCGTTCGCCATGCTCGCCTGCGGCACCGCGTTCATCTTCGGCAGCGGGACGATGTCGCTGATCGTGGCGATGGGCCTGTTCAACCTGGCCATCTCGCTTTACGTCACGCTGCTGACGGTCTACGGCGCCGAGTTGTTCCCTACCGGCAAGCGCGCGTCGGCCACTGCGGGTGCATGGGCGCTGAACCGGATCGGCGGCGCGCTCGGGCCGCTGCTCCTGGTGCCGATGCTGCGCAGCGCGGGGCCTGCCACGATGTTCGCGGTGGTCGCGGCAAGCCTGGTGGCGACGCTCGCGGTGCTGGCGGCGGCGCCCCGAGGGCGGCAGCGCCAAGCCGTCAGCTGACGGGGCTGCAGCCCGCCAGCAGGGCTCGAGCGCGCCGCACGTCGACGCATTCCAGTCCCTCGGTGAATCCGGCGAGGATGGGGGCGAGCAGTTCCCGCGCGGCCTCGTCACGGCCTGCGGAATGCCACAGCGCAGCGAGGCTGCTCGCCGCGCGTAGCGCCCAGGCGGAGGCGCCTTGCTGGCGCGAAAGTTCGAGCGAGCGCTGCAGCAGCGATTCTGCTTGGGCTCGGCGCGACAGATCCGACACCAGACGCTCACCTTCGACGCGCAGGATTTCGGGCGCGCACCAGCCAACGGTGCCTGTCTGGGCGCGCTCGAGCTGCTCGGGGCCGCAGCATTCCGGCGCCAGCGTGGCGAGCATATCGGCGGCCGCGATGCTCGTGTGCCGGGGCGGGGAAAGCAGCCGCGTCCGGACGTCGTTGACGTCGAAGCCGCGCAGCTCCAGCACCCTGCAGAACCCATGAGTCCAGGACGACCAGAAGCTCTGTCCAAAACGTCGCACGTGCCGAACGAGCCGGTCAACGACCGCAGCGGCGGACGCGTCGTCTCCTCGCCAGAGCAGCACCGGGATGACGGCCATCGCCATCACTTGGCTCTGCCCGAAGGGGGACGCGTCCTCGGCTGCCGCGAGGGTGCGCAGCGCTTCCTCGAGCGCGCTGTCCGCGCGTCCTTCGATCCAGAGGATGCGCGCCTGCTGCAGGCCGACGGCCACACGCTCCGGAACCGGAGGCACCACGCGGCCGAGCCCGGGCGCGGCCGCGTGGGCGACCATGCGCGCAGCGTGCCTGCGGGCGGCGTCGTGGTCGCCGAGGTAGTGGGCGGCGTGCGCGCCGAAGCGATGGCGGATCGACAAGCCGTCTCCATCCCGCGGATCTGCCGGGTTTGGGGGCAATGCCTCGAATTGCGGTGCGAGTGTGGCGACACGGGGATAGTCGCCGCCACCGAACGCCTGGATACACAGCGCCTCAAGCGCCATGCGCTGCTGAAGGGGCGTGCCGACGCGTGCGGCCAACTCCTGGAGTCGGGCCGCCATCCCGGCCGGAGTGGCGCACTCCGCGCCGATGATGCCGCCGGCACAGCAGATGAGCGTGAGCAGGCGCAGTTCGAGCTGCTCGGACGCCGTCGGCTCCGCACGCACCGCGGCGAGCGCGTCCAGTGCACGCTGAATGAACTCCTCTGACAGACCGACGATCAGTCCCACCATGCCGGATTCCGCCACCAATGCGGCGCCAAGCAACTTGTCTCCCTCGGGCCGTTCCGCCCAATCCAGAGCGGCGCGAACGTCCGGCATGTTCGGCGCGTGCCGAGCCAGCCATGCAGGCAAGACGGTGTCGCCGCGGGCGTACTCGACATTTGAGCGGGCCAGCACATCGCACAGGCAGCGGGCATGGCGCGCGGCGATTGCCTGCGATTCGCCGGTGGCGGCGAGTTTTTCGCCAGCGTAATGCCGCGTGACGAACAGCAAGCGATAGCGCGGCGATCCGCTTCCCTCGAACTCGACCAGCGATTTGGAGACCAGCCCCAGCACGCAATCGACGACGCGGCGGCGGTCGATGTCCTCGCAACTCGCCAGTTCCACTGCGGTGTCGAGCATGAAGGACGCGCGGAACGCGGACAGGCGGCGCAGCACACGTCGCTCATCGTCGTCCAGCAGGTCGTAGCTCCAATCCAGCAGCGCCTGCAGCGTCTGATGACGAGGCAGCGCCGTGCGGCGTCCGCGCTTGAGCAAGCGAAAGACGTCGTCGAGCCGATCGGCGAGCGCCTGGATGCCCAGGCTGCCAACGCGCGCCGCAGCGAGCTCGATCGCCAGGGGCACGCCGTCGAGATGACGGCACACCAGCAGGACGGCGGCGACGTTGTCCTGCGACAGCACGAAGTCGTCGGCGCTCGCAGTCGCACGCTCCACGAACAGTCGCAGCGCTGGAAACGCCAGGGCCTCGACGACGGTCGGCTCCTGCAGGGGCGCCGGCAGAGCGAGCGATTCGAGGCGATAGACGGCCTCGGACTCGGCGTCCAGCGGCTCGCGGCTGGTTGCCAGGATGCGCACGCCGGGCGCGGCCTGCAGCAGGTGCTCGACGAGTTGCGTGGCGGCGACGATCACATGCTCGCAGTTGTCGAGGACGACCAGCAGCTCGCGCGCGGCCAACGCCGCCCGCAGAACGGGCCACGCGTCCTGCGTGGGCGATGGCACGCCGATGGCCGCGGCGAGGGCCGCCTGCACGAGCGATGGATCGCCAACGGGCGCCAAGTCGACGAAGGCGGCGCCATTCGCATAGCGTCTCGAGATCCGCTCGGCGAGCGTGACCGCGACGGTGGTCTTGCCGATGCCGCCTGACCCCACGATCGTCACGAGCCGGTGCAATCGCAGCTTGGCCGTGAGCGCGTCCAGCACCTCGTCGCGTCCGATGACATTGGTTAGCCGCAATGGGAATGCCGACACTGGCGCCACCGCGGGCTCCCCGGCACGCATGCCCACCCCGGTCATCGTCTCAGGCGCCGGCGCCTTGGCGACGGGCATCACGAAGCTGTACCCGCGCCCTGGCACGCTCGCGATGTAGCGCATCTCGCTGCTCTCCCCGAGCGCCTTGCGCAACGCCGACATGTGCACGCGCAGGCTGGACTCCTCGACGACCGTGCGCGGCCACACCTGCGCGAACAGCTCTTCGTGGCTCACGACGTCGCCGGCCCGTTCGACGAGCGCGATCAGCAGGTCGAGCGCGCGGCCGCCCAGCCGCACGGCCTCACCCTCGGCCAGCAGTTGCTTGCGCGCCGGATCGAGCGAGAAGCGTCCGAAGCGCAGTGCCCGCTCGAAGGGCGGCTGGGTCGGTGGCGCCGCGTCGGTGGTCATGGCCAGGGACTAGAAATCGTGGCGCACGGTCGCCAGGAGCGTACGCGGCGCGTTGTAGTTGGCCGCATCGACGTCGACCGAAGGGATCCTGGTGCGCAGCACCACATACGTCCGGTTGGTGAGGTTGCGCACGCGCAGCGAGAACGTCCACTGGCGCTGCGGCGTCATCCAGGCCGCGCCGAGGTTGACGGTCGTCTGCGGCACGACGGCGCCGGTCGCACTGTTCTGAATGTCGGTGTATTGTCGCGACAGATGTTGCAGCGCTGCCGTGAAGTCCAGCGACGAACCGTCCGGCAGTGGCTGCACGTGCTCGAAGTTGGCCGATAGCGAGAGATGCGATGCATAGGGCAGCTCGTTGCCGACATAGTCGCTCACGGCTGCTCCGGTCGGGTTGGCGAACTGGTCGATGCGGGTCCGCAACAGTTCAAGAGACAGCGACAGGTCCGTGCGCTCGGCGAGCTTGGCCGCGAGGTCGATGTCGGCGCCGTAGGTCTTCGCCCTGCCTGCATTCACCAGCACCTGGTCGGGCACCAGCACACCGTCGATGACCGTGTTCTGCAGCGACGCGAGGTAGTCGCTGTAGTCATTCAGGAACAGCGCGACGTCGGCAGTGACGCGTCCGCCGGCCAAGCGTGACTTGCTGCCCAGCTCCCACGTGCTCACCTTCTCAGGGTGCGCGGCGTAGGTCGAGGCCCGCTCCGACGCGGTCGCGCGGTTGAAGCCGCCGAACTTCTGGCCCATCGCGAAGCTGGCGTACAGGAATTCGTCGCGGCTCGCCTGCCAGTCGATGCCCAGGCGCGGGAGCAGCCCCCGGCTGGACGTCGACAGGCCCGACACCGCGTACACGTTGCTCGTGCGCACCTGCTGTGCGTCGAGTTGCCAGAACTGGTTGGCGCCGGTCTGGGCGGTGCGGTAGGCGCGCAGGCCTGCGGTCAGGCCGATCTCATCCGTCCAGCGGTAGTGCGCCTGGCCGTAGACGCCGACGTCAGTGGTTTCCAGGTGGGTCACGCCGTCGGTATCGGTGCGGGTCTTCGGCGGCGGCGGGATCTGGTCGACGATGCGCTCGAAGTCGAAGCGGTCGGACACGAGCATGGCGCCCGCGGTCCAGTCGACGCGTGCCTGCGTAGCCTGCAGTTGCAGCTCCTGCGAAAAGACCTTCTGCGCCACGGTCTGCGACAGCAGGTAGCGCAGAATCGCCTGACCGCCGATGTCGGCGATGGTGGGGTCGTCTTTGTAGGCTCTGTACCCTGTGATCGCGTGCAGCGCGATCCCGTCGGCCAGCGGATGGCTGACCTTGAACTGCAAGCCGCCGGCCAGGCGCTTGAACGGCCCCGTCGTCGCGGTCGTGAAGTTGACACGCGGCGCCGAGCGCGGGTCGTTGAGCGGGAAGTCGCCAGTGTTCGTGTCGGAGCGGTCCACGAGACCGTCGATGGCCAGGATGGCGTCGAGACCCGACGCCTGCTTCAGGCGCAGCTTGGTGCGAAACTGGGTGGCGTCGAGCTTGTTGTCGTGCTGGTCCGTGGAGGCGTTGTAGCCCCAGCCCTCGTTGCCGCGCCGCGAAAGCGCCAGGCTGCCGGAGACCGGTCCGTCGCCGATCGGGCCGTTGACGTAGGCGTGCAGCTCGGCATCGTGGTAGTTGCCCGCAGAAGCGGACACCCAGGCCACGGGCTGGGCGTCGGGATCGATCGAGATCACGCGGACTGCGCCGGCAGTCAGGTTCTGGCCGTACAGCGTGCCCTGCGGCCCGCGCAGCACCTCGATGCGTGCGATGTCCGGCAGATCCCACAGCGCGGTCGCATAGCCGCGCACCAGCGGCACGTCATCGACGTAGATGCCTACCGCCTGGCTCATGGCGGGCACCGACACGCCCACGCCGCGGATGCCTACTGCCTGCGGCTGGTTGCTGAAGCCGTTGGGCACGGTGACCCCCGGGATCATGCCCACGAGGTCGCTGAGCTGCGCGGTGCCGCGCGTCTCGATCGCATGCTGGTCGACGACGCCCACCGACAGCGGCGTGCGGCCCAGCACCGACTGCATGCGCTCGGACGTCACGATGACCTCCTGCACTTGCGGCGCTGCCGAGGCGGCAGGCACGGGCGCCGGCGCGGTGTCCTGGGCAACAACGGGCGCAGCCACGCCGGCCAGCGCCAGCAGGCTCACCACCTGCAACCCGCCGCGCGACCTGACCCTTCGCCTTGCTCGGTCTCCCCCCCACTGCGCCATTCGCTTCTCCCATGTGCACGCCGAGCGCATCCATGCGGCGCTCCTGCCCAGATGATGAGCGAGCGTTGGGTCGAGTCCGCGTGAATCGGTGTGAAAACTGGTGACGCGTGCCGCGGTCAGGCCAGGTCTTCGACGAGGCGGCGGGCTGCGACGAGGTCTGCGGTCGCCAGACCCTGGTCGAATCGCTCGTAGGTGCCGGACAGCAGCCGCCGCGCCTCCTGGCGCCGGCCCTGGTCGCGCCAGAGGCGGGCCAGGCTGGTCGCGGTGCGCAGTTCCCACGACAGCGCGCTCTGGGCCCGCGCCATCTCGAGCGAACGCAGGAAGATCGCCTCCGCCGCGGCCATGCCATCCGGCGCGTTGCGCAGGCCGTTCTCCGCGACGGCACGCAGGATCTCCGGTGCGCACCAGCCGACCCGGCCCTCGTCGACGCGCTCGACGCCCAGCGCCGAGACGGTACCTTCGGCCAGGGTGCCCAGCATGTCCAGCTCGGGCGGCCCGGAGAGGCCGTCGGTCGACACCTTGGCGAACTGCAAGCGGGGCGCGAGGCCCCGGGCGCGGGCGTCCACGACCTGCTGGTAGCTGCGCCCCCACGACTGCCAGTAGGCCTGCGAATGGCGGGCAGCCTGCGTCTGCAGGCGTTCCAGCAGCCTGCCCGCCTGCCCGTTCTCGCCGCGCCACAGCGCGATCGGGATCGCGCCCATGGCGAGCGCCTGGCTGAGCGCCTGCGGATTGGCGTCGGCCGCGAGTTCGACCGCCTCCTCGGCCACGCGCACCGCCTCGTCGCACGCGCCCTGCATCCACAGCGTGCGCGCCAGCAGGATGCGCATCGACACGGTCTTCGGGATGTGCCCGATGTACTGCCGGTATGCGTTGCCCGCCTGATAGTGCAGCACCCGGTTGGCGAGCGAGCGGGCGACGTCGTGCTCGCCCAGATAGTGATGGCTCAGCGCGAGGAAGCGGTCGGAGAGCAGTACTGCGACGGGTTCGTCCGGATCTGGCGCGTAGTTCTTGATGCGGCGCGCCACCTCCGCAACCTCGCGGTACTCGCCTACGCCGAACGCGTTCGCGCACAGGCTGAACATGGCCTCGATGCGCTGCGGAGCCGAGCCCAGCTGATCGGCAAGCTCGAGGACGCGAGCGAGGTTGGCGTCGCGCGAGAACTGGCGGCCCTTCGTCTGGGTGTGCAGGAAGCTGCGGCCGGCGCGCAGGCGCAGTTCCAGTGCCGGCTGGGGAGCCTGCAGCGTGCCGACCGCCTCCATCGCGACATCGACGCGGCTGCGGTACTCGTCCAGCAGGCCCAGTTCGTAGACAAGGTCCAGCGCCGCGGCGGTCAGGCGCACGCCCAGCAGCGTATCGCCCCCGGGCGAGAACGCCCAGTCAAGCCCGGCGCGGACGTCGTCCATCAGTCGCCCGTAGCGGTACAGCCACTCGGCGATCGGCAGCGTGTCGCGTACCTGCGGCGCGCGCGCGAGCACCTCCTCGAAATGCGTGGCGTGCGCGGCGGCGAGTCGGACGTCCTCGCCGCTCCGGGCAAGCTTGTCGGCGGCGTAGGTGCGCGTCGTATAGAGCAGGCGGTGCAGCACCGTCTCGCCGCTGATGTCCACCGCCACCAGCGACTTGGCGGCGAGGCCCATCACGCCGTCGACGACGGACGCCGCCGTCAGGTCGTCGCCGGCAAGCACCGCGCAGGCCGCATCGAGCGTGAAGCTGGCGGGAAAGATCGACAGCCGCCGCAACACGACACGCTCGACATCGGTCAGCAGGTCGTGGCTCCAGTCGAGCAGCGCCTGCAGCGTGCGATGTCGCGGCAGCACGGTGCGGCGCCCGCGCGTGAGCAGCGCGAACATCTCGTCGAGCCGGTCGGCCAGGCCTTGCAAGCCGAGGCTGTCGATGCGGCCGGCGGCGAGCTCGATCGCCAGCGGCATGCCATCCAGCTGACGGCACAGGTGTGCGACGGTCTTGAGGTTCGCCTTGTTGACGACGAAAGCGTCGGAATTGGCGCTGGCCCGTTCGACGAACAGCTGGATCGCGGGGTACTCCAGGCCCTGCTCGAGATCCGTCGGATCGTCGGGCACGGGGGCCTCGAGCGCGGCGAGGCGATGCACCCATTCGCCTTCGGCCTCGAGCGCCTCGCGGCTGGTGGCCAGGATGTGCACCGCAGGCGCCTCGCGCAGCACGCGCTCGACCAGGCTCGCGGCGGCCTCGATCAGGTGCTCGCAGTTGTCAAGGACGATCAGCATGCGGCTGTCGCGCAGCGGGTCCCGCAACGTTGCCCAGGGATCCTCCGCCGACACCGAGATGTTGAGCGCCGACGCCAGCGCCAGCGGAACGCGCGCCGAGTCGGTCAGCGGCGCGAGGTCGACGAACCAGACGCCGTCCGGATAGCGGCCGAGCTGGCTCTCCGCGACAGCCAGCGCCACCGTCGTCTTGCCCATGCCACCGGGTCCGACGATGGATACCAGCCGCCGCGTCGCCAACCGCTCGCCCAGCGTGCGGATGATTGCGGAGCGCCCGATCGCGTGGTTCAGGCGCGCCGGCAGGTTGTGCGCGCGGCGAGTGGGGATGGGCAGCGCTTCGCCGGCTGTCGGCGGCGCCGCCGGCGCGACGAGCTCGCCTGCGCCCTCGAGCACGGTCACCGGGACGACGAAGCTGTAGCCCCGGCCGGGCACGTTCGCGATGTAGCGCGAACCGCCGATGCCGTCGCCCAGGATCTTGCGCAGCGCCGAGATGTGCACGCGCAGGCTGGTTTCCTCGACGATCGTGTGCGGCCAGACCTTGGCCTCGAGTTCCGGGCGGCTGAGCACCTCGCCCGCGCGCTCCGTCAGCGCCGCGAGCAGGTCGAACGCGCGGCCACCCAGGCGCAGGGGGCGGTCGTTCTCAAGCAGTTGCTTGCGCGATCGGTCGAGGATGAAGGGCCCGAAGGCAAGCGCCGGTAGGGCTTCACGCGCTTCCATCTGGTTCGTTCGTCTGTGGATGAGGGCCGTTCGTCGAGGCGGGGGACGCCCCTGGACAGAGCTGAAATATACCTGTCGGCCTCGCGCGTGGCGATCCTGCAGCCCCTCGATGCCGTCTCCCGGTGCACCCCGCAAACGAATGCTGGAACCGGTTCCCTGGTCGTCTCGCGCCTCGTTCACCGCATTTCACGGCGATTCACTGGCGATTCACCAGACCAGCGCGAATGATGATTTCCGGGGCGACGAAGCGTCCCCGCATTGATCAACTGCCGGCTTCCGCACTTGCGCGGTCTGGCGCAACGCTGGATTGGAGACTCTCATGAAACGACTGGCAGGCAAGGTGGCGCTGGTGACCGGCGCGAGCTCGGGTATCGGGCGGGCCACGGCGAAACTGTTCGCCGCAGAGGGTGCGAACGTCGTCGTGGCCGCACGCCGGCAGGGCGAACTCGATCGCTTGGTGGCCGAGATCGTCGCCGCCGGTGGCGAGGCCGTCGCACTCGCCGGCGACGTGCGCTCGGAAGACTTCGCTGCGTCCCTGGTCGAACTGGCCACCCGCTCGTTCGGCCGGCTCGACATCGCCTTCAACAACGCGGGAACGCTGGGCGAGGCGGGGCCGACCACCGGCGTCTCCGAGGCCGGCTGGAACGAGGCGCTCGCCACCAATCTGACGAGCGCGTTCCTGGGTGCCAAGCACCAGATCCCCGCGATGCTCGAGAGCGGCGGCGGTTCGATCATCTTCACCTCCACCTTCGTCGGATACACCTGCTCCTTCCCGGGCGTGGCAGCGTATGCCGCCAGCAAGTCCGGCCTGGTCGGATTGACGCAGGCGCTCGCTGCCGAGTACGGGCCGCAGGGCCTGCGCTTCAACGCCATCCTGCCGGGCGCCGTCGACACGCCGATGTACCGCGCGATGAACGACAGCGAGGCCTCGCAGACGTTCATCACCAACCTGCACGCGCTCAAGCGGGTCGCCTCCTCCGACGAACTCGCCCGCTCGGTGCTGTACCTCGCGTCCGACGACTCGTCGTTCATGACGGGCACCGCGATGCTCGTCGACGGCGGCGCCTCCATCACGCGAACCTGAACGCCACTCCCAACTCTCGAAGGAAATCCCATGCCCCAAGCCAAGCCTGTTCCCGGCCAGCTGTTGCTGAGCCCGATCGATCACACGCTCATCCTCATCGACTTCCAGTCGCAGATGGCCTTCGCCACGCAGTCCATCAGCATCGTCGAGCTGCGCAACAACGCAGGCCTGGTGGCCAACGCAGCCAGGGAGTTCGGCGTTTCGACGATCGTCACCAGCGTCGCCGAGAAGAGCTTCTCCGGCCCCTTCTTCGACGAAGTGCTCGACGCCTTCCCCGACGCCGAGGTGATCGACCGCACCTCGATGAACACATGGGAGGACCCTCGTATCGCGGCGCAAGTGAACGCGATCGGCAAGGGGCGTCTCGTGTTCGGAGGTCTCTGGACATCGGTGTGCATCGTCGGGCCAACCCTGTCTGCGCTCGACCAGGGCTTCGAGGTCTATGTGATCACGGATGCCTGCGGAGACGTCTCGCGCGAGTCCCACGAGCGCGCCGTCGAACGCATGGTGCAGGCCGGCGTGCGGCCGATGACCTCGTTGCAGTACCTGCTGGAGCTGCAGCGTGACTGGGCGCGTTCGGAGACCTACGACAAGACCGTCGGCGTCGCCACGCGCTTCGGCGGCGGCTACGGCATCGGCCTCAACTACGCCAGGCGCATGTTCGGCGGGCACGAAGGCCATTGAGTCGATGAGCGATCCGCGACGACACACCAGGAGCTTTGAATGACCAACGACCCGATCAAGATCCTCGTCGAGCACGAGGACATCCTGCTGCAGGCCGGACTGGCCGCCCTGCTGACCCGTTTCTCGGACTTGGTGCTGGC
>FTIF01000400.1_pt3 | contig 20787 bp, 13 predicted proteins | sample 1658001 | NCBI WGS metagenome assembly FTIF01 (sample SAMEA3914789, study PRJEB12502) | metagenome | biome: forest; material: soil | place: Canada | collected 2011-07-03 | depth 0.3 m | reverse complement strand
GGCGGCCTTGGCGACGGCGGCAGCGCAGGCGCAGGCGCCCGTCGCGGAAGAGTCCGTCGAGGCCGCGTACCTGCACAAGTTTCCCGGCTTCGTGGACTGGCCCGCCGATGCGTTCAAGACCCCCTCCTCGCCCATCGTGATCGGGCTGGTCGGCGCCCCGCGGGTACTCGAGGAACTGACCCGGATCGCCCGCGGTCGACTGGTGCTGGGGCGTCCTGTCGAAGCACGCGCCGTCACCGCCTCCGAACTCCCCCCGGACCTGCACGTGCTGTTCGTCGGCAAGGACGCGGTCGCCGACGCAGGCACCCTCATCGACGACGCGCGACGCGCGCATGTCCTGGTCGTGACCGACATCCAGGACGGACTGAAGACCGGCGCCGTCCTCGATTTCGTGCAGGTCGACGGACGCCTTCGGTTCGAGGCCTCCCTGGCCGCCGCGCGTCGCGCCGACATCAAGCTGAGCTCCAAGCTGCTGAGCGTGGCGGCCAGGGTCGTCGAGGAAGCGCCATGAAGACCCCTACCCTGCGTTCGCAGCTGACCAGGACGTTCATGCTGACCGCGCTGGTCGCATTGGCGCTGAACGCCTGCCTCATCGTCGCCTACGAGTTCGATCGCTATCGCTCCGAAGCCGTCGCGGATCTGCACACGCAGGAAATCATCCTGGCGAAGGCGCTGGTGCCCTCGCTGGTGTTCAACGATCCGGATGCCGCCGCGCAGCAGCTCTCCTCGCTGGCCGAACGCCACGACATCCTGGCCGCCGAAGTGTTCAGCGCCAACGGCCGTCCCTTCGCGCGCTATCACGCCGACGCGCAGGAGACGACGGAGCCGCCGGCCCAGAACCCCCTGCCGACACTGGGCAGCCGCTTTTCCGGCGACGACCTCGAGCTCGCCTACGACGTCTACCACGACGGCGAACGCGTGGGAACGCTGTACCTGCGGGCGCACCACGATGTGCTGAGCCGCATCGGCAGCTATGCCGCGATCCAGCTCCTGGTGATGGCGGTGTCGCTCGGGTTGGCGCTGCTGGTCTTCGGACGCGTGCAGGGGCGCATCACCGCGCCCATCGCGCGCGTCGCCCGAGTCGCCCAGGACGTGATGGACGAACGGGACTGGCGGCTGCGGGCGCCTGCCGCCGAGACCCGCGAGATCGCGGCGCTGGTGGACGCCTTCAACGGCATGCTGGCCGAAATGGAGGCCAATTCGGCGGAGCTCGGACGCGAGGTCGCGGAGCGCAAGCGGGCGGAGGACGGCCTGCGCGCGGCGGATCGACGCAAGGACGAGTTCCTGGCGACGCTCGCCCACGAGATTCGCAATCCGCTGGCGCCGATGATGAACGCGCTGTCGCTGCTGCGCCGGGAGGACGTCCTTCCCGGCGTGCGCGCCAGGGCGCTCGACATCCTGGATCGCCAGCTTAGGCATGTCGTGCGCCTCATCGACGACCTGCTGGACGTCTCGCGAATCACGACCGGCAAGCTGTCCCTGCAGATGGCCCACGTGGACCTGCATCACGTGCTCCGGTCCGCGCTGGAGCTCATCGAGCCCGCGTCGCGCGCGCGCCGGTTGCAGCTCGTCGCCATGATTCCCGCGCACGATTGCTGGGTCATCGGCGACTCCGCGCGACTGCTCCAGGTCTTCTCGAACCTGTTGAGCAACGCCTGTCGATACACGCCCGAAGGCGGCCGCATCACGGTGCGCGTCGACGCCGACGACCACGAGGTCCGGGCCGACGTGCACGATACGGGCGTCGGTATCGACCCGGCCCTGCAGCAACGGGTCTTCGACCTGTTCGAACAGGGCGACAAGAGCCTCGAGCGCGGCAACACCGGCCTGGGGATCGGACTGACCCTGGCGCGTCAGCTCGTGCTGCTCCACGGCGGGTCCCTGGTCGTGGCCAGCGACGGCATCGGGCGCGGCTCCACGTTCACCGTGCGACTGCCCATCGTCGCGACGACCCCGCATGCGTTGCCGGAATCGCCCCCCGCGCCCAGGAACGCGCACGTCGGCGGATTGCACGTCCTGGTGGCCGACGACAACGTCGATTTCGCCATGAGCCTGCAGACGGCGTTCGAGTCCGCCGGACTCGAGGTCAGCACCGTGTCGGACGGCCAGGCCGCCCTGTCCGCGGCGCGGTCGCGCCCGCCCGACGTCGCGGTGCTGGACATCGGGATGCCGGGGCTCAACGGATACGACCTGGCGCGCGCCTTGCGCAGCGACCCGGCCACGACGGGCATCGTGCTGTTCGCCGTCAGCGGCTGGGGCCAGGCGAGCGACAAGGAGCGGGCGAGCCAGGCCGGCTTCGATCGTCACTTCGTCAAGCCGGTGCCGCTGGAAACGTTGCTCGCGGCCATTGCCGACGCGGTGGCGTCGGGCCGCCCGGCGGCGACCGGAGTCGCTCATGGAAAGTGAACGCATGCGCAGTCATGGAAAGTGAACGCATGCGCAGGCACGCACGAATGATTCGCAGGATCCGCCGGACGGCTGCCACCAGCCTGGCCGCACTCGGGTTGTTCGACGCGGCCGCAGCGAGCGAACCCGCCGCGATGGTTCAGGTGGCCGACCTGGGCGACCTCAGCCTCGAGGAGCTCGCCCGCATTCCGCGCATCACGATGCACGCAGCGTCACGCGCTCGACGAACGCCTCGTCGCCGAGATACAGCCCGTCGCGAAGCGATTCTCTCCATAGCTGCACTCCGCGACCGGCATCGACCCAATCGGCGTAGCGCAACTGCGCTGCGCTGGTTTGCACGCCGTCCTGTGGCACTGGCCCCGTCAGGGTGCCATGGAGTTCCGCTGTGGCGAGCCAGGACGGAGAAGGCGTGTATCCGGCATGCGCCCGAAAGCTGGACCATGCCCACTGCTCTGGCGATGCCACAAGGCCCGCGCGGACCGGATTGAGATCGACATAGCGGCAAACCTCGATCAGGTAGGCGTCGCGATCGACATGCAGCGCCTTGAATCGGCCTTCGAAGACGTGGCCGCGCCGGCCATGACGCCGATTGAACGTCAGGCTGTAGAGGCTGTTGACGCGGCTGCCAGGGTCCGAGCCAGGATCGCGAGCAAGCAACCGCGGTCTCGGTCATCGACGAAGATGGCGCCCAGCTGGACGCCGCGCGCGGTCACGTGGTACAGGGCACCTGGATATTCGATACGGGGTGATCGGGGCATCGCACGAAGATAGTCCGAGCGGCGGCGGCATCTCCTGCGCGTCGTGCTGGACTTTCGAGTGCTTCTGCTCGGAAGCGTGGATTTTCAGGGGATCGAGGCATTGCCTCGTGCCGCAACAAGATCGCTCCACTTGCCAGCCTTGTTCGCGGCACGAGGAGATGCCAGACCCCTCCGACACCGGGGCCCTTCGCGCGCGAATCAAGGCACCCCTGCGGGTCGGCGATGAATCGAATGTTCGGCGCACTTTGTCACGTCCGCCGCAGGAACGAGCCACGCCGGCGCCCCGGCGTCGTACCCGCCGTGAAACCACGCCCCTACACTGGGCCGCCTCGTCGGGATTCACATCGACGGATCCCGCGCGCGCCGGTTCGACGCCCCTGTTCAAAGACAAAGACGAATGACCAGAGACTCTCTTGCCCGCGTGTCTGGATGGCTGCTGGCGGCCGCCTGCACGAGCGCCGCGTTCAACGCCTCGGCCCAGGATACTTTTCCCATCGTCCGGTTCCAGGTCGTCGGCAACACCACGCTGCCCGACGCCGACATCCAGCGCCTGCTCGCCGACTCCACGGGCCCCGCGCGCACGTTGCGCGACGTGCAGCAGGCGATCGATCGCCTTGACGCGGCCTATCGCGCCGCCGGCTATGCCGCGACCCACGTGAGTGCCCCGGAGCAGGAGCTGACCGGCGTCGTCGTCACGTTGAAGGTGAGCGAGAGCCGGCTCGCGCACATCACGGTGAAGGGCAACGTCCATTTCAGCGCCGACAACGTCCGCGCCAGCCTGCCGGAACTGCAGGCCGGCAGCGCGGCCAACCTGCGCGCGATGTCCGATTCGATCCAGCTGGCCAACGACAACCCGGCCAAGCAGGTGGGCGTCACGCTCGCGCCGGCCGACGCCGACGGCAATGTCGACGCCACGATCACGGTCGACGACCACGATCCGCTGCGCGTCATCGCCAGCGTCGACAACACCGGCACCCCCGGCAGCGGCCGCTGGCGCACGGGCGTCGCGCTGCAGCACGCCAACCTGTTCGGCCGCGACCACGTCGGGACGCTGGCGTACACCACTTCGCCGGACAGCCCGAGCGGTGTGCACGTCAACCTGTGGTCGCTCGGCTATCGCCTGCCGCTGTACGGCATGGGCGACAGCGTCGACTTTCTCTACGGCAGGTCCAGCGTCAACGTGCCGGGCACCTCGCCGACGCTCGGCGGCGTGCTCGGATTCACCGGCAAGGGCCAGGTCTTCGGCGTGCACTGGAACCTCTTCTTCGCACGCCAGGGCGAGCGCAGCAGCAAGCTGGTGCTGGGCGTGGATCGCAGGGAAACCGACTCGAGTTGCGACGCCGGCGGCGTGCCCGTCGACACCTCGGGCCCGACGCCGTCGATCGCGGCGTGCGTGCCCTACACGACCAATCCCCTGAGCATCACCTACTACGGCCAGCAACAGGGCGCGGACGCGGCGTCCGATTTCTGGCTGGGCCTGTCGCACAACGTGGCCAGCGGGTCGCGCTACACGAACATCGACGGCCTGCGCGACCACTATTCCTACCTCACGCCCGGCAATCGCGACACGCGCGACGGCTTCACGGTCGCGCGCGGCGGCGGCTCGATCACGCTGGCGCTGGCCGGCGACTGGCAGGCCCGGCTGGCCGGCAACGGCCAGCTCGCGGGCAACCCGCTGCTGGCCAGCGAGCAGTTCGGATTGACCGGCGCCATGGCGGTACGCGGCTTCGAGGAGCGCGCCGTCAGCATGGACAGCGGTGCCTTCGTCAACGTGGAGCTCTACACGCCGGACCTCGCGCAGCGCAACCAGCTGCCCGGCAGCTTGCGCGCCCTGGTGTTCGCCGACGCCGGACACGGCTTCAACAGCCACGTCGGCAACAGCGGCATCGCGCAGTCGGCGACGGTCTCGAGCCTCGGCGCCGGACTGCGCGCGGGCATTGGCCGCGACCTCAGCGTGCGCGTCGACGCCGCGCGGGTCGGCGCTGCCGGCGGTTCCGCCACCGAACGTCGCGGCGACTGGAATGCCCACGTCGCGGCGACCTACGCGTTCTAACCAGAGTCTCCATCACATGACCACACCGACCCTGCGACAACGCCATTTCCCGACACCCGCGATGCGGCTGTCGCCGGTCGCGGCGGCGATCCTCGTCGCCGCCTGCTCGTCCGCCCTGGGCGCGGGAACCGCACTGGCCCCGGGCGCCCTGCCCACCGGCGCGAGCGTCGTCTCGGGCAAGGCCACGTTCTCCACGGCCGGCAACGTGCTGAACATAGTCCAGACCTCGTCGCGCGCGATCGTCAACTTCAGCTCGTTCGACGTCGGCTCGGCGGCGCGCGTCGACGTGCAGCAACCGGGCAGCACCTCGGCCTTGCTGGCGCGCACCGCGGGCGGCGATCCGTCGCGCATCGAAGGGCAGGTCACCTCCAACGGTTCGGTCTGGCTGATCAATCCGGCCGGCATCCTGGTGGGCCCGGGCGCGCGCATCGACGTCGGGCAGTTCGTCGCGAGCACCTTGAACGTGAGCGACACCGACTTCCTCGCCAACCGCTACAACTTCACCGGCGGCGACCAGGCCGGTGCGGTCGCCAACTCGGGCAGCATCCGCGCCCGCAGCGGCGGCAGCGTCTACCTGGTGGGCGCCGGCGTCACCAACGCCGGGCTCATCACGGCGCCGAACGGCGAGGTGCTGCTCGCGGCCGGCCAGACCGTGCAACTGGTCGACACGGCCACCCCCGGGGTATCGGTCGCCATCACCGGTGACGGCTCGACCACCAACATCGGGCGGATCACGGCCGACGCCGGACGCATCGGCCTCGCCGCGGGTCTGGTGACCAACAGCGGCTCGCTGAGCACCAGCAGCCTGGTGCACGAGGGCGGCCGGATCTTCCTGCGCGCTTCGCAGGACGTGCACACGACCGCCACCTCCGCCATCACGGCCGACGGCACGACCGGCGGCAGCGTCAGCGTGAGCGCCGACAGCGTCGCCACCGTCGACGGCAGCATCTCCGCGCGCGGCAGCGCAGGCGCCGGCGGCTTCGTCGAAACCTCCGGGCACCAGTCGCTAGCAGTCGCCAACGTCCCGGTCACGGGACAGGGCGGCGAGTGGCTGATCGACCCGATCGACATCCAGATCGTCGCCGGCAGCGGCAGCGGCGGCACGTCCGGAACCAGCGCCATCGTCTCGAACGAGACCGGTGCCTGGATCGGCGCCACCACCATCGCCGACCAGCTCAGCGCGGGCACCAACGTCACCATCACGACGGGCGCGCCCACGCTCGAGCTCGGCGACATCACCGTCTCGAGCGCCATCAACAAGGTGGGCTCGACGACCGCCACGCTGACGCTCAACGCGAGCAACAACATCGTCGTCGCCGCCGACATCACCAGCAGCGGCAGCCCGCTGCACCTGAACCTCAACAGCAACACCCAGGGCACTTCCCCGGCCACCAACCACACGGTGCAGGTCAGCGCCAACATCGACCTGGCCGGCGGCACGCTGACCGCGCGCGAAGGCCTGAACGGCGCCAATGCGGGCGACATCGCCATCGGCTTGGGCGGCGCCATCGCGCTCACCCAGCCGACCTCGGTGCTCGCGGCCGGCAACCTGAACGTGCTGTCCGGCGGCTTGCTGACGATGAACGGCGGCACGCTCAGTCTCTCGGGCAGCCTGAACAACGGCGGCCGCGTGGACCTCGAATCCGGCACGCTGGCGCTGACGCAGCCGGGCGTGCACAGCGGCGAATTCTTCACCAACAGCGGAGCGCGCCTGCAGATGTCGGGCGGCCAGACCTTCGAAGCGGGCAGCGGATTCGGCGGCATCGGCGACGTCGAGTGGTCCGGCAGCATGGTCGTCGACACGCCGTTGCGCTTCGGCGGCGAAGGCACGCGCCTGACGCTGCACGACACGACGCTGTCGGGCACCTCGTCCATCACCACGATGCCCGCCCTGACGAGCTCGCCGACCGTGGTCGACGGCGTGGTGTCGGTCACGGGCGCCGCCCAGTGGCTCAACGACGGCCCGCTCGCGATCGAGGGCAGCGGCGCCATCCAGGTGACGAGCGCCGGCGCGGGATTCCAGAACGAGCTGGGCGCGGTCATCACGCTGTCCGGCACGGCCGCGACGGTGCTGTCCGGCAGCGGCGGCGCGACGCTGGTCAACGACGGCACGATCGTCAAGACGAGCACGTCGGCGCAGCAGATCACCGGGCTGACGAACGACAGCGGCGGCCTCGTGCAGGTCAGCGCGGGCACGTTGACCACCAGCGGCACGATGAGCGGCCAGTTCCAGGTCGACGCCGGCGCCGGGCTGGTGTTCGACGGCGCGAGCCTGGACGGCACGACCGCGTTCGCGGGCGCGGGCAGCCTGGGCTGGGCCGGCACCATCACGTTCGCCGCCCCGGTGGACATCGCCGCGACGGCTCCCGCGCTGAACATCGGCCCCGCGACCGTGTTCCAGACCGGCGGCAACGCCGCCAACACCCTGACCACGCGCAACCTCGTCACGATAGACGGCGGCGCCCTCGCATTGACCGATGGCGTGACCTGGAACAACCTCGGCGGCCTCACGATCGGCGGCGTCCAGGCCGGCACGATGGCTGTGCAGACGTCGACATTCCTCGCCAACAAGCCGGGCGCGAGCCTGACGCTCGCCCCCAACGGCACGCTCACCGTCGGCCAGGGCGGCACGCTCACCCACGAGGCCGGCGCCACGTTCACGGGCAACGGCGCGCTGATCGTGGCGGGGGGCACCGTCGCGCTGCAAGGCGACGCAGCCATCGGTTTGCTCAGCGTCAGCTCCGGCGGCCTTCAAAGCGGCGCCGGCTTGAGCGTGACCCAGGCGTTCTCGCAGACGGGCGGCACGCTGCAGCTGACCAACGCCGCGCTGGACCAGGCGTCGGGCGATCTCGTCGTCGGCGACATCGTCGCCACCAACCTGCTGCTCAGCGCGCCGACCGGCGCCATCGCCCAGAACGGCGCGCTGCAGGTGGGGCAACAGCTGATCACCGCCTCGGCCACGGGCACGACGCTGGACAACAGCGCCAATCGCATCGCCGCGGCGGCGCTCGCCAACAGCGGCTCGGGCAACGTCGTGCTGGTCAACCAGCTGCCTGCCGGCGTCTCGACCTTCACCCTCGGCGGCGCGTCGAACGCGGGCGGCGACATCTCGATAGCCAACCAGGGCGCGCTGATTTCGGCCGCGCTCGGCACCGGGGCCGACTTCATCGCGCAACTGCCAGGCACCGTCGCGGCACCGACGCTGTCGGCGACGGGTGCCGTGAGCGCGACGGCCGGCAACGTGTCCATCGTGTCCCTCGGCCCGCTGACGATCGGCAGCGGCGGCGTGACGGCGACCGGGCACATCGTGCTCACCGCCGGCGACACCGGCGCATCGACGGACACCCTCGCCATCGACGGCGCCGTGACCTCGGCCGGCGGCAACATCGCCCTCAACGCCGGCCAGGACATCCTGTTGAACGCGGCCGTCACGACGACGCCGCCCGGCGTGGTCACCGCGACCGCACTGCGCGGATTGGTCACGCCGCCGCTCGCTCCCGTGCCGACGCCTGCACCTGTGCCGACGCCCACGCCGGCGCCTGCACCGGTCCCCACGCCCACGCCGACGCCAGTACCCACGCCAGTACCTGTCCCCACACCGACACCGTCGCCCGTCGTCCCCGGCGCGGGCCGGCTGGCAGCCATCAACGCCCTGTTCAACCTGACCGTCGTGACGCAAGCCCCGGCCACCGTCACCCCGACCGGCGTCACGTCGCCCGCGCCCGCGCCGACCACCGACACGCCAGGCCCCGTGCCGCCAGATTCGGATGCGGCCAAGACGAAGATCGCGGACGAGTCGGCCAAGAAGATGTACTGCAACTAGGAACGCCCATGCGCACCATTCACGCCACAACGGCCCCGTCGCGCTCCTGGCGCGCCCTCGGCCCGTTTCTCATGGCCGCCGCGCTGCTGTGCCTGGGCGACGCCGCGCAGGCACAGGCCGCCACAGGCACGGTCACCCATCTCAGCGGGCTGCTGACGGCCCGGCGCGACGACGGCAGCACCCGACTGCTCGCGGCGCGATCCGTAGTCCACGAAGGCGAGACCCTCGTGACCGGCGCGGACGCCTACATGGAAGTCCAGTTCCTGGACGACGGCACGCTGATGATGGGCCCGGACTCCGAGGTGCACGTCACCCGCTATTCATGGAACCCCGACAACCCCGCGGCCGATCGCGTCCTGCTGGAACTGCACCGCGGCACCCTGCGCTCCGAGACCGGCCGGCTGGGCAAGCGCAACCACGAGGCGATCCGCATCGAGGTCCCGGGCGGCGAGATCGCCGTCCACGGAACCACGTTCCTGGTGCAGGCGGTGCCAGGAGCCGGTCCGGGCCTCTCGATGCCTGCAGGGACGCCGACTCCTGCAGGCCCGACCGCGCCCTCGCTCGCGCCCCTGCCACCCGGCCTCTACGTTCAGGTGCTCGATGGCCTGATCAACGTGACCAACCAGGGCGGAACGCAAAACTTCGCCGCCGGCCAGTTCGGCTACACGGCCAGCCCTACGCAGCCTCCTGTCATCGTGCCGAAGAACCCTGGATTGATGTTTACGCCGCCGCCCGTCTTCAGCGCGCCTGCGCCCATAGGCTCGACAGCACCGAGCAAGTCGAATACCGTGGATTGCGTCGTGCGCTGAAGACGCCCACTCACCGGGCAAACGCCGTCGTCAGGCGTAAGACGTGCCGGCCATCGCGGCGTTCAGGCCGAGGGTTCCCTTGTCGACAATGGCGAGAAAGAGGGCCTTCGCTTCCGCGGTGTCTCGACTCCGTCGAAAGATCCGGTGCGCCTGGACGAGGGCCGCGGTCCACGTCGCCAGGAGCAGGTTGGCTGCCAGATGGGCGGCGGGATCGTCGGGCTGCCCGCGATCGTCTCCATGAAGCCTTGGCTCGCCGCAGAAAACTCGCCGTCGATGCGGGGCCTTCGATGCTGATCCGTCCCGATGCCTGCGTTGCCTGGGCTGGCGAGGACGCCAGCACGGACGGGTTGGCGCAAGCGCTCCGTCGCTGGTTCAACGCTGCCCGCTTGTCTTGAGCATGGGATCCCCGCCTTGCGACAGACAAGACGGCGCGACGTACTACCTGGCCTCGGGCGCAGCGAAGGCGCCAGCGTCATACGCGGCGGCGTAGGTGCGCCATTCCGCCTCCACATCGTCCGAGCATGCCTGCGCGGCCTCGATCAGGCCGTCGCGCCACTGGGATCGTGCCGCGCCGAATGCGATCAGTTGGTCCGCGATCCCGGAGCCCTGGCGTCCCGAAGAGCGCAGATGGGCGGACGCGAGGACATGTCCCATGCTGCCGATGGCCCCCTTGATGGACTTCAATGCCGTGCCCTCGACGCCGAGCGCGACCCGATCCTCGCTCGGCTGGAGCGCGCGCAGGATATAGGAACTCTCCTGCCAGGCAATCGGATTGAGGAACGCCATCGCCACCGCCTGCATGCGCTGCTGCACCGACACGACCCGTTCGGCCTCCGAGATCCACCCGGGTTGCGTGGCCGCGGACCACCGTTGCGCCTGCGACGGCAGCGCCTGCTTCAAGTCCAACAGGTAGTTGCCGTCCGGTGAGCCCTTGCCGCGCACGAGGATGACGAAACGGTCGACCCCGAGACTTCCCGTGCCTGCAATCCGGCGGGCGACGTCGAGAACCTCGAAGAACGCCGGGTCGGGTTGCGCGACGGCGAACTGCTCGATCAGTCTCGTGACCTGGCCGCGCTGCGTCAGCGTCACGGCCAGCGCGCGCTTGTCATCGCACCGGATGCTGCGCCGCTTGCCCGTGCGAACCGTTCGCCGATCCAGGAAGTCGGGGCGCCGCCGCGCCTGCACGTCGTCGAGCAGGCCGCGGATCAGCCCTTGCGCGGTCTCGCGCTCGACCCAGCAAGCCTTGCCCGACTGCAAGGTCGCACCATAGGCGTCAACGAACTCGCGGCAGAGCACCAGGCTCTCGTTGGCCGTCGCGCGCACAGTGTCGCCGGCCAGCAGGATGCTGCACAGGAAACGGACGACGTCCCATGTGACCGGGGCCAAGGCGCCTTCGTCGAAGTCGTTGATGTCGAAGTAGGCCAGGCGGTTGTCGCCCTTGTAGGTGCCGAAATTCTCGAGGTGGGCGTCGCCGCAGATCCAGGCGAGTGGCGCCTTGGAGGGTAGATGGCCCTTGGGCAGGCGCTCGTAGAAGCGATGGCAGGTTCCGCGCAGGAACACGAACGGGCTCGCCCGCATGCGCGCGAGCTTCATCGCGAGCCGCTCGGGATCGCGTCCGGCGTTGAAGGAGCGCACGCTCTCGACGATGTCTTGCATGGGGCGCCTCAGTTGCGGCAGTGGGCCAGTTGGAATCCTTCGACGCGCTCGTTGGTGCTCAGGGCCCGCGCCAGCTCGGGCATCGAGGTCCTGCCGTTCTTGTCGAGCGCGGTGGCGATGAAGTGCCATTCGGCCATGCCTTCGCGCATCGTGATCGACAGCGAGCCGTCCGCCAGCAGGTACCCGTGCTCTCGAACAGCGTCGCGCAGCTCTCGCTCGGTCGGCGCACCGTCCTTCCTGAAATGGACGACGACGGCGATTCCCTCACGTGACGGCAGCCAGTCCTCGAGCCGGTGGACCCACAGCATGCACAGCGTCGACAGCGCAGCGAGCAGGATCGCGGCGCCGTAGAAGCCGACGCCCACCAGGATGCCGATGACGGCCGCCGACCAGACCGAGGCGGCCGTCGTGAGGCCGCGGATATTGAGGCCGTCCTTCATGATGACGCCCGCGCCCAGGAAGCCGATGCCCGTCAGGATGCCCTGCACGACGCGCGTGGGGTCGGCGGCGACGACCGCCGTCGCATGGCCGCCATACCAGAGCGACGGATAGCCGACGAAGGTGATGAGCGCGGCCGATGCCATGCAGACGAGCCCGTACGTGCGCATGCCGATGGCGCGACCGTGATAAGTCCGCTCATAGCCCACCACCAGTCCGAGAAACAGGGCGCCCGCCAGCGTGAGGAAGATCGCCAGGTTGGCGTGCATCTGGCTCACCGACCAATAGGCGGACAGGGTGCTGTCCCAGATTTGCTGCATCGACGACTCCGTCTCGGGTTCAGAAGGAGATTGTCACCGGCGCGGAGGGTTCACGCTGAAACGGTGCTGACGAGCGCAGCGACGCGGCGATGACCCTGCCTGCGCGGCCAGTCACCAAGGTATCGTCGAAAAGAAGCCTCCTCCTTGTCGTTGCCGATCAGCCTGCCCGGTTGCTCGGCAACTTGCCGCGCTGCCTCATTGCCCGACGAAGATCAAACCGTGCGGATTCATCATGCCGGTGTAGATCGGTGTCATCGCCCCCGTGGACGTGTTCACCTGAAGGACGGTTCCTACGCCCGCGCTGTACGCGGTGCCCGCAGCGAAGCCGGACGTGGACTCGATGCGATAGACAAGTTGGGCAGCGTTGTCGCTCAACAGCATGACGGCGTTTCCGCCGGGCGCCCAACGCGTGTCATCGACCGGCCACGCATTGCCGTACAGCGTGAGCGGCAGCACGCTGACCACTTGATTCGCGCCGGGATTCTTGACGAACACCAGCTCGGAGTCTTGCTGGCTGTCCAGTACGACGTCTCCGGCGGCATCGATGGCCATCGAATCCGGATCGGTCAAGTTGAGGCTGACCGACGCGTTCTGCGCCACGTTGTTCGCCGTGGCGTTCCCCATCAATGCGGGCGCCAGATGGAAGGTCTGATTGTCCGAATTCAACGTGACCGAGTAGAGGGCAGGCACCGAGCTGACGCCGTTCGGCGCAGAGGCGGTGGCCGGCCCTAGCGAAGGATTGGACGCTGCCGCATACACCACCCCGTTGAGCAACTTCAAGTCGTCCAACCCGCCACCGTGCGCCGGTGGCGCGTCCGGCAGCAGCGTCGTCTGGGTATTGGTGTCGGTATGTATGACGATGAGCATCGGGTCGGCGTCTTCATTCGTGCTGACCCAGACCGTATTGGCGTCGTATTCCATGATGCCGTCGGGGTGCCCGGGGACGTTGAACGTTCGCACCAGGCTCCCGTCCAAACCATACTCCAGCACCTGACTCTGAGGTGTCGTGCCGGCCACGTTGGTGCCGTCCGGATTGTTGTTGTTGTCTTGCGCGACAACAAAGAGGTTGCCTCCGTGCACGAGCAGATCGTCCGGCCGCAGCGTCCCCGGGATCTTGGCGAAGACTGCAATGCTGTAGCCGGCCGCAGCAGGCGTCACCGAAGAGGGCACCGGCGTCGTCGAGGCGCCGACGACCGCAGTACCGTCCCCGCCGCATCCCGCGAGGATGCACGCCACACCGACAAAAAGAGACTGCTGAGTTGCACGCATGGTCGTACCTCGCTGTATGGACAACTCGCCAATGTGTGCGCCTTCCATGTCAGGTTGATGGCGGCGGACCTTCGACCCCCGCTGCCAACAGCCACAGCTCAACGAAATGTCAGTTCGGCGCAAGCATTCACGGCGGCCGCACGAGGCAAGCAACAGTTCAACGACAGGCGCTACGGTATGGCGCACGGTGACTGTCCGCTGCCGAGCAAGTCCAGAGAGCTGCAGCCTCATTGCTGACGGCTGTCATCAGCTTGCCGTGCGCCGCTGATACACCGATTGCCATCGTCAACGTTCGCCGATTGGAGGCCTGCCATGGACTTGCGTAGACACACGCTTGCTGGGAGTGAACGCAAGCCGCTGCCCGGCGCCGTACCCATCGCGACCATCCGGGATGATGAGCGGATCGAGGTCACCGTCCGTGTACGAGCGGGAGCAGTCCTCGATGAATCGACGGCGCAGATCGTCTTTGGCGATTTCCACCCTCTGAGGCGCAGCTACCTGACGCGGGAGCAGCACGCAGAAAAGTACGGGGCCAGTGCTGCAGACCTGGCAGGCGTGGCCGACTTTGCACGGGCCTGCGGGCTCGCCGTCGCCGAATCCAGTTCCCCGCGCCGCAGCCTCGTGTTGACCGGCCCTGCCAGCGCCATGAAGGCGGCATTCGAGGTCGATCTTCAGCAGTTCCAGCACGGCAATGGCACTTACCGTGGACGATCGGGGTCGATCACCGTGCCGATGGCACTCGCCGACGTGATCGAAGGCGTGTTCGGACTCGACAACCGACCTCAGGCGCAATCGCAACTTCGACGACCGTCAGCCGCAAAGGCCGCTCCCGATGCGGGGACGTTCACTCCGCCGGCGCTGGCAAGCCTGTACGGGTTCCCGGCCGGACTGGATGGCACGGGGCAGTGCATCGGCATCATCGAGCTGGGAGGCGGATTCCGACCTGCGGACATCGCCACCTACTTCGGCGGCTTGGGGCTGGTCGCGCCACGCGTGACGGCGGTATCGGTGGATCAGGGCCAGAACGCGCCCACGACGGCCAGCGGCGCCGACGGCGAGGTGATGCTTGACATCGAGGTGGCCGGAGGCATTGCCCCCGGGGCCGCGATTGCCGTGTACTTCGCGCCGAACACCGACCAGGGGTTCCTGGATGCGATCACCACCGCGGTGCACGACGCGGTCAACAAGCCCTCGGTCATCTCGATCAGCTGGGGCTCGGCAGAGTCGGGCTGGACCGCCCAAGCCATGACCCAGTTCGACCAGGCCTTCCAGGCGGCGGCGGCCATGGGCGTGACGATCTGCGTGGCCGCGGGCGACAACGGCTCCAGCGACGGCGTGAGCGATGGCCTGCCTCACGTCGACTTTCCTGCGTCGAGTCCGAACGTCCTCGGGTGCGGCGGCACGTCGGTCACGGCCAGCGGTGGAGCCATCAGTTCCGAGGTGGTATGGAATGACGGGGCCGACGGCGGCGCCACCGGCGGCGGCGTCAGCACCACGTTCGCGTTGCCAAGCTACCAGAGCGCCGCGGGCGTGCCAACGGTCGCCGGCACGTCGCAGACCGGGCGCGGTGTCCCCGACGTGGCCGGCGATGCCGATCCGAACACCGGCTACCAGGTACGCGTCGACGGTCAGGACATGGTGGTCGGCGGAACGAGCGCGGTCGCTCCCTTGTGGGCCGGCTTGATCGCGCTGATCAACCAGAAGCTGGTGCAACCGGTCGGCTTTCTCAATCCCCTGCTCTACGGATCGTTGGCCGACCAAGGGCTGTTCAACGACATCGGGTCAGGAGCGAACGGCGCGTACACAGCGGGCCCCGGATGGGATCCGTGCACCGGCTGGGGTTCCCCGAAGGGTGCGGCGCTGCTGCAAGCGCTCGTCGGCTCGGCAGGCGCGCCTGCCCCGTCCGACGCAGCCCCCGACCCCGCACGAACCCAGGCGCCAAGCCCGGGTCCGACGCCGCCAACAGGCCTCCCGGCGATTCAAAACATCGTCGTCCTGATGCTGGAAAACCGGTCGTTCGATCACATGCTGGGTCTGCTCTATTCGGATCACGGCAACGTCTCGCCGAGTGGCCAGGCCTTCGACGGTTTGACGGGCCATGAGTCCAACCCGGCGGTCGACGGCGCGCCGGTCGCCATATTCCCGATAGCGCCGGCTACCAAGAACGACTATTTCATGCCGGGTGCCGATCCGGGTGAAGGCTACCAGGCCACGAACCTCCAGCTCTTTGGTGCCGACAACGCGCCCACGCCCGCGGTGGCGACCAATCAAGGCTTCGTGACGAACTTCGCCTATACGCTGGGCTGGGAACAGAAGAAGCCAGGCTGGGCTCCGCTGCCGGGTACCGTTGCCGGCGACATCATGGGCATCTACACCCCGGCGATGCTGCCTGTCCTTTCAGGCTTGGCCAAAGGCTTCGCGGTCTGCGATCAATGGTTCGCGTCGGCTCCGACCGAAACGTTGCCGAATCGCGCCTTCGCGTGCGCGGCAACATCGCAAGGGCACATGGACGACACCACGAAATCATTCACGTGCCCAAGCATTTTCGGCCTGCTGTCCAGCCATGGCATCGCCTGGAAGATTCATGGCTACACGTCGAGTCCGTTGACGCGCCTGAACTTCTCGGACACGACCAGCGCGCCGTCGAGTCATTTCGGACTGTTCACGGACTTCCAGAGCGATGCAGCCCGGGGAACGCTTGCCGCGTTCACGTTCCTGGAGCCGAGTTGGGGGGCGACCGGCAACAGTCAACACCCGAACTACAGCCTCGCGCTCGGGGAAAAGCTGATCCATGACGTCTACCAGGCCTTGCGCAGTTCTCCGCAGTGGAATCAGACCCTGCTGATCATCACCTACGACGAACATGGCGGTTGCTACGACCATGTGTCGCCACCGACGTCGGCGGTCCCGCCGGACAAGTCCGTCGGAGAGTTCGGCTTCGATTTCAAGCGCTTCGGGGTTCGCGTTCCAACCGTTCTGGTCTCGCCGCTCATCGCCGCCGGAACGGTCTTTCGCGTGCCCGCCGGCGCGATGCCACTCGATCACACGTCGATTCTGAGAACTGTGGAGACGCGCTGGGGACTGCCGCCACTGACGGCGCGGGACGCGGCCGCATGGGATGTCGGGGGCGCCTTGACGTTGACCTCGCCGCGCACTGATGATCCGCTGGCCGGCATGGTCGTACCCCAGACGGCGCAAGTCGATGCGGCGGAAGTGCCCATCTCGCACCTGGAACAGGTGCACGCCGAGCTCGTCGCCAGGCTGCCTGTCCCGGATGGCGCCGGTGGCACATACCATGCGGCGCCCGAACTCCGCACGAGCGCCGATGCAAAAGCCTACATCGACGCGCGCACGGCCGCCTGGGAAACCTCGGCATCGTCGGGCCACTCCAGCGCAAGGCCGCAGGCGGCTTGATTCCCTCGGACGAGCCGGCTATGGCTTCCGTAGAAACTCGAATCTGACCCGGGTTCCCTGTTCGCCCGCTGCATCGAAAATCGAGATGCTGGCACCATGCAGCTTGGCGATGTCCTGCACGATCGACAGGCCGAGTCCGCTGCCGGACCAGGTGGCTTGTTCGCCGCGCACGAAGTGTTCGAAGACGGCCTCCCGCTCGTGCAGCGGAATGCCCGGGCCGTTGTCGGTGATCTCCAGTCCGGGCGCGCTGCTCATGACCGCGAGACGCACGAGACCGCGCGGCGGACTCGCCTTCAGCGCGTTGTCCACCAGATTGGCGACAGCCTCCGCAAGGAGTTCGGATTGCGCCTGGACCATCACCGGATGATCAGGCGCCTGCACTTCGATCTCGACGTTACTGGCCAAGGCGATGTCCGACAACGCACTGCAGACATCTCGCACCACCTCGCACAGGTCAACGGGTTGCAGTTCGACGCTGGCGTACTCCTCGGGATCGAGTCGCCCGAGCAGCAGCAGCTGCTGAACCATCCGCGCTGCGTGATCCGTGGAGACGTCCAGCTCCGCGAGGACGGCACGTGTGGAGGCCAGGTCCGGCGCGCGCCGCGCTCGATCCAGCCCGAGACGCAGGGCCGCGAGCGGCGTTCGCAACTGATGAGCGGCGGTCGCCGCGAAACGCCGCTCTCGCACCAGCATCTGGCGAATGCGCGCCAACAGATCGTTCAGCGCAGTCGAGAACGGGGTCAGCTCGCGTGGCAGGTCGCCGGCAGGAATGGGACGCAGCGATTCATGCGATTCGCGATTCCACTGCGCAGCCAGGCTCTCGAGCGGTTGCATCGTGCGGCGCACGGTCATCAGGATGGCCAGCATCGTCGCCAGGAGCAGGAGCACCATCGGAGAAAAGATCCAGAGCATGCTGCGCTCCACACGCTCTCGCTTCAGAAGCGTCTCGGCCACAAGCACCGTCACGCCGTCGCAATTCGTGCAACTCGGACGCGCGGACGCGACACGCACCCTCCGGCCACCGATCTCGGCATCGAAGGCACGCCCGCCCGGGTAGACGACTTCCCGTTCGCCCGCATGTGGAATGCCCGCGGTGCCGAGCAACAGCGCACGATGGTTCTCGACCGCAAAGAACGTCTTGTCGATCTCGTCGTAGGCGAGCATGGACTGCGACGAGCGCGGCATGTCCACCTTCACCGCGTCGCCGTTGCCCGTGACCTGCTGCGCGAGCGAAACCGCCGCGTCGAGCAACCAGCGGTCGAAGACCTCCGACGTGAGCTTCGTCGCCGCATAGACGCCCAACGCGCCGCCCCCCGAGACAAGGATCAGCATGGGCAGGAGGAGCCGCACCGTGAGGCGGCGGTACAGCCCGGGTTGTTGCGTGGCGGTCATGCGGCCCGATCGTCGAGCGGCGCCGGGCCCGGCGCCGTGATGGCCAACTGGTATCCGACGCCGCGCATCGTGCGGATCTCGACGCCCGAGCCTTCAAGGCGCCTGCGAAGCCGCGACACGTAGAGCTCGGCCGCCGTGTCGTTGATCTCCTGGTTGCTCAGCGACAGCGCATCCACGATGGTGCGTTTGGACACCAGCCGCGGCGCGCGCGAGATCAGCAGCCGCAGCACTTCGAATTCACGCGGTGCGAGCTCGAAGGGCTCTCCGTCGAGATAGGCGCCGAAGTCCTCCGCGAGGACGCTCATCGGCCCGAACCGGATCACGCGATCGACATCCGGGTGCGTGCGTCGCAGCAGGACGTCGATGCGCGCATCCAGCTCGTCGGCTGCATACGGCTTCACGAGATAGTCGTCGGCGCCGGCACGCAGGCCTTCGACGCGTTCCGCCACGCGGTCGCGCGCGGTCAGCACCATCACGGGCGTGCGGGGATCGCGCGCACGGAACGCCCTCAACCAGACGATGCCGTCGCCATCGGGCATGCCCAGGTCGAGCAGGATCAGGTCGCACGCGCCGGTGACGAGCGCCGCGTCGGCCGCATCCAGGCGGCAGGCGTGCGTCACCAGCCACGGACCGTCCTGCCATCGCAGCTTGAGCTCGCGGGCGATCGCCGGGTCGTCTTCGATGAGCAGCAGTCGCATGGGGGCACGGATCCTGGGCGGGGCGAGACACCCATTGTGTAACCGCACCCCGGCGACGCCGCAATGACAGTCATGCGATGGGGTCGATAGGTTCGGGATAGGGACGCTCGGGACACTGCAGAGCTTCGACGGCTGTCCTGTCCGTCCCTCGCCGCGCTCTCGACATTGCCTGGAATGATCCGCCGACTCCTCGACCCCCCCCTGCCACGGGCCATCGCCGCCGCCGCCATCATGCTCATGCTCGCAGGCGGCCTCTGGCTGGCCAGGACCGGCAGCGCCGAGGCGGCCAAGCCTTCGGTGTCTGCCGCAAGCGACGCGAGCGCTTCCGCGTCCGTCCAATTGTCGGACGCGCAATGGGCAACGCTCGACATCCGCACCGCCTCCACCGCTTCGTTCCAGACCCTCGCCGTCGCCGATGCGGTCGTGACCGTCGACGAACGCACAACGGTCCCCGTCTTCTCGCCCGCCACCGGCCGCGTCACCGCAGTCGCAGTGGAGGCCGGGCAGGAAGTCCGGCGCGGCCAGCTGCTGGCGTCCATCGCCGGGACGGAGACGGCGCAGGCCGGATCCGACCTCGCCGCGGCCACCGCCCAGGCCCGTACGGCGGAGCGGCAGCTCGCGTTGAGTCGCGAGGTAGCGGCGCGCCAGCAGGCCCTCGTCGATGCCGGCGGCGGCGCCACGAAGGACTGGCACCAGAGCCAGGCGGACCTGATCACCGCCGAGGGCGCGAAACGCATCGCCGATGCCGCGCTCGTGGCGGCACGGGTCAAGGCCGCGTCGGTCGGTGCCGATGGCTCCGCGCCGGACGGCATCGCCGGCCCGGCACGCCTCGTCGCCCCGATCGACGGGCAGGTCATCCAGCGCCAGGTCGCCGCGGGGCAGTTCATCAGCAGTCTGGCCGCCGGCGGCACGGGGCCGCTGTTCACCATCAGCGACCTTCGGCACGTGTGGGTTGTAGGCAGCCTCGGCGAGCGCGACGGCGCGGCACTGCGCGCCGGCCAGGCCGTTGAGATATCGACCCTGTCGATGGCACATCCCGTCAAGTCCGTTGTCAGCTGGGTCGCGCCCATCGTCGATTCGCAGACGAGGCGCGTCCAGTTCCGTGCGGAGCTTGCCAACATGGATCTGGCGCTGAAGCCGCAAATGACGGCGCGCATCCGCGTGTTCGACGTGGGGGCGGCGCCGACGATCGCCATTCCCAGCATCGCCATCGTCCACGACGGTGACGCGGCACATTGCTATGTGGCGACGGCGCCGCGCGCATTGACGCTGCGCCAACTGAAGCTCGGCCGCACGGAGGCCGGCCTCACGGAGGTGCTGTCCGGCCTGAAGCCGGGCGACCGCGTGGTGACGCGCGGCGCGATCTTCGTGGACGCCCTCGCCGAAGGCGCCGCATCGTGAATCGCGTGATCGATTTCGCCCTGCGCCAGCGCATCCTGGTCGTGGCGTTGATGGCCGCGACTTTCATCATTGGCGGGATCTGCTTCTGGCAACTCAACATCGAGGCCTATCCGGATCCGGTGCCGCCCTCGGTCGATGTCGTGACCCAGAGCACGGGGCAGTCCGCGGAGGAGCTCGAGCGCGACATCACGATCCCCATCGAGATCCAGATGGCGGGCCTGGCGCATGTGACGAGCGTGCGCTCGATCTCCCTGTTCGGCCTGTCCGACGTGAAGGTGCAGTTCACCTACGACGCCAGCTACGAGCAAGCCGAGCAGTGGGTCTACAACCGGCTGTCGCAGTTGCCGCCG
>FTIF01349099.1_pt1 | contig 20825 bp, 13 predicted proteins | sample 1658001 | NCBI WGS metagenome assembly FTIF01 (sample SAMEA3914789, study PRJEB12502) | metagenome | biome: forest; material: soil | place: Canada | collected 2011-07-03 | depth 0.3 m | reverse complement strand
GGCAGCCTGGTGGTGACCAACGACGGCTACGGCAGCGGCAAGCCGGTGCTCGGCGTCAAGAACGGCCGTTGCCCGACGGACGTGCGGCTGGAGGACGGCGCGCAGGAGCAGGTCGGCGTCAAGGCCGAGTTCGTCATCACGCCGCTGCACGGCGGCAGCCCGCGCACCGTCACCGCCATCCTGGCCGAGCCGCAGCCGGCGCAGTTCCTGCGCAAGGGCAGCGGCCGCGAGGTGTTCGCGCTGCCGGTGCTGGAGCAGCCGCTGGCGACGCAGGAGCCGGTGGAACTGGGCACGGTCAATCCCGGCGACCGCATCAAGCTGCGCCTGTTCGCCATCGGCACCATGACCAGCTGCGAAGACGGCGCGCTCAAGCACCAGCCCGTATTGGCGGCACTGTGGGGGCCGAGCTCCACCCAGGCGGTGGGCTACCTCACCACGCCGCAGTCGACCTATGTCTGGGACGACACCAAGGTGGCGCCGTTCAAGGCGGTGGCGACGTTTTCGTATTGAGGGACGAGTCGCGTCATTCCGGGCGCGGCGCAGAGATCGGTTGGGCCAGATCCTTCGCTGCGCTCAGGATGACCAGTTGAAGGGGATGACGAGCATAAAAAACGGGGCCGCCAATGCGGCCCCGCTTTGCTGTTGCGGTGCTGCTTACTGGAACGGGTAATAACGGAACGAGGCCATGACGATGGTGTCGTTGCCGCGGCCGACATTGCCCTTGCCGTCGTCGAAGCTGGCGTTGGTCAGGTAGCCGCCCTGCGCGCCGGCCATCAGGTAGCCCAGCGAGCCCTTGTAGAACTTCCACCAGAAGCCGCCGGTGACTTCGCGCGTGGTGCCGACGATGCCGGAGCACTTGCCGGTGGGGCTGTCCGCGTAGTTCACATTGCAGCCGGAGTTGTCGCTGATGCCGTAGCCGTAAGCCGACTTCTGGTGCTCCATGCCGCCGTAGATATAGACATCGAGGCTGGAGGTCGGATGCCCGATCAGGCCGACCAGCATCTGCCGCTCTTCCAGCGCCGCGGCCGAGCCGTTGTTGCTGTTGTAGGTCGAGTCGGCCAGCGAGCCGGAACCGTAGCGGCCGTTGCCGCGACCGATGATGCCGGAGACCTGCAGGTCCAGCTTGTTGCGGATCAGCGGCAGGATGGCGCCGCCGCCGATGCTTTCCGCCACCGTGGTCTGGTTGGCTTCCGTCGCTACCGTGCCCGGCGTGGACGGCGCGCGGTCGTGGAAGAAGCGCGTCAGGCTGTACACCTCGTAGTGGCCGTAGCCCGGATCGAAGGCGGCCTTGACCACCACGTCCGGCGCGATGTCGGTGGAGTAGGTGGCGGTGCTGTTGAACAGGCTGCCGCCGGGATTGCCGCTGTCGACGTTGGCCGGCGCGGTGCCCTTGATGATGTTGGTCGGGTTCTCCAGCGACAGGCCGAGCGCGACACGGCTGCCGAAGTTCTTGACCGCGCGGATCTCGGCGTTGCGGGTCCAGTTGAAGCCGGGCACGTATTGCGCGTCGATGGTCAGCGGCACGTCTTCCTGGCGCGGCGTCAGGCCGCTCTTGTACAGCGTCGCCAGGCTCCAGCCCTGGCCGCCGAGGACGTAGAAATCGTACTTCGTGTTGGTCCACTTGGCGTAGGCCTGACGCACGCGCAACGTGTAGCTGTTGCTCTCATTGGAATTCGAGCTGACGCCGGCGCTGAGGAAATCCGTTTCGAAGTAGGCCTCGGCCTGGTTGTCCATGTCACTGGGACCCTGCACCAGCAGGGCCAGACGGCTCTGCCGGCCCGATTCGCGGAACTCCGAGGTGTAGTAGTTCGGACTGTTCGGCATCGGCGCGGCGTTGAAGCTGGAGCCGACGTCCGCGGTCTGGTTGCGGCTGCGGAAAATGCCGGCCAGTTCGGTGAAACCGCCGATGGTGAATTTCAGTGGGCCGGCCTGGTAACTGGCCTCGCGCTTCGGTGCCGGCGCGGCAACACTCCCGGCGGATTGCGATCCGCCGAGCGGCGCGCCGAGTTGCGCCACCATGGGATTCTCATGCGTGAGATCGTTCACGCCCAGATCGTCCGCCAGCACGTCGGCGTTGACCACTCCGCTCGCCCCCGCGCCGACGCATACGGCCAATACTCTGCCGCAAAGCAGCTTGTTCATTACGACTCTCCTGTCTCGAATTGAAGTACTTCGGATTGGCGTCCGCATCAGCCCTTGCTCATCTCTTCATCGATTCGTTTCGCCACGTAGCGGACGCCTGCTTCGAGGCGTGGCGTTACATCGACAACCACCCACTCGCCGGCATCGAGGCCGGTCTTGATTTCCACATGATTCGGCCCGGCCAGGCCGACGCCGACCTGGCGCGCCTGCACCTGGCCGGTCGGGTCGAGCACATAGACTTTTCCGCTGTCGCTGCCGTCGGCGTGATCGCGCAGCGCGGACAGGGGGATGGCCAGCACTTGCGAGCGCACCTTCAGCGGCAGCTCGACCTGGGCGTACATTCCCGGCGCCACCAGGTCCTTGGCGTTGTCGAAGTCGATCTCGACGTGCATGGTGCGGGTCGACTCGGCCAACTGATGGCTGATGCGCGACACCGGCAGTTCGAAGCTCGTCTGCAAGGCCGACACGGTGACCCTGGCGCTGTTGCCGACGGCGACGTCGGGCACGGTGGATTCCGGCACTTCCAGCACCAGCCGCAGCTTGCTGATCTCGGAGATGTGGAAGATGGCGTTGCCGGCGCCGTCGCCGGCCGCGCCGACCAGGGAGCCTTCGTCGCGCAGGCGTGCGGTGATGACGCCGTCGAACGGCGCGTAGATCTTCGAGTAGGCCTCGGTGTCGCGTACCCGCGTCTGTTCCGCCGTTGCCTGCTTGATGGCGGCCTGCGCTGCGGTCTGCGCCGCCAGAGAGCCATCGGCCTTGGACCTGGCCTGGTCGATATCCTGCTGCGCGATCAGCTGCGGGCGCTCCTGCATCACGCCGAGCAGGCGCTGGTAGATGGCTTGGTCGTCATCGTGCTGCGCGCGTGCGCGCTCGGCCTGCTGCCGCGCGACGCTGATCGCTGCATCGGCGCTGCGCAGGTCGTCGGCCAGTTCGGGGATTTCCAGCTCGGCCAGCACCTGGCCTTTCTTCACCGTGTCGCCGATGTCGACGTGCAGCTTGCGGACGTAGCCGCGCACCTTGGCGTCCACGTCCACTTCCTGGTACGGCCGGAACTCGCCCGGCACTTCGATCTGCTGGCGGATGTCGCGCCGGATCACTTCCACCACCGGCAGGCTTTCCCTGGCGGCGTCGGCGGCGTTGGCCAGCGCCGGTGGCGACTTCAGCAGGAAGGCGCCGCCCGACAGCAGGAGCAGCACCAGCACGATGGCGACGGCGGCAGCGGGTCTGGAACGGATGCGTCTCATGGTCTGGGTCATTGCCTGAAGAGGGTTCATGCGCCGCTGCCGGCGGCGCCGATACGGGCGCCGGTCTGGTAGGCGAGCTGCGCGGCGCTGATCTGGTATTCGTAGAGCGCCTTGACGTAGCTGAGCTCGGCATCCATCTCATTGAGCTGGGCACGGTTCAGCTCGACGATGGAGCTGAGGCCGAGGTGGTAACGCGAGGCGGCCAGCTCCAGCGCGCTTTCGGCATTGGCGCGCAGGCGCCGCGATACCTCGATGCTCTGGTAGGTGGTGCGCGCGCCGAGCCAGGCCATGCGCACATCGCGCGACATGTCCAGCTGCGCTGAGGTCAGGGCATCGGCAGCCTGCTGCGCCTTGAACGCGGCCTCATTGGCCTGGGCGCGCAAGCGGCCGCCCTCGAAGATCGGGATGCTCAGGTTGACCGCGCCGGCGATGTAGTTCTGTGGCAGGCGCGTGTCGCCGTAGGGAGCGGTGCCGGCAGCGCCAACCAGGCTCAGCGTGGGGTTGCCCAGCTCGCTCTGCGCCCTGGCGTTGGCACGCGCCGCGTCGAGATTTTCCTCAAGGCTTTTCAGTTCCGGCCGGTGATCGCGCGCCTGTTGCAGCAGCAGCGCCAGCTCACCCGGCGGTGCCAGCTCGCTGGCGCCGTCGTCGGCCAGCAGCAGGCTGTCGCTGGCGGGGATGCCGATGTCGCTGCACAGCTGCGCCATCGCATCATCCACCGCGTTCTGTTCCTGCAACAGCAGCAGCTTGGCCTGGTCCAGACTGACCCCGGCGAAGCCGACATCGAGCCCGGACTTGAGCTTGTTCTTCTGCAACAGGCTGATCTGGTCGTAGAGCAGGGCGCGCTCGTTCAGCACCTTGTTCGCCACCTGCAGCGCCGACTGCGCCTCGCGGGCGCGGAAATAGTCGGCGGTGACCTGGAGCAGCAACTGTTGCCGGCGGTCCTCGTAACGGTCCTGTTCGGAGCTGAGCGCGGAGCGGGCGCTGTGCACCAGGTTGGCGGTGTGGCCGAAGTCGGTGAGCTTCTGGTTGACGACGATGCCAGCGGCGGCGCGGTCGTAGACGCTGGGCGCGTTGATGGTGCCGGCCGCGAGGCGCGGGTCGAGATTGCCGGTCGGCGCGCCGTCGCGGCGGCCGTAGCCTTGTGAGCCAGCCGCGGTGATGTTGGCGTCGATGCTCGGCAGGTAGTTCGCCCTGGCCATGCTCAGATCCGACTGCGCCAGGCCGATGTTCTGGTAGTCGGACTGCAGTTGCGGGTTGTGCTCCAGCGCTTGCCGCTTGGCGTCCTCCAGCGTCAGCACTGAGGGTTCTTCGGCCTGCGCCGACGGCGGCGCCAGCAGCAACGCCAGGGTCAGCAGTGCGGCCCTCATGACACGGCCTCCGGCTGCGCCTGCGCCTTGTTGCGATAGGCGAGGAAGTAGGCGACCGGCACCACGAACACGGTGGTGGCGACCGAAGCCGTGAGGCCGCCGACGATGGCGCGGGCCAGCGGCGCGTAGGCCTCGCTGCCTTCGCCCAGCTTCAGCGCCATCGGGATCAGGCCGATGATTGTAGCGAGCGAGGTCATCAGGATCGGCCGCAGGCGCGCCTGGCAGGCTTCGATCACCGCCTCGCGCAGCGGATGGCCGTCGGCGATCAGGCGCCGGGTGAACTCGACGATGAGGATGCTGTTGGAGACGACGATGCCGACCATCATCAGCACGCCCATCAGCGACATGACGTTGAGCGTGGTGCCGGTGAACAGCAGGGTCAGCACCACGCCGGTGAGGCCGGTGGGAATGGCCAGCAGGATCAGCAGCGGGTCCTTGAACGAGGCGAACTGCGCGACCAGGATCAGGTAGACCAGCAGGGTGGAGAGCAGCAGGCCGGTGCCGAAGCTGGCGAAGGAGCTGTTCATGCTCTTCACCGAGCCATGCAGCTGGATGCGCACGCCTTCCGGCAGCTGCGTGCCGGCGATGATTTTCTTCACCTGCGTCTCGACCCGCGACAGGTCCTCGCCCGAGGTGGCGACATACACGTCCACCACCTTGCGCAACTGGTAGTGGTCGATCTCGGTCGGCGCCAGCACCGGCTTGAGCTTGGCCACCGCGTCGAGCGTGGTGTCCTGCTTGCCGTCCTTGGAGCGCAGCGGGATCTGGCGCAGGTCGATCTGGTTCTTGATCTGGCTTTCCGGGTACTGCACCGTCAGCAGGTAGGCGTTGCCGCTCTTCGGGTCGATCCAGTAGCCGGGCGCGATCATGGCGTTGGAATTGAGCGCGGTGATGATATTGGCCACCACCTCCTTCTCGGTCAGGCCCAGCTGGGCAGCCTTGACCCGGTCGACGTCGACGTACAGCGCCGGGGCGTCGATGTCCTGCGGCACCAGGGTGTCGCTGACGCCGGGCAGGGCGTGGATCTGGTGGGAGAGCTGGTCCGCCACCTGGTGCACTGCGCTCAGGTCCTTGCCGCTGACCTGCACGTCGATCGGTGTCGGCAGGCCCAGGTTGAGCACGGCGTCGACCAGGCCACCGGACTGGAAGTAGCTGCTCACCTGCGGCAGCTGCTGGTGGATCTGCGCGCGCACGCGGTCCATGTAGGCGTAGCTGGAAACCTTGTGGCCTTGTTTCAACCCGACCTGGACGAAGGCGGTGTGCGAGGCCGAGTTCGGCGTGTACAGCGAGGAGAAGCCCGGCGTGGCGCCGATGTTGGACAGGATCAGGTCGAGATCGCCCGGCTCGACTTGCTTGCGCACGATGTCCTCGATCTGCGACACGAGGGCATTGCTGCGCTCCATGCTGGTGCCGGTGGGCGCCTTGACGTTGATCAGGAACTGGCCCGGATCGGTGCGCGGGAAATAGGAAAAGCCCATCAGCGGCATCAGGCCGAGCAGCAGCACGCCGATGCCGAGTATCAGCAGCAGCGTCCGCGCCGGCCTGGCCAGGGCCAGCACCAGGCTGTTGCGGTAGCGGCCGAGGAACTGCTGGAAGCGGAAGTTGAACCAGTGGTTGAAGCGCCGCATCCAGTTGCCGCGGCCGCTGCTAACGCCCGTCTGCGTGTTTGCTTGTTGATGGGGATCAAGATGCCCGTCGCTCAGCTCATGACTGGCGACGTCCGAGGTCTTGATCAGCTTGGCGCAGAACAGCGGCACCACCGTCATCGCCACGATGTAGGAGGCGAACAGCGAGATCACCACCGACAGCGCCATCGCCGAGAACAGGAACTTGCTGACGCCGCTGAGCATGGTCACCGGGAAGAACACGATGGCGGTGGTCAGGGTCGAGGCCAGCACCGGCAGCGCCACTTCCTTGCCGCCGATCTCCGCCGCTTCCTGCGGTGTTTTACCCAACTCCAGATGCCGGTAGATGTTCTCCAGCACCACCACCGAGTTGTCGATCAGGCGCGAGAAGGCCAGGGCCAGGCCACCCAGCACCATGGTGTTGACGGTGCTGTCGCCCAGGGACAGCACGAAGAACGTGGCCAAGGCCGACAGCGGCACCGACAGGAACACCGCCAGCGTCGCCTTGAAGTTGCCGAGGAATATCAGAATCATCAAACCGGTCAGCAACATGCCGATGCCGGCTTCGTGGATCAGGTTATGGATGGCGCTCTTGACGAACACCGACTGGTCGAACACCACCTTGGTGACCAGCTGCTTGGGGATATCCACCAGCTTGCTGACGGCGTCGCGGATGCCGTCGACCACGGCGATGGTGTTGGCGTCGCCGCCCTGCTTCAGCACCGGCAGATAGACCGAGCGCTGGCCGTCGATGCGCACCAGGCTGGCCTGGATGGCGCTGGCGTCCTTGGCCTGGCCGATGTCGCCGATCAGCACCGGGGCATCGCCCACGGTCTTCAGCGGGATGTTGTCCAGGTCCTGCATCGAGTCGACCTGGCTGTTGGTGTAGAGCGAGTAGTCGTAAGGGCCGATGACCACGTCGCCGGCCGGCAGGATCAGGTTGGAGTCGTTGACCGAGCGCACCACGTCCATCACGCTGAGCTGGTGCGCCTGCAGCTTGAGCGGGTCGACGTAGACCATGATCTGGCGGTACTTGCCGCCGAAGGGCTGCGGCACAGAGGCGCCGGCCACGCTGGCCACCTGGTTGCGCACGTCGTACTGGGCCAGGTCGCGCAGTTTGGCCTCGCTCAGCCCTTCGCCCTTGAGGGTGATCAGGCACACCGGCATGCTCGAAGCGTCGAACTTGAGGATCACCGGCGGCAGGGTCCCCGGCGGCAGTCGCCGCAGGTCGGCCATGGCCAGGTTGGAGACCGAGGACAGGGCGGCGTTGGGATCGGTGCCCGGCTGGAAGAAGATCTTGATCAGGCTGACGCCGGGCAGGGAGCGCGATTCGATGTGCTCGATGCCGCTGCCGAGGGTGAAAAAGCGCTCGAACGGCCCGGTAATCTTGTTTTCCACTTCCTCCGGCGGCATGCCGTTGTAGAAGGTGGCGACCACCACGATGGGGATTTTTACTTCCGGAAACAGGTCTACAGGCAGCTTCTGCAGGCTTGTGATGCCGATGACCGCCGTAAGCAGGCAGGCGACGATGATGAAAAACGGGTACCGGATTGAAAATCGGGACATGGACGTTCGAGATGTGAATGGCGCTGGCCGGTCCCCGGAGGGGCTGGCCGTCCGGCTGCGGCGATACCCCGGACGGGGGTAAAGTGCGGGCCTTGCAGCGCTGTGGACGGGAGTGTCGGCGCTCTGACAGGCCGCCAGCAGGGCAAAGTCCACACGAATTTCCCACGATGCTTGGGCATAACTAAGTACATGACTGATAAAGAGAATTTGAAGCCTGCCGAAGCCGGAATCGCTCTCTGGAAATTCGCCGGGGCGGAATTCGACGAGCAGAAGTGGGAGTTGCGCGTGGCCGGCGCGGCGATCGAGCTGGAGCCGCGGCCGCTGGAGATCCTGCTATGCCTGCTGCGCCATGCCGGCGAGACGGTGACCAAGGAGGAATTGCTGCAGGCCGTGTGGGGCCACGCCTACCTCAGCGAGAACGCTCTCAGCAATGCCATCGGCAAGCTGCGCAAGGCGCTGCGCGACGATGCCCAGTCGATCATCGTCACGATTTATAAAGTCGGTTACCGCCTGGCGGTGCCGGTGCTGCGGCGCGAGCCGCCAGCCCGGCCGCAGGCGCGCCTCGGCTTAAAGCCCGGCGACGCCGTGCCCGGCCGCCCGGACTGGCTGCTGGAACAGGAACTGGGCGTTACCCCCGGCAGCGAGGTGTGGCTGGCGACGCCCAGTGAAGGCGGCGCGGCGAAGCGCGTGTTCAAGTTCAGCCCGGACGGCCAGCGCCTGTCGTCGCTGAAGCGCGAAGCGGCGCTGTCGCGGCTGCTGCAGAACACCCTGGGCGAGCGCGACGACCTGGTGCGGGTGCTGGACTGGGGCTTCGACCGGCCGCCGTTCTTCATCGAATGCGAGTACGGCGGGCTGAGCCTGCCGCAGTGGGCGGAGGCGCACGGTGGCATCGGCGAGCAGCCGCTGGCTTTGCGCCTGGAGCTGCTAGCGCAGGTGGCCGAGGCGGTGGCGATGGCGCACTCGGTCGGCGTGCTGCACAAGGACCTGAAGCCGGACAACGTCCTTATATATGAGGGTGAGGGCGCCGCGCCGCGGGTGCGCCTGACCGATTTCGGCAGCGGCGCCGTGACCGATCCGGCGCGCCTGGCGGAATGGGGCTTCACCCGCATGGGCACGCAGCACACGCAGCCGCTTGCCGGCACGCCGCTGTACCTGGCGCCGGAGCTGCTGCAGGGGCATTCACCGACGGTGCAGTCCGATCTCTATGCCCTCGGCGTGATGCTGTACCAGCTGGCGGTGGGCGATCTGCGCCGTCCCCTGGCCGCCGGCTGGGAACGCGAGATCGTCGACGAGCTGCTGCGCCAGGACATCGCCGATGCCGCCAGCGGCTCGCCCGAGCATCGCCTGACTTCGGCCCGCGAACTGGCCGAGCGGCTGCGCCATCTCGGCGACCGCCGCCGCCAGCACCGGCTGGCGCGGGAACGCGAGGCAGCGGCCGTGAATGCACGGCGCCTGCTGGAGCGCGCCGAAGCGCGGCGGCCTTGGCTGATCGCGGCCGGCGCGGCGCTGAGCCTGGGCCTGGTGGTGAGCCTGCTGTTCTTCCGCCAGACCCTGCTGTCGCGCAACCAGGAGCGCGGCGAGGCGGAGATGGTGCGCGCGGTCAACGGCTTCCTCGACAACGACCTGCTGGCGGCGGCCAACCCCAACGTCGGCGGCTCGATGGATGTGTCGGTGCGCGATGCCATCGCCAAGGCCAGCGGCAGGATCGACAGCCGCTTTGCCAAGTCGCCGGCGATGGCGGTGGCGCTGCACCAGACGGTGGGCGGCGCCTACCGCACCCTGGGCCAGTACAGCGACGCCGAGCGCGAGTTCCGCAATGCGCGGATGACGGCTTATTCGGCTTTCGGCGCCACCGCCGAGATTTCCCTGACCAGCGACCTGATGCTGGCGCAGGACCTGGCCTACCAGAACAAGTACGACGAGGCGCTGGCGCTGCTGGCGCCGATCGACAGCCTGGTGTGGAGCAAGCCGGACACCGACTCGATGGTGCGGGTGCGGCTGTGGGACGTGCACACCCTGCTCGACGGGCATCACAGCAACCTGCTGGCCGCGGCGGCCGACGCCGAGCAGACGCAGGATGCGCTGGACTCGGTGCGCCTGCTGCATCCGCGCACCTGGCAGTCCAATCGCGACTACATCTACCTCACCGGGCTGCACGTCGGCACCGCCTACGAGCAGGCCGGGCAGAGCCTGCAGGCGGAGCAGATCGAGCGCGCCCTGGTGAGCCAGCTCAGCACCGAGCGCGGCGCCGGCGATCCGCTGACCATCCAGGCCCGCGAGAAATGGCTGACCAGCCTGATCGGCCTGGGCCGCGCCGACGAGGCGGGCGGCTACCTGCCGGCGCTGGAGCGCGATGTGCGCGCCCTCGGCGGCCGCGAGAGCCCGCTGCAGCTGGAACTGGTGCGGGTGCAGGCGCGGCTGGCCGTGGCCCAGCAGCGCTGGCCCGAGGCGATCCACGACCGCGAGGTGGTGGAGAGCGGCTATGCGCGGCTGTTCGGCGTCGACAACGACAGCAGCATCGTCGCCATGACCGATACCGCTGCCACGCTGCGCGCCGCCGGTCAGGCGCAGGCCGCGATGGACAAGTACCTGGAAGCCTACGGTCTGGCGGAGGCGCGGCAGGGGCAGAACGGCCTGCTGACGCAGAAGATCGCCTACGGCCTCGCCGCGGCCTGTCTCGACGCGCACAAGCCGGAGCAGGCGCAGCTGTACCTGCCGCACCTCAACCCGGCTGCCCTGGCGGCCGCGGCGCCGGGCAGCGACTGGAATGCGCACCTGGACTACCAGCGCGGCCGCGTGGCGCAGCAGAACGGCCGCATCGACGAGGCGCGGCAGGACTTCGCCTCGGCCCTCAAGCTGGCGCAGCGCGGACGCGACACGGCGTTCACGGCCAGGCTGGAAAAGGCGCTGGGCGAGGAGTCGCCGGCCGCCGCAGCCGCCAGCGTGCGCAAAGGGTGAAGCCGTCCACACCAGACACCGCGCCGGGCGCCGCCCGCGTGACCGCGGCGGCCACGCCTTGAGTACAATGAACCCCTCCATTCTCGCGCTGTGCGGCAACGTTCGCCGTTGCGGCGGCCCATGTACCTGCTGACAGCCCTGATGGCGCGTTCCAAGAAAAAATCCGGCTTCCGTCTGTTGCAATCCCCTGTCGTGCGCTGGCTGCTGATCGGCCTGGGGCTGGCGCTGAGCCTGGCCCTGCTGCTGTTCACTATCTTCCTGGTCAAGCTCGACGGCGATGTGCGCACGCGCTTCGCCGGGGTGCGCTGGGTGCTGCCGGCGCAGGTCTATGCCGCGCCGCTGGAGATTTATCCAGGTGCCAATCTCGGCCTGGCGCAGCTGCGCCATGAGCTGGACCGCCTCGGCTACCGCGCCGGCGACGAGCTGACCGGGCCGGGCACCTACATCGCCGTCAAGGACTCCTTGCGCATCGACACGCGCGCCTTCGCCTTCTGGGATGCGGCGCAGCCGGAGCAGCGCATCGAGGTGCACGGCGACGACAAGGGCATCGGCAGCATGCGCGTGATGGGCAGCGATCAAGCACTGGACCTGCTGCGCTTCGACCCGATGCTGATCGGCAGCATCTATCCCTCGCACAGCGGCGAGGACCGCGTGCTGGTCAAGCTGGCCGAGGTGCCGCCGCTGCTGCCGCAGACCCTGCTGCTGGTGGAGGACCACGATTTCTACAGCCACGGCGGCGTCAGCCTGCGCGGCATCCTGCGCGCAGCCTTCGCCAACCTGCGCGCCGGCCGCACGGTGCAGGGCGCCAGCACCATCACCCAGCAGCTGATCAAGAACCTGTTCCTGTCCAACGAGCGCACCGCCAAGCGCAAGATCACCGAGGCTTCGATGTCGGTGCTGCTGGAGCGGCACGTCAGCAAGGACGACATCCTCGAGGCCTACCTGAACGAGGTGAACCTGGGCCAGGACGGGCCGCGCGCGGTGCACGGCTTCGGCCTGGCCAGCCAGTACTACTTCAACAAGCCGCTGAACGAGCTGCAGCCGCACGAGATCGCGGTGCTGGTGGCGATCGTCAAGGGCCCGAGCCAGTTCAACCCGCGCCGCGCGGTGAAGCTGGTGACCGAGCGCCGCAACCTGGTGCTGAAGATGATGTCCGACGCCGGCAAGATCACGCCGGATGAATACCAGGACGCGATCAACCGGCCGCTGGGCGTGACGCCGGGCGGCGGCGGCGGTGCGGCGCGCTACCCGGCCTTCGTCGACCTGGTGCGGCGCCAGCTGGCCGGCCTGTACCAGGAGCAGGACCTGACCAACGAGGGCCTGCGCATCTTCACCACGCTCGATCCGCGGGTGCAGGAGACGCTGGAGAACCGCATCAGCAACGACGTGCCGGAGCTGGAGAAATCGCGCCGCATGGTCGAGGGCACCCTGCAGGGCGCCGGCGTGGTGACTTCGGTGGAGGGCGGCGAGGTGCTGGCGGTGGTGGGCGGGCGCGATGCGCGCTACGCCGGCTTCAACCGCGCCATCGACACGCGCCGGCCGATCGGCTCGCTGTCCAAGCCCTTCACCTATCTGACCGCGCTGGAGCAGGGCGACCGTTTCAACCTGCAGACGCCGCTGGACGATGCGCCGGTGGATCTGAAGCTGCCCAACGGCCAGCTGTGGTCGCCGAAGAACTACGACCATCAGCTGCACGGGCAGGTGCCCTTGTACATGGCGCTGGCCAAGAGCTACAACCTGGCGACGGTGCACCTGGGCCTGGACGTGGGCGTGGGCAAGGTCAAGCAGACCTTCGCCTCCGCCGGCTTTGAGGACGTGCCGGAGCTGCCCTCGATCTTCCTCGGCGCCATCGACATGTCGCCGCTCGACGTGGCGCAGATCTATTCGACCCTGGCCTCGTCCGGTTATCTGACGCCGCTGCTGGCAATCCGCGCGGTGCTGACCAAGGACGGCCAGCCGCTGAACCGCTATGCCTTCAAGCTCAAGCACACCCTGCCGGAAGGGCCGGTGTATCTGACCACCTGGGCCATGCGCAAGGTGATCGAGCTGGGCACCGGCCACTGGGCTACCTCGGTGCTGCCCGCCGGACAGGTCTATGCCGGCAAGACCGGCACCACCGAGGACCTGCGCGACAGCTGGTTCTCGGGCTTCGGCGGCGACCGCGTGGCGGTGATCTGGGTCGGCCGCGACGACAACAAGCCGACCGGCTTCGAGGGCGCCACCGGCGCGCTGCGCATCTGGGGCAAGCTGATGCGCGACCTCAACGCCAAGGGCATCGAGACGCTGCCGCCGGCCGACGTCGAGGAAGTGGCGGTCGACCCGGCCAGCGGCCTGCGAGCCGACCCCGGCTGCGGCGAGACGGTCCTGGTGCCTTACCTGCGCAATGCCGAGCCGACGCAGTACGCGCCCTGCGCGAATGCGTCAAAATCCACCCCAATCGACTGGCTGAAGAGCATCTTCAAATGAGTGCAGGGAGCTTTGGGTTTCGCCGCATGGTTGCGGCCGTGGTGGTGGCCGGGGCGCTGCTGTCCGGCTGCGCCGCCGAGCGGGGGCAGAGCGAGAGCAGCGGCGTGGGCACCTTCGTTCCGGCGCCGGCCAGCGCGGGCGGGGTCATCCCCGGCGCCGGCACCTATATCCCGCCGACGGTGACGCAGCCGCCGATCACCACGCAGAACTATCCCAGGACCATCCAAGACACCAACGCCAGTCCGGCCGTGCTGTCGCTGTACAAGCAGGCGCAGAGCGCCCGCGCTGCCGGCCATTCCGACCAGGCCGAGGCGCTGCTGGAGCGCGCCCTGCACATCGACTCGCGCAACCCCTTCGTCTGGCAGGCCCTGGCCGGCGCCCACATGGACCTGAGCCACCCGGATCAGGCCGAGAGCGCGGCACAGAAGTCGACCACCCTGGCGCGCGGCAATCCCTATGTCGAAGCCGGCAACTGGCGCCTGATTGCCTCGGCACGGCAGGCGCGTGGGGATTCGGGTGGAGCGGTGCAGGCGCAGGGAAGGGCGGACACGATTGCGCGGGCGTTGTCGGGGAATTGACGCCGGGCGATACCGGGTTCAAAAGCGTAGAATTCGGGCTAGCGGGATCAATCGGAAACGTCATGGACTTCACCATCGAGTACGAGCAGGAAGCTGACGGCCGTTGGCTGGCTGAAGTCCCTGAATTGCCTGGGGTGCTGGCCTATGGCGCCAGTTCCGATGAGGCCATGCGAAAAGCGGAAGCCCTGGCGCTGCGGGTTCTGGCGGAGCGCCTGGACGAAAAAGAAACGGCGCCGCTTGCGATCCGTATCGGCTTAAAGGCTGCATGAGCGATTGGCCTTCCTCAAGGGCCAGCAAGGTTTTTTCGGCGCTGCAAAGGATAGGCTGGCGGCTCAAGCGTCAATCCGGCTCGCACAAGACCATGAGCCGCGATGGATGGCCGGATTTCGTATTTGCCTTTCATGAACGGGAAGAAATCGGCCCGCGCATGCTGGCTAGAATTGCCAAATCCACTGGCTTGCGTCCTGAAGATCTTTGAGCAGCCCTACGATTTTGGCTTTATGTTTTCTGAGGAGTGAGCCGTGAACAACTGGATACGCAACAACCGGGGCTTTCTGGCTTTCCTGCTGCTGTTCGGCCTGTTCCGCACCGCCATCGCCGACTGGAATCCGATTCCGTCCGGCTCGATGCGGCCGAACATCCTTGAAGGCGATGTGGTGTTCGTCAATCGCCTGGCATTCAATCTGAAGGTGCCGCTGACCAACATCGTCCTTGCCCGTACCGGTGAGCCGCGGCGCGGCGATATCGTCACCTTCTTCTCGCCGAAGAACGGCACGCGCCTGATCAAGCGTGTGGTCGGGCTGCCGGGCGACACGCTGGAGATGCGCAACAAGGTGATCATCGTCAACGGCCAGCCGGCGACTTATGCCCGCATCGGCCTGGAGCTGGAGCCGCTGGCGGACGGCGGCATCGACGCGCTGCACCTGGACGAGAGCATCGGCAGGGACGAGCACATCGTGCAGTGGCTGGGCGCCTCGCGCGGCTCGTCCAACGACAATTTTGGCCCGCTGGTGATACCGCCCGACCGTTTCCTGATGCTGGGCGACAACCGCGACAACAGCGCCGACTTCCGCTACTTCGGCCTGGTGCCGCGCGAGCTGCTGATCGGGCGCGCCGTCACCGTCCTGGTTTCCGCCGACATCAAGGGCAACTGGGCGCCGCGGTTCGAGCGGTTTGGGGAACGGTTGAATTGAAGGTTGAGTGAGGGAATGAAAGTTTGAGCCCCACTCTTTTGGATTCGACGTGCATCTAAATTTATCCGACCTGATATTTCTGAGCAGCTTCGCGGTCGGATTTGTGTTCTTGCCGCTTCGATCAGTTGTGCTGTTCCGCCGCACGCTCCTTTCATCAAACAGCCTTCGGCTTAGAATTGTTTGTATCGGAATTGCATATGTCGTTCTGCTTGGTGTGCTTCCGAGTGCTTTTCTCTATTTCATGGCAGAGAAATTCGCGAGACAAGGCCCCCAGCCAGGGGATATTTCCTGGCTTGTCCTGTTAACGATTGGCATAAGAGGCTATGACCTCGTTTACTACAAGACTATTCAAATCGCGATGGCTGCATGGCATGGCAAGTTGGATCCCAGCAAATTCCCTGAGCCAACTTTTGACAAACATGCTCGACCTGGATCATGGATGAAATGATGGCTAACGGTGGGGCGCCATCTACATTTCTTCGACGGTTCAATCATGAGCACTGAAACCGCCGGCGAACTGCTAGGTGCCAAAGGTCCGTTCTCCTATAGCCTGCCGGGTTTCCTGCCGCGTGCGGCGCAGCAGGAGATGGCGGATGCAGTACAGCAGGCGCTGGCGCAGCGTTCGGCGTTGGTGGTGGAGGCGGGCACCGGCACCGGCAAGACATACGCTTACCTGACGCCGGCCTTGATGAGTGGCAATCGGGTGGTGGTGTCGACCGGCACCAAGAATCTGCAGGACCAGTTGTTCTTCCGTGACCTGCCGCGGGTGCGCGATACTTTGGCGCTGCCGTCGCGGGTGAGCCTGTTGAAAGGGCGCGGCAATTACCTGTGCCTGTACCGGCTGCGCAAGACGCAGCTCGATCCGCGCAGCCGGGTGCGGCGTGATCGCCTGGCTACGGTGGATGAGTGGGCGCATCGCACCGGCACCGGGGAGATTTCCGAGCTGGGCTCGATCGGCAATGACGATCCGATCCTGCCGGCGATCACGTCCACCGCCGACAACTGCCTCGGCGCCAAGTGTCCGGACTTTGCCGAGTGTCATGTGGTGAAGGCGCGGCGGGCGGCGCAGGCGGCGGACCTGGTGGTGGTGAATCATCATCTGCTGTTTTCCGATTTCCGTTTGAAGCAGGAAGGCTTCGGCGTGCTGCCGGGCGCGGATGCGATCATCGTCGATGAAGCGCACCAGTTGCCGGAGCTGGCGGCGCAGTTCTTCGGCGAGCGCGTCTCGACGCGGCAGCTGCTCGACCTGGTGCGCGACACCGGCACCGAGATGCAGGAATTCCGCGACATGCCGGACCTGACCGAGGCGGTGGATGCGCTGGCCATCGCGGCGTCGGAGCTGGAGCGGCCGTTCCTCGAATTGGGCGGGCGCATTGCGTGGAGACAGTTCGGCACGCTGCCTGGCGCGACCTCGGCACTGGGCGCGGCGCGCAATGCCCTGGGCGAATGCAGCGAGGAGTTGAAGCGTTATGCCGAGCGCAGCGCCGGTCTGGATGCCTGCTCACAGCGTGCCCGCGCGCTGGTCAAGCGGCTGGAGCTGATCACCGCGGCCGACGAGTCGCCGGAAGTAGCGGCCGCGTCGGTGCGCTGGGTCGAGTCGGTGGGACGCGGCGGCGCGCTGCACACGGCGCCGGTGGAGCCGACCGAGGGCTTCCGCAATTTCATGGCGGCTTATCCGGGCGCCTGGGTCTTCACTTCCGCCACGCTGGCGGCGGGCAAGGATTTCTCGCATTTCAACGACACATTGGGGTTGACCGAGGCGCGCACGCTGCGGCTGGACAGTCCTTTCGACTACGCGCGGCAGGCGCGCCTCTACCTGCCGCGCGATCTGCCCGATCCGAATACGCCGGAGCATCCCGAGGCGGTGGCGGACATGCTGCTGCCGCTGATCGAGGCCAGCGGCGGCGGTGCCTTCGTGCTGTGCACCAGCCATCGTGCGCTGGCGCGCATCGCGGCGAAGCTGCGCAAGGCGGCGTTCCCGTTGTTCGTGCAGGGCGAGGATGCGAAGTCGGTGCTGGTGGACCGCTTCAGCCGCGCCGGCAACGGCATCCTCGTCGCCACCAGCAGCTTCTGGGAGGGCGTGGACGTGAAAGGCATGGCGCTGCGCCTGGTGGCGATCGACAAGCTGCCGTTCGGGCAGCAGAACGACCCGGTGTTCGAGGCGCGGCTGGAAGCGGTGCGCGCCCGCGGCGGCAATCCCTTCTCCGAGGTGCAGCTGCCGCGCGCTATTACTACGCTGCGCCAGGGCGTCGGGCGTTTGATCCGCGACGATGCCGACCACGGCCTGATCGTGATCTGCGATCCGCGCATCCGCGGCAAGAGCTACGGCAAGCGCGTGCTGGCCAGCCTGCCGGCGATGCCGCTGCTGGTCGACGCGGCCGAAGCCACCGCCTGGCTGCGCGGGCTGAAGGCCGCATGAAATTACTTGCGATCGATACCGCCACCGAGGCCTGCTCGGTGGCGCTGTGGCTGGACGGCGCCATCTACGAGCGCTACGAGCTGACCGGGCGCGAGCATTCGCGCCTGCTGCCGGCGATGCTGCACGGGCTGGTGGCGGACTGCGGCATCGACCTGTCGGAGATCGACTGCATCGCCAGCGGCGTGGGGCCGGGCAGCTTTGCCGGCGTGCGCATCGGCGTGGGCTTCGTCAAAGGCCTAGCGCTGGGGCTGGACCGTCCGGTGGTGCCGGTGTCCTCGCTGGCGATGCTGGCGCAGGGCGCGATCCGGCTGCATGGCGCCGCGCAGGTGCTGGCGGCGATCGATGCGCGGATGAACGAGGTTTACTTCTGCCGCTATGCGGCGGTGGATGGATTGGCGGTGGCGCAGGGAGAGGCCGTGGTGTCGCCTCCGGCTGTGCTGGCGCTGCCGGTGGATGGCGCCTATGCCGCTGTAGGCAGCGGCTGGAAGACGCATCTGGAGGCTCTGCGCGAGCGCACCGGGGCTGCCACGCTGGAGCCGCTCGATGGTGAGATCTTCCCGCGTGCGCGCGATGCGTTGCCGCTGGCGCAGCGCGAGTTCGCCGACGGGCGCGGCATCGGGGCAGGGGAGTTGCTGCCGGTGTATCTGCGCAACCGGGTGGCCTTGACCAAGGTGGAGCAGGAGGCGGCGCGCAAGCAGTCGTAGGGCGGCCTGTGGCCGCCGGCTGTTTGGTTCATGCGGGAAGCGACAGCGGCGGCCACAGGCCGCCCTACGATCACTTTCGGGTCCGTCGGGCTTGTCGGCCTGACGGCCGACCTACAGGGTCGTTTTTCACCATGCGTGCCATGTGTGCCATGGGTTTTTGTTGGCACGCATGCGGTGAGCGTGTTGTTTCCGGGTTGGGAAAAGCGGCGGCCACGGGCCGCCCTACGGGCTGGCGTCATACCGGCGAAAGCCGGTATGACGATGAAGTCAGATGACGGGGTGTGACGGCTGGGTTTGGCGCTCACTCGTTCGGGCGCTTTACCCACTCCCGTTTTGTCTCCAAAGCTCTGGTAATCTCCCCAAACATACGCTACCGTATTGTGCAAGGTAATCCGGATACCCTGAGAATTCCGCCTACGGGCGTGGCCCGGTTTGCTTCCCTCATTCATTGCACTGGAGAGTTTCATGGGTCAGTACACGCCGCCGCTGCGCGACATGCAGTTTGTCCTGCACGAATTGCTCAATGTCGAAGAGGAATTCAAGGCCATGCCGGCGCACGCCGAGATTGATGCCGCCACCGTGGACCAGGTGCTGGAGGAAGCCGGCAAGTTCTGCAGCGGGGTGATCTTCCCGCTCAACCAGAGCGGCGACGAGGAAGGCTGCACCTACAAGGGCGACGGCGTGGTCACCGCGCCGAAGGGCTTCAAGGAAGCCTACAAGCAGTATGTGGAAGCAGGCTGGCCGGCGCTGTCGGCCGATCCCAACTACGGCGGCCAGGGCCTGCCGGAGCTGGTCAACAACGTCTTCATGGAGATGATCAACTCCGCCAACCAGGCCTGGGGCATGTACGCCGGCCTGTCACACGGCGCCTATGCGGCGCTGCGCGCCCACGGCACGCCGGAGCTGCAGAAGCTGTACCTGCCCAAGCTGGTCTCGGGCGAATGGACCGGCACCATGTGCCTGACCGAAGCGCATTGCGGCACCGACCTGGGCCTGCTGCGCACCAAGGCCGAGCCGCAGGCGGACGGCTCCTACCTCATCACCGGCAGCAAGATCTTCATCTCCGCCGGCGAGCACGATATGTCGGACAACATCGTGCACCTGGTGCTGGCGCGCCTGCCGGATGCGCCCAGCGGCACCAAGGGCATCTCGCTGTTCATCGTGCCGAAGTTCCTGCCCACGGCTGAAGGCAAGCCGGGCGAGCGCAATACGGTGAAGTGCGGCTCGATCGAGCACAAGATGGGCATTCACGGCAACGCCACCTGCGTCATCAACCTGGACAGCGCCAAGGGCTGGCTGGTGGGCGAGCCGAACCGCGGCCTGCCGGCGATGTTCGTGATGATGAACGGCGCGCGCCTCGGCGTCGGCCTGCAGGGCCTGGGGCTGACCGAGATCGCGTACCAGAACTCGCTGGCCTATGCGAAGGACCGCCTGCAGATGCGCTCCCTGTCCGGCCCCAAGGCCAAGGACAAGCCGGCCGATCCGATCATCGTGCATCCCGATGTGCGCCGCCTGCTGCTGACGCAGAAGGCTTATGTCGAAGGCGGCCGCGCGTTCTCCTACTGGACCGGCCTGCAGATCGACCGCGAGCTGTCGCACCCGGACGAGAAGGTGCGCAAGGATGCCGAGGACCTGGTGGCGCTGCTGACCCCGATCATCAAGGCCTTCCTCACCGACAACGGCTTCGAGTGCACCAACCTCGGCCTGCAGGTGCTGGGCGGCCACGGCTATGTGAAGGAATGGGGCATGGAGCAGTACGTCCGTGACGCCCGCATCAACCTGATCTACGAAGGCACCAACGGCATCCAGGCGCTGGACCTGCTGGGCCGCAAGGTGCTGGGCGACATGGGCGCCAAGCTGATGAAGTTCGGCAAGCTGGTGTCGCAGTTCGCCAAGTCCCAGGCGGACAAGCCGGAGATGGCCGAGTTCGTCGGCCCGCTGGCCGCCCTCGGCGATCAGGTGACCAAGCTCACCGCCGAGATCGGCCAGAAGGCGATGAAGAACCCGGAAGAAGTCGGCGCCGCTTCCACGCCTTACCTGCGCGTGGTCGGCCACCTGGTGTTCGCCTACTTCTGGGCGCGCATGGCGCGTGTCGCCCTGGACAAGCAGGCCGAGGGCGACTTCTACAAGTCCAAGCTTGCCACCGCGCGCTTCTACTACGCCAAGCTGCTGCCGGAAACGGAGTTCCACCTGCGCGCGGCGCGCGCCGGTGCGGCGCCGCTGATGGATATGGATGTTTCGATGTTCTGATGCGTTTGCGGTAGACACGAGCGGGTTGGGCTGGTGAGGCTCAACCCGCTTTTTTATTGGCGCAGCCTGTCGGCAATCCTCCTAACGGCAGTTACTGCGGCGGGGCTGGAGCCTCTTCAGTGCCGGTGTCAGCTGTAGCCGCCTGGTTCTCGTTCTCCGTCTCGCGATCCGTTTCCGCGAAGGCCTGCCGCTCTCGCTCCCGCGTCGCCGCATCGGGCATGGCGGCGAGATATTCCTCGCGCACCTGCTTGCGGGCTTCGATCGCCGTGGCTCTCGCTTCGGGTGTGGCGGCCTGCATGACGCCCATCTCGGC
>FTIF01349138.1_pt1 | contig 20838 bp, 17 predicted proteins | sample 1658001 | NCBI WGS metagenome assembly FTIF01 (sample SAMEA3914789, study PRJEB12502) | metagenome | biome: forest; material: soil | place: Canada | collected 2011-07-03 | depth 0.3 m | reverse complement strand
GCCGGCGACATGCGCACCGCCGCGCAGTTCTTCCAGCGCGTCGGCCAGGTGGTCCCCGATGCCAGCATCCGGCCCAATGCGGATTACGATGCGGCGGCGGCTTTCATCAGCCTGCAGGATTGGGGCGCTTCGGAGCAATCATTGGAAGGCTTCCGCAGCCGCTATCCGACCAATCCGCTGACCGCGGATGTCGACAAGAAGCTGGCGCTGGCCTACCAGAAGGACAACAAGCCGGCGCAGGCGGCGGCAGCCTATCAGCGTGTGGCGCAGCGGCCGACGGAAAACGTCGATACGCGGCGCGAAGCGGCGTGGCTTTCCGCGACGCTGTATGACCAGGCGCAACAGACGCAGCCGGCGACGGCGGCCTACGAGTCCTACGTCAAGACTTATCCGCAGCCGCTGGATCGCAGCACCGAGGCACGCCAGCGCCTGGCCGCGATGACCGTCGGCGACAGTGCCCGCCACGCCTACTGGCTGAACGAGATGGTCAGCGCCGACAGCATGGCCGGCGCAGGGCGGACCGACAGCAGCAAGCTCGCGGCCGCACAGGCCAGCCTGGAACTGGCCCGCGGCACCGCGCAGCAGGCGCGCGCGATGTCGATCCGCCTGCCCATCGCCCAGACCCTGCCGGCACGCAAGAAGGCGACCGAGGCCGCAGTGCAGGCGCTCAACCGCGCCGCCGCCTACGGCTATGCCGATACCACTACGGCGGCGACCTATGAGATCGGCAACGTCTATCACGACTTCGCCACTGCCCTGACCAATTCGGAGCGCCCGGCCAAGCTCAAGGGCGACGAGCTGGAGCAGTACAACCTGCTGCTGGAGGAGCAGGCCGAACCGTTCGACGAACAGGCGATCAAGGCTCACGAGGCCAACCTGCAGCGTGTTTCGCAGGGGCTGTGGAATCCGTCGATCCGCAAGAGCGTCGACGCACTGGCCGAGCTGTCTCCCGCGCAGTATGGCAAGCGCGAGCAGCGCGAGGAACGTTATGAATCGCTGCACTGATTTCCAGTTGAAGGGCTGGCTGCCGCTAGCGGCCGCGCTGCTGCTGTCGGCCTGCGCCTCGCACCTGCAGAAGCCGGCGGCGCCTGCTGCGGACAACACCGCTGCCACAACGCCTGCGGCACCGGTGCCCAGCAAGGGTGACCCGGAACAGCGTTTCCAGGCGGCGCTGCAGCTGATGAAGGACAAGAAGCCGCAGGACGCCAAGGACGCCTTTGCCGCCCTGGCACAGGATTTCCCGCAATACAGCGGCCCGCTCAACGACCTCGGCGCCTTGCAGGCCCAGGGCAAGCAGCGCGACCAGGCCATCGGCAGCTTCAGCCGCGCCGTGGCGATCAGCCCCAAGGACGACTTCGCCTGGGGCTGGCTCGGCATCCTCTACCGGGAAGGCAGCGACTATGGTCATGCCGAGCAGGCCTATCTGAAGGCGATCGCGCTCAAGCCCGATAACCCGGTCACGCACTTGAACCTTGGCATCCTTTACGATGCCTATCTGAAGCGCCCGCAGGATGCGTTGGCGCAATATCGCGAATACCAGAGAATCGCAGGCAAGGACGGCAAGCCGGTGGTCACCGCATGGATCAACGAACTGCAGGATGGGCTGCCCCAGGCAGCCGGCAAACCGGCGGCTGCCGCTGGTCAGGCCGCACCGGCCGCAAGCACCCCTGCCCCAGTGGAGCACAAGCCATGAGACCGTTATCATTGGTCGTGATGGGATTGACCGGAGCGCTGGCACTGGCCCCGGCCGCCTGGAGCCAGTCGAAACAGGCGCCCGAAACCGAAAAACCCTCGGTGCAGACGTCGCAGGACGATGGCGCCGGCACCACCATCATCGGCGATCGCGAGTCGCCGATCGGCCTGTATCTGACGCCCTGGAAGAACGAATACGCCCAGCGCGGCATGGACCGGCCGGCCCAGATCGTGCAGGAGCAAATGGCCCCGATCGATCCGGGGGTGTTCAGACGCCAGAATTCGTATTACGACACGATTACCAGTTATCGCCAGGCCGAGCTTGGCAGCAAGAAGTAAGCAGCGAAAACCGAAGCAGTCAGCACTTATACCGTCGCCCTACACAGTCATCTAGCTCAAAGAGGAATCACCATGGATTTGTTCGCCACCGTCACCCGTTTCTTCCAAAACGGCGGCGTGTTCATGTACCCCATCCTGGCAGTGCTGGTACTCGGCCTGGCCATTACCATCGAGCGCTTCGCCTATCTGCGGCGCGCTTATAGCGAAAACCGCACGCTGTGGTCGAAGCTGCTGCCGATGGTCAATTCCGGACGGTACGAAGACGCCGAAAAGCTGGCTGCTGCTTCCTCCACCGCCATCGGCCGCGTGCTCGGCTACGGCATCGCCCGCTCCCGGGGCCAGGTCAACCGCGAGGATGTCGAGCGCGCCATGGAAGAGAGCCTGATGGAAGTGACGCCGCAGCTGGAGCGTCGCACCCACTATCTGGCCACCTTCGCCAACGTCGCCACCCTGCTCGGCCTGCTCGGCACCATCATCGGCCTGATCCACGGCTTCTCCTCGCTGTCCGGCGTCAATCCGGCCGAGAAGCAGGATCAGCTGTCGGAAGCCGTGTCGATCGCCATGAACTGCACCGCCTTCGGTCTGATGACCGCCGTGCCGTTCATGCTGATCCACGCCTGGCTGACGTCGATGACCGACGAACTGGTGGATAACCTGGAAATGGCTTCGATCAAGTTCCTCAACAGCCTGGGCCTGAAGAACTAAGGACCGGTCATCGCTCCACACAGGATGATCTGCCCATGATGCAAGGTCTGTCGCGCAATATGCGTCGCGCCACGCGACGCGCCCGGCGCAAGCGCGCCACCGAGTTGAACATCGTGTCGATGATCGACATCCTCACGGTGCTGGTGTTCTTTCTGCTGGTCAACGCGCTCGGCGTTTCGATCCTGGGCGTCAACCTGCCCTCCTCGGATGCCAGCCCGCCGCAGCAGCAACCCAAGGACCTGAAGGTGATCGTGCGTCAAACCGGCCTCACCGTGGCGGATTCCGGTGGTGCGGTGAAGGAACTGCCGAACACCGCCAATGCCTATGACCTGCCCGGCCTGGCCGACTTGCTGAGCCAGATCAAGGACCGCGAGCCGAGCGAGGACAAGATCACCCTGCTGCTCGAGCCCGGCGTGACTTACGACGCGCTGGTGCAGGTGATGGATACGGTGCGGGTGCAGCCGGCCAGCCCCGGCCATCCGCAGCGCGACCTGTTTCCGCAGATCGGCATGGGTGATGCGCCCAAGCTGAACGGCGCCGCGCCCGCCCCCGCAGGAGCCAAGCCATGAGAATGCGCTCGAATTTCATGCGCAACCGCATGCTGCGCAAGGCCACCAAGCGCGATTCGGTGCCGCTCAACCTGGTGTCGATGATCGACATCTTCACCTGCCTGGTGTTCTTCCTGCTGCTCACCTCGACCAGCGTGCAGACCATCCGCAGCCCGCGCTCGCTGGAACTGCCCTCCTCGGTCACCATGCAGCAGCCGAACGACACCCCGGTGCTGATGGTGACGGGACTGGACATCACACTGCAGGGCAGGGCGGTGATGACGGTTGCAGAGGCGGAGGCTGCCAGCGGTGATGTGCTGCCTGCACTGAAATCGCAGCTGCTGCTGGTGCCGCTGGCGCAGATCCAGGGCGCGGCCGCCAATGCGCTGACCCGCGGCGAGATCAACATCATGGCGGACAAGGACATCCCCTATTCCCTGCTGAAGAAGGTGATGATCACCGCCGGCCAGGCGCAGTTCGCCAGGATTTCCCTGTCGGTGAATCATCGCAGCACGCGGGTGGTGGCCCGATGAACGCGCAAGTCGTCCAGATCATCCGCTGGGAAAGCTGGGCCTTATCGGAAGAAGCCGATCGCCGGTTCCGCCGCATTGTCCTGATCGTCGCCATTCCGGCGCTGATTCTGGCCATCCTGCTGTCGATCTTCCAGATGGAGACCAAAAAGGCCGAAAGCGGCACCTTCAACGGTGCGCGCTACGCCGAACTGGTGGCTCAGCAACCCGGTGAAGTGGCGCCGCCTGAACAGCCCAAGCCGGCACAGAAGGACAGTCAGGAAAAGCCCAAGGACGCCGCCCCGCCCAAACCGGCGCAGAAACCGACGCCGGTGGAGAAGCCGACACCGACGGCGCGTGAGACTGCGCAGAAGACCCAGGAAATGAAGGTCATTCAGGATCAGCTACAGGACCTGCGCGACCAGAACCTGAATACGCTCAGCGACCAGCCGCTGGTCTCCAGCACCATCAGCTCGAAGGGCGGCATCGGCGGCTCGGCGTCGGGTGAAGCCATCGCCCAGTCCGCCGCCGCCAACAGCGGCAACGGCATCGGCGGCAGCGGCGCCGTGACCAATACGCAGAGCGGCGCCGGTCTTGGCAGCCGTCGTACCGGCACGGTGCAGAGCCCGGTGGGCTTCGGCCGCGATGTCAGCAAGGCCGGCACCAACGGCAAGGTCGACAACGGCCGCACCATCCAGGAGATCCAGGAGATCTTCGACCGCAACAAGGGCTCGCTGACTTCGATCTACAACCGCCAGGCGCGCGAAAACACCAATATGGGGGATGGCAAGCTGGTGGTGAAGCTGACCATCGCCCCGGACGGCTCGGTCACGCAATGCACCGTCGTGTCGAGTTCGTTCAACGATCCGGATTTCGAGCGCAAGATCGTGCAGCGCATCCTGCTGTTCAAGTTCCAGGCGAAGAGCGTTCCTCCTTTCACCTACGGCAGCTACCCGATCGAATTCCACCCGATGTAGCTGGTTCGTTGCAGCCGGCTCGCTGTAGCCGGATTGGAATGGGGATTGGTCGCGAATCATCGCTGGCGAGGTGGTGCCATCATCACGGGGAGCCCGGGCCGGTAACACCGGGTTCTCCGATTTGAACCCGTCGCAAAGCCGGGGACGGCAGGCACGCGGAACAACGCCATAGAGGCTCAAATGGGTTTCCTGAGCGGCAAGAAAGTCCTCATCACCGGCATCGCCAGCGAACGCTCGATCGCCACCGGCATCACCGAAGCCATGCACCGCGAAGGCGCCGAGCTGGCTTTTACCTACCAGGGCGAGAAACTCAAGCCGCGCGTCGAAGCCGCGGCGCATGAGCATGGTTCGGATATCGTGATGCCGCTGGACGTGACGCGCGATGCCGACATCGCCGCAGTGTTCGATACGCTCAAGGACAAATGGGGCGGCATCGACGTCGTGGTGCACTCGATCGGCTTCGCCCCGCGCGAGCTGCTGGCCGGCGGCTACCTGGAGACGGTGACGCGCGAGGGCTACGCCATCGCCCATGACATCTCCGCCTACAGCTTCGCCGCGCTGGGCAAGGCCGCGCGTCCGCTGATGCAAGGCCGCAACGCCGCCCTGCTGACCCTGACTTACCTCGGCAGCGAGCGCTTCATCCCGATGTATAACGTGATGGGCGCGGCCAAGGCCAGCCTCGAAGCCAATGTGCGCTACATGGCAGGCGAGCTGGGACCGGAAGGCATCCGCGTCAACGGCATCTCGGCAGGCCCGATCAAGACCCTGGCGGGCGCCGGCATCAAGGGCTTCCGCAGCATGCTGTCGCATGCCGAGAAAGGCTCGGCCCTGCGCCGCAACGTCACCATCGAGGAAGTGGGCAATACCGCCGCCTTCCTCTGCTCCGACCTCGCTTCCGGCATTACCGGCGAGATCATCTATGTCGACGCCGGCTTCCGCTTCATGGGCTTCACGCTGGAGAGCATGGCGGAAAAGCAGTGATTAGTGGCCAGTGATTAGTGGTTGGTAAAAGCAAAAAGCCCGGCGCCTAATCAAGCACCGGGCTTTTTTGCTTTTACTAGTCACTGGCCACTAACCACTGGCCACTGCTTTTCAGCCGCCGGCGTCGCTGGTGACCGGCGTTGCCTTGATCTTGACCTTGACCTCTTTCTCCACCGCATCGCGATAGGCGGCGAACTCGGAGCCAGCACGGGCGTTGCGCAGCTGCATGCCGTTGCTGCGCACGTCGTTGGCGTCGGTGGACTGCGTCGCCGGATCGTTGACCGCTGCCAGGGCGATCACGGCAATATCGCCGTTGTCGAGTGCGGCCTGGCCGTAGCCGAGCTTGCCCGCCACCGGGCGCGGCATCTTGAACAGGGCATCGAGCAAGGCCGGCGGCAGTTCCTTGTTGTCGCGCTGGATCGCGCCGGGGCTCACGGCGGTGACGCTGGCGGCCTTGGTGGCGGCCTCGAAGGTCTGGCCATCGCCAAGACTCTTCAGCAGGGCGTCGGCGCTGGCCTTGGCCTTGGCCTTGGCGGCCTCGTCCTTCAGCTCGCCGCGGATCTGATCGGCCACCTCAGCCTGCTGCAACTGGCGCGGCGCCTCGTATTCGGCCTTGCGCACCACCACCAGATGCTGCGGGTCGATGGCGATCGGCTTGCTGTTGTTGTCGTCCTTGATCACTTCCGAGGAAAAGGCGGCGGCGATCACCGCCGGGTTGGCGGCGATATCGCCGGCGCCCTTGCGGGTGAACCAGTCGGTGGTCTTCACCTGCAGGTTGAGCGCCTTGGCCACCGGGTCGAGTGAAGCGGAATTCTCGAAGCTGATCTGCTCGAGCTTGGTCGACATATCGTTGAAGCGGGTCACGGCATCCTGTTGCTGATACAGGTCGAGCAACTGCTTCTGCACCCCGGCATCGTCGAACGGCGTGGTCTGTGCCGCCTTCAGCTCATCCAGCTTGATCAGATGCCAGCCGAACTCGGTCTGCACCGGCTCGCTGACCTCTCCGGCCTTGTTCAGGGCAAACAGGGCGGACTCGAACTTGGGCACCATCATGCCGTGCTTGACCAGGCCGAGATCGCCACCTTTGTTCTTCGAGCCCGGATCGTCGGAATTGGCCTTGGCCAGTTCGGCGAAATCTGCGCCGGCCTTGATCTTGGCGTAGAGATCGTCGGCTTTCTTCTTCGCCGCATCCTTGTCCGCGCCGAAGGCAATGAGGATGTGGCTGGCGCGGCGCTGCTCCGGGGTGGAGAACAGGCTGGCCTTGCGCGCCTCGTAGATCGCCTTGAGCACGTCGGCGCTGGGCGGCGTCGCCTTGGGCAACTGGTCCAGAGCCAGCTCGACATAGGCCAGCTTGACGCGCTCGGGCGCCTTGTAACTGTCCTTTTTCTGTTCGTAACGCTGCTTCACCTGGTCGTCGCTGACGGTGATCGAGGCCTGGTACTTGGCCGGCTCGAACTTGACATAGCTGAACACCCGCTGCTGGCGCTGCAGCTTCCAGGCCGCCTCACCCTCGCGCGAGGTGATGAAGGCGCTGTCCAGCACGGCGCCGCGCAGCTGTTCCACCGGCAGGCGCTGGCGCAGCTGCGCCTCGTACTGCTCCGGCGACTGGCCGACGCTGCTCAGGGTGCTGCGATAGCGGTCGGCAGAGAAGTGCCCGTTATCCTGGAAGTAAGGCATCACTTCGAGGTATTCGCGCACGCCGGCATCGTCGATGCGGTAGCCGGTGCTGCGGGTGTACTGCTGCAGCACCAGGTCCTGCGTCAGGCTTTTCAGGACATCGTCGCGGAGCTTGGCCTGCTGTAGTTCATCGGCGCGGAAGCTGTCGCCCATGCGCTGCTGCAGTTCCTGGTAGGCCCGCTGATAGGCGTTATGGAACTGCGATTGGGTGATCTTCACCCCGCCGACTTCGGCCACCGTGGGATCGGCGCCGCCGTTGCTTTGCAGGGACTGAATCCCGAAAAACGCAAAGGGAACGATCAATACGCCGACGATGCCCCACAGTATCGGGCCAGTCATGCGGTCGCGAATGGTCTGCAGCATGGTTTTATCAGTCCGGAAACAAGAAAGGCGCTCGTTCGAGCGCCTTTTTATAATTAATATGGCGGAGCGGACGGGACTCGAACCCGCGACCCTCGGCGTGACAGGCCGATACTCTAACCGACTGAGCTACCGCTCCGCATTAATTTCCAACTTTGCAGCAAAACCTGGTGGGTGCTGACGGGCTCGAACCGTCGACCCCCGCCTTGTAAGGGCGATGCTCTACCGACTGAGCTAAGCACCCGGCGGGATGTCAGCCCCGCGAAGGTCGATCATTTTACCGCGTCTTTGAGCGCCTTGCCAGCTTTGAAGGAAGGATTTTTGCTGGCGGCGATTTTCAGGGGGGCGCCGGTCTTCGGATTGCGGCCGGTTCGGGCGGCCCGCTTGCGGATGGCGAAGGTGCCGAAACCGACCAGGGAGACCTTGTCGTTCTTCTTCAGCGCCTTGGTGATGACTTCAACGATTGCATCGACGGCGCGCGTGGCATCGGCCTTGGAAACCTCGGCCTTGTCGGCGACCGCATTGATCAATTCGGCTTTGTTCATTTAGGTGAGTCCCCTCGTCTGTGAATGGCTTCTTGCCAGAAATTTCAAATCGTTTCGGTCGCCGTCTCCAAGATTTCCGGAACCGGCGCAAGCGGCGGCGCCTGATTCCGGAAGTTGTTCGCCACGGCAACGGATGCAGTCTTATACCAAGCGTCGACTGCAAGCGTCAATCAAGTGTTTAGGCTTGTGCGAGCGAGGTTTTCAGCGCTTCACAATCCGCAATTTCCGGCAATCCCCGATGCGGCCCGGATGCGGTGGAAGCGCTGAATCAAAGCGCAACAATCAATGCGGACGCAATCCCTCGCCGGGCGGTGTCGGCGGATTGGTAGCGCCTTCGACGCTCTTCGGCTCCGGCGCGCGCTCCAGCGCGAGACGCAGCGCGTCCTCGATCCAGCGCACCGGCTCGATGTTGAGCTTGGCCTTGATGTTGTCCGGAATCTCCGCGAGATCCTTGAGGTTTTCCTGCGGAATGATGACGGTGTGGATGCCGCCGCGCTGCGCCGCCAGCAGCTTCTCCTTGAGGCCGCCGATCGGCAGCACTTCGCCGCGCAGGGTGATCTCGCCGGTCATGGCGACGTCGGCGCGCACCGGAATCATGGTCAGCGAGGAGACTATGGCGACGCACATGGCGACACCGGCGGAAGGGCCGTCCTTGGGCGTGGCGCCTTCCGGCACGTGCACGTGGATATCGTGCTTCTGGTAGAACTCCGGGTCGATGCCCAGGCTCTTGACGCGCGAGCGCACCACGGTCAGCGCCGCCTGGATCGACTCCTGCATGACATTGCCGAGGCTGCCGGTCTGGGTCAGCTTGCCCTTGCCGGGCGACAGCGCGGCCTCGATCGACAGCAGCTCGCCGCCGACTTCGGTCCAGGCCAAGCCGGTGACCTGGCCGATCTGGTTCTTTTCCTCGGCGCGGCCGAAACGGTAGCGCTGCACGCCCAGGTACTTCTCCAGGTTCTTCTCGGTGACCTTGACCGTCTTCTCGGTCGGCTTGAGCAGGATCTGCTTCACCACCTTGCGCGAAATCTTGCTGATCTCGCGCTCCAGGTTGCGCACGCCGGCTTCACGCGTATAGGTGCGCACGATGGAGCGGATGGCGCCGTCGGCGATCTCCAGTTCCTCGTCCTTGAGGCCGTTGGCCTTGATCTGCTTCGGCACCAGGTAGCGCTTGGCGATGTTCAGCTTCTCATCCTCGGTATAGCCGGGGATGCGGATCACTTCCATGCGGTCGAGCAGCGGGCCGGGGATGTTGAGGGTGTTGGCGGTGCAGACGAACATCACATCGGACAGGTCGTAATCGACTTCCAGGTAATGGTCGTTGAAGCTGTTGTTCTGCTCCGGGTCCAGCACTTCGAGCAGCGCCGAGCTGGGGTCGCCGCGGAAATCCATGCTCATCTTGTCGATCTCATCGAGCAGGAACAGCGGGTTCTTCACCCCGACCTTGGACATGCTCTGGATGATCTTGCCCGGCAGCGAGCCGATGTAGGTGCGGCGGTGGCCGCGGATCTCGGCCTCGTCGCGCACGCCGCCCAGGCTCATGCGGGTGAACTTGCGGTTGGTGGCCTCGGCGATGGAGCGGCCGAGCGAGGTCTTGCCCACGCCGGGCGGGCCGACCAGGCACAGGATCGGGCCCTTCAGCTTCTTCACCCGGCTCTGCACGGCGAGATACTCAAGGATGCGCTCCTTGACCTTCTCCAAGCCGTAATGGTCGGTATCGAGCTGCTTCTCGGCGGCGGACAGGTCGATGGTGGCCTTGGTGGTCTTCTTCCACGGCACCTGGGTCAGCCAGTCGAGGTAGTTGCGCACCACGGTGGCTTCGGCCGACATCGCCGGCATCATCTTGAGCTTGTTCAGCTCGGCATTGGCCTTGGTCTTGGCGGCCTTGGGCATGCCGGACTTGTCGATCTTGCGCGCCAGCTCTTCCTGCTCGTTCGGCGCATCCTCCAGCTCGCCCAGCTCCTTCTGGATCGCCTTGATCTGCTCGTTCAGGTAGTACTCGCGCTGGTTCTTCTCCATCTGCGACTTGACCCGCCCGCGGATCTTCTTCTCGATCTGCAGGATGTCGATCTCGCCTTCCAGCTGCCCCAGCACGTACTCGATGCGCGGCTTCGGATCGGTCAGCTCGAGGACTTTCTGCTTGTCCTCCAGCTTGAGATTGAGGTGGGCGGCGATGGCGTCGGCCAGGCGGCCGGGGGAATCCATGCTCGACAGCGAAGGCAGCAGCTCGGCCGGCACCTTCTTGTTGAGCTTGACGTACTGCTCGAAGGTGGCGACGGTGGCGCGCATCACCGCATCGGTTTCGCTGCCGCCGGGCTGGCCTTCATCGGCCTCGATCGGCTCGAATTCGGCGGTAAGGTAGTCGTTGCTGTTGTCGAGGCTGAGGATGCGCGCCCGCTGCGCGCCTTCCACCAGCACCTTGACCGTGCCGTCCGGCAGCTTCAGCAGCTGCAGGATGCTGGCCAGGGTGCCGACGTCGTAAAGATCGCCGGTGCCCGGCTCATCGGTATCGGCATGCTTCTGCGCCACCAGCAGGATACGCTTGCCGTCCTGCATCGCAGCAGTCAGCGCTTTCACCGACTTCTCGCGCCCGACGAACAGGGGCTGCGCCAGATGCGGAAAAATCACCACATCGCGCAGGGGCAGAACCGGGGCTGAATTCTCGTTCGTCTGGGACACTCTGAACCTCGTTATTCGTTACGCCGTTATTATGCAGCACATAGGCAAAATGCGAGCGGATAAGGCCTATTCAAGGCCTGCGGCAGCTTGTAACAATCGGCAGCGCGGCGGGAAAGCGGCTCCATCCGCCCGCGTTGGCCAATCGCGATGCGGCGCCGGCGACACGGTCACCGTGCAGCTGCGCAGCCAGGCCGCTGAAAGACATCACAAGTTGGCGAAAAAACCAGCAAAAAGGCCGCCGCAGTTTCGACTGCGGCGGCCTTTTCAGGTTCAGCCTTAAGGGCTTAGGCCGAGTTCTTCACGTCGCGGCGCGGCGCCTCGACATTCTCGTAGACCACGAACGGCTTGGCTTCGCCCTTGGCGACCGACTCGTCGACCACCACCTTGGACACGTTCTGCATCGACGGCAGGTCGTACATCACGTCGAGCAGGATGGTTTCCAGGATGGTACGCAGGCCACGGGCGCCGGTTTTGCGCTCCTTGGCCTTGCGCGCGATGGCGTTGAGGGCGTCATCGCGGAACTCGAGCTGGCAGCCTTCCATCTGGAACAGCTTGGCGAACTGCTTGACCAAGGCGTTCTTCGGCTCGCGCAGGATCGAAATCAGCGCCCGCTCGTCCAGTTCCTCCAGCACCGCGAGGACCGGCAGGCGGCCGACGAATTCCGGAATCAGACCGTAACGGATCAGATCCTCCGGCTCGACGATCGACAGCAGGTGGCCGATATGGCGCGAATCCTTCTGCGACTTGACGTCCGCCGAGAAGCCGATACCCGCCTTTTCGGTGCGGTTCTGGATCACTTTCTCCAGCCCGGAGAAGGCGCCGCCGCAGATGAACAGGATGCCGGCCGTGTTGACCTGCAGGAATTCCTGCTGCGGATGCTTGCGCCCGCCCTGCGGCGGCACACTGGCGATGGTGCCTTCGACCAGCTTGAGCAGGGCCTGCTGCACGCCTTCGCCCGACACATCACGGGTGATGGAAGGGTTTTCGCTCTTGCGCGAGATCTTGTCGATCTCGTCGATGTAGACGATGCCGCGCTGCGCCTTCTCGACGTCGTAGTCGCACTTCTGCAGCAGGCGCTGGATGATGTTCTCCACGTCCTCGCCGACGTAGCCGGCTTCGGTCAGCGTGGTGGCGTCGGCGATGGCGAACGGCACGTCCAGCAGCCGCGCCAGGGTCTCGGCCAGCAGGGTCTTGCCCGAACCGGTGGGACCGATCAGCAGGATGTTGGACTTTTGCAGCTCGATGCCGTCGGCCGAGCCTTTCTGGCTCAGGCGCTTGTAGTGGTTGTACACCGCCACGGACAGCACCTTCTTGGCCTGGTCCTGGCCGATGACGTACTCGTCCAGCACCGCACGGATTTCGTGCGGCTTGGGGAGGCCCTTGACCTGCGGCTTGGCATGCACCTCTTCGCGGATGATGTCGTTGCAAAGGTCGACGCACTCGTCGCAGATGTACACCGAGGGACCGGCGATCAGCTTGCGGACTTCGTGCTCGCTCTTGCCGCAAAAGGAGCAATACAGAACCCGGCCGCTTTGGCCACCGCTCCGTACGTTATCTGGCATTTTCTACCTCAAACATGGGCTTACAGCCCTTTTCCCGTGTCGAAACACCTTAGAAAGCGGCTACCTCGCCGCCCCGCCAGCCTCTTATAACATGCGGTCATGTTGCAGCAAAATGACCGCAAATTCCATGTTCGGTTCAGGCCGGCGACGGCGAAACGACGCGGCGGTCCAGTATCTGGTCGATCAGGCCGTATTCCTTGGCCGCTTCGGCGCTCATGAAATAGTCACGCTCGACGTCGCGCGAGACCTTTTCCAGGGACTGGCCGGTGTGGTCGGCATAGAGGCGGTTGAGACGCTCGCGCAGGTACAGGATCTCGCGTGCCTGGATCTCGATGTCGGTAGCCTGGCCCTGGGCGCCGCCGGAGGGCTGGTGGATCATGACGCGCGAGTTCGGCAGGGCGAAACGCTTGCCCTTGGTGCCGGCGGAGAGCAGGAACGAACCCATGCTGCAAGCCTGGCCGATGCACATGGTGCTGACGTCCGGCTTGATGAACTTCATGGTGTCGTAGATCGACAGGCCGGAGGTGATGACGCCGCCGGGCGAGTTGATGTACATATGGATGTCCTTGTCCGGGTTTTCGGCTTCAAGGAACAGCATCTGGGCGACGACTAAGTTGGCCATAAAATCGTCAATCGGGCCAACAAGGAATATCACCCGTTCCTTCAACAAGCGCGAAAAAATATCCCAGCGCACCTCGCCTCGTGCCGTGATTTCGTGGACAGTGGGGATAATCTGCATCGACGGCAAATCAGACCGGGTCATGAACTTTCCTTAAACTTGGCAATGGTGGCAGCGTCCGGAATATCTACTTGTGGTGCACGCCACTCATCAAGCTGCGGACTGCGAGACCGATTTCAACAGGTCTTCCAGCGTCATCTTCAATTCCACGGTGTTGGCGCCGGCCAGCAGGTTCTCCACCACCTGCTCTTCCAGCGTCACCGCCTGCAGGCCCTGCAGCATGTCCGGGCGCGAGCGGTAGAACTGCCGCACCTGTTCCGGCTGCTCGTAATCGGCGGCGATTTCCTCCAGCGCGGCGTCGAGACGGGCGTTGTCCGGGCGGATTTCGCGGCTCTTGATCACTTCGCCGATGAGCAGGCCCAGGGCCACGCGGCGCTGCGCATTGGCCTCGAACAACTGGTCCGGCAGCATCTTCTGCAGCTGCTCGGCCTGCAGCTTGCCGGCCTGGTTGAGCTGCATGCGGTTGATCGCCTCTTCGCGCAGGCGCACGATTTCCTGCTGCACCTGGCTCGACGGCACTTCGATCGGGTGGTTGCTCAACAGCTGGTCGAGCACATCGCGCTTCAGGCGGGTACGAATCGCCTTGTCGCGCTCGGTCTCCAGCGCCTTGCGGCACTTGTCGTGCAGGCCCTGCTCGCCGGCGCCCTCTTCGACGCCGTGCGCCTTGAGGAATTCGTCGTCGATCGCCGGCAGGCGCGGCTCGCGCACTTCCAGCAGCTTGACGGCGAAGCGCGCGGTCTTGTTCTGCAGGTCTTCGCGGCGGTAATCGGCGGGGAAATTGACGTCGGCGTCGAAGCCGTCGCCGGCGTTGTGACCCACGATGGCGTTCTCCAGGTCGGCCAGGAACTGCTTCTCGCCGATCTCGATCTCGACCTTCTCGCCCTTGCCGCCCTGGAAGGCTTCGCCGTCGATGTGACCGTCGAAATCGACCACGGCGACGTCGCCCACCTGGGCCGCGCGGCTCACCGGCTCCAGCGTGCGGCGCGCCTTGCGCAGATTGCCGATCAGGCGCTCGATGTCGGCCTCGGTGATGTCCACCGCCGGCTTCTGGATTTCGATGCGCTCCAACTGGTCGAGCTTGACCTCGGGGAACACGTCGAAGCTGGCGACATAGGCCAGCGGCTCACCGGCTTTTTCACTGGTGACTTCGAAATCGGGGGAGCCGGCCGGCTGCACCTGCGCCTGGGCCACGGCTTCCGGCCATGTCTGGCGCACCAGCTCGCCGATCACGTCCATGCGCGCCGACTCGCCATATTGCTGCTGCACCACTTTCAGCGGCGCCTTGCCCGGGCGGAAGCCCGGGATGCGCGAACGCGCAGCCAGCTGTTTCATGCGCAGCCCCAGTTCGCGCTCGACGCGCTCGGCGGGGATCTTGACGTGCAGGCGACGCGAAAGGCCGCCCGGGGACTCGACGTGGATTTCCATCTTGGGGTTCCGACTCTTTAAGTGTGTTACCGATTCTGTCATGGGAGGTCTGGACTGCCCTCCCTCAGGTACCTCCCCAACGGGGAGGGAAACTAAGGATGCCGCGCCTGCCGGAGTGTGGTGCGAAAGGAGAGACTCGAACTCTCACGCCTCGCGGCGCTGGAACCTAAATCCAGTGCGTCTACCAATTCCGCCACTATCGCTTGGGCCACTTGCCGAGCAAGCCGGCTACGCTGCACCCTGAAAATTATAGCATTTTGACGGCGGGGCGCCCTCAGGCAGGCACAATGTGCGGATGACCCGCCTGCTTTCCAGCCTGCGCCGCCCCCTGCCCCTGTGCCTGCTGCTCGGCCTGCTGGCTTTGGCGGCCGCCGTCAGCGGCCTGGCGAGCGGCCCTCTGGCCATCAGCGGCGTCGATGTCCTCGGCGCCCTGGGCCTGGGGCCGGCCCCGGATTCCACCGTTTCCGCCACCATCCTGCAGCTGCGGTTGCCGCGAGTGGCGCTGGGCCTGATCGTCGGCGCCGCCCTGGCAGTCAGCGGCGCCGCCATGCAGGGGGTGTTCCGCAATCCCCTCGCCGACCCGGGCCTGGTCGGGGTTTCCAGCGGGGCCGCTCTGGCGGCGGTGGCGACCATCGTGCTGGGCGCGCCGCTGGGCCTGGCTTTCGCCGGGCACTGGCTGCTGCCCCTGGCCAGTTTCGGCGGGGCCGCGGTCACTACCCTGGTGGTATCGCGCCTGTCGCGGGTCGACGGCACCACCGAGCCGGCGCAGATGCTGCTGGTGGGCCTGGCGGTCAACGCCATTTCCGGCGCCGGCATCGGCCTGCTGGCGCATCTCGCCAGCGGCCCGGCGCTGCGCGCCCTGACTTTCTGGATGTACGGCAGCTTGGGCCGCGTCGGCTGGCCGGAAATCGCCGCCACCGCGCCGATCGTGGTGCTGGCGGCGCTGCTGATCCCCTTGCAGGGCCGCGAACTGAATGCCCTGCTTCTGGGCGAGGCCGAAGCGGCGCACCTGGGCGTGGACGTGGAGCGGCTGAAGCGCTGGCTGGTGCTGCTGGTGCTGCTGGCAGTGGGCGGCGCCGTGGCGCTGACCGGCATCATCGCCTTTGTCGGCCTGATCGTGCCGCAACTGATCCGCCTGTGGGCCGGCCCTGATCACCGTTTACTGCTGCCGGCTTCCGCCCTGCTCGGCGGCACCCTGCTGACGGTGGCCGATACCGTCGCCCGCACCGTGGCGGCGCCGATAGAGCTGCCGATCGGCGTGCTCACCGCCCTCATCGGCGGCCCCTTCTTCATCGCCCTGCTGCTGCGCCTGCGCGGCCGCGGCGAGACCTGGTGAAGGCATGGCCATGACACCAGCCATGACACTGGCGGCCGAACAGGCCGGTTACCGCATCGACGGCCGCGATCTGCTTGACCGGGTCACCGTGGCCCTAGCGCCCGGCGAGGTGCATGCGGTGCTGGGGCGCAACGGCGCCGGCAAATCGACCTTGCTGCGCCTGCTCGCTGGGGACATCCGGCCGCACAGCGGCAGTGTGATGCTGAATGGCCGCGCCCTGTCCGCCTGGACGCCACGCGCCCTGGCGCGCAGGCGCGCCGTGCTGCCCCAATCCGAATCGCTGCGCTTCGGCTTCAGTGCCGAGCAGGTGGTCGCGATGGGACGCTATGCCAGCCCGCAACACCGGCCGGAAGTCGAGTTGGGCATCGTGCGCGAGGCGCTGCAAATGGCCGGGGTGGGCGAACTGGCGCAACGCCGCTATCCCAGCCTGTCCGGCGGCGAGCGCGCCCGGGTGCAGTTCGCCCGGGTCATGGCGCAGATCTGGGAACCGCCGGCGGATTCCGAGGGCGAAGGCGGCGGCGCGCGTTATCTGCTGCTCGACGAGCCTACTGCCAGCCTCGACCTGGCGCACCAGCACGGCTGCCTGTTGCAGGCGCGCTGCTTTGCCGCCTCGGGCGTCGGCGTGCTGGCGGTGCTGCACGATCCGAACCTGGCACTGCGCTACGCCGACCGGGTAACGGTGCTGGAACACGGCCGGGTCATCGGCCAGGGATCGACGCGGGAGGTGCTTGATCGTGAGTTACTGGAGCGCACCTACGGAATTGAAATCGAGCTGGTGCATACGGCCGGGGAAGCGTTGCCGGTGGTGGTGGCCCATCCGGCCAATTCGCGGCTGTCATCTTGAGCGCAGCAAAGCTATTGCGGACGTAAGTCCACGATCCGCATTTCCAGCCCTTCCACGCCACGGAAACGGTTGACGCCGATGCTGTAAACCAGGCTGACGCTGCCGCCGCGTTCGACCAGGCGCTCGGCGCCGTTGAAATCCATCGCTTCGACCTGGCCGCCGCCGGGGAGGCGCAGGCGGTATTTGATGTGACGGCCGTCGGCACCCAGCGCGCGGGTTTCGACCACGTCGAAGTGCCCTTCGAAACGCGGCTCGGGGAAACCCTGTCCCCAGGGACCGGCCTGCTCCAGGGCATGCGCAGTTTCGAGATGCAGCTCGGCATCGTCCAGCTCACCATCGGTTTCCAGCACTTCCTCCAGCGCATCGGCATCGAGCCGCGCCCGGCATTCCGTATCGAAAGCGGCGGAGAAATCCGCCAGTGCGGTTTCCGGCAAGGTCAGGCCGGCGGCCATGGCATGACCGCCGAAACGCACGATCAGGCCCGGATGCCGTGCATCCACCGCTGCCATGGCATCGCGCAGGTGCAGGCCCTTGATGGAACGGCCGGAGCCTTTCAGCACGCCTTCTTCGGTGGCCCGCGCAAAGGCGATCACCGGCCGGTGCAGCTTGTCCTTGACGCGCGAGGCCACCAGGCCGACCACGCCCTCGTGCCAGCCGCTGTCGAACAGGCAGACGCCGACGTCGCTGTTCGACGCGGCCAGTTCCAGCGCCTCGTCACGCATCTGCGCCTCGATGTCACGGCGCTCGCGGTTGAGCGAATCGAGCTGGCCGGCGAGCGCCCGCGCCCTTTCCGCCGTCGGCGCCAGCAGGCATTCGATGCCGACGGTCATGTCTTCCAGCCGCCCCGCCGCGTTCAGCCGCGGCCCCAGCACGAAGCCCAGGTCGCCGGAATTGATGTGCGTCTGCACCCGCCCGGCCGCCTGCAGCAACGCCTGCAAGCCCGGTCGCGCGCGACCGGCGCGGATGCGCGCCAGGCCCTGCGCCACCAGGATGCGGTTGTTGTGATCGAGCTTGACCACATCGGCCACGGTGCCCAGGGCCACCAGGTCGAGCAGCTCGGCCAGGTTCGGCTCCGGCCGCTCGGCGAAATACCCGGTAGTACGCAGACGCGCGCGCAGGGCCAGCAGCACGTAGAACATCACGCCGACGCCGGCCAGGTGCTTGCTGGCGAAAGCACAACCCGGCTGATTGGGATTGACGATGGCGGCGGCGGCCGGCAACTCGTCGCCCGCAAGGTGGTGATCGGTGATCAGCACCGGCAGGCCGGCAGTATTGGCTGCAGCCACGCCGGCCAGGCTGGCGATGCCGTTGTCCACCGTCACCAGCAGCCCGGCGCCCTTGGCCAAGGCCATTTCGGTCAGAGCCGGCGACAGGCCGTAGCCCATGGTGAAACGGTTGGGGACGACGTAGTCGACGCTGGCCGCGCCGAGGGCGCGCAGGCCCAGCACGGCCACCGCGGTGGCGGTGGCGCCGTCGGCGTCATAGTCGCCGGCGATGACGATGCGCTTGCCGGAAAGGATCGCCGCCAGCAGCAATTCGCTGGCGGCTTCGATGCCGCTCAGCCCGGCAGGCGGCAGCAGGGCGCGCAGTTCCAGCGGCAGATCGGCGGCGGCGGTGAGGCCGCGCGCAGCGTAGGCGCGCCGCAGCACCGGGTGCAGCTGCGCCGGCAGGCCGCTGCTATCGCCCGGCGGGCGACGCCGGATCAGAGGGGATTTATTCAACGTTCCTTCGCATGGGAAAAGTGGCCAGTGATTAGTGACTAGTGGTTAGTAACATCAAAAGCGGCAAGCCGCTTGGCCTTTACTGGCCACTAATCAGTAATCACATTCTTCTAAAGCCGCCCCAGCAAGGCGCGCTCGACTGCTCCGCGCTCGGCGTCGACCTGGACCAGGCCAGTGAGGCCGTCCTTCAGAATCACGTCGGGGTCCTTCATGCCGTTGCCGGTGAGGGTGCAGACCACGGTAGAGCCGGCCGGAATCTTCCCCTGCTTGAGATCGCGCAGCGCGCCGGCGAGCGAGCTGGCCGAGGCCGGCTCGCAGAACACGCCTTCGGTTTCCGCCAGCAGGCGCTGGGTGGCGAGGATTTCGGCGTCTTCCAGCTCATCGAACCAGCCCTGGGACTCCTCGTGCACCTTCCACGCCAGATCCCAGCTCTGCGGATTGCCGATGCGGATGGCGGTGGCCACGGTTTCCGGGTTCTTCACCGGACCGCCGCGCAGGAACGGCGCGCTGCCGGCGGCTTGGTAGCCGACCATGCGCGGGCGCTTGCGCTGAGTGCCGAAGCCGGTGAAATCCCAACTGTCCGGATAGGCGGCGCAGGCGGCCGTTTCCAGGCCGGCGCTTTCGGAATAGCCAATCCAGTGAGCGGTGATGTTGCCGGCGTTGCCGACCGGCAGGCAGTGGAAGTCCGGCGCGCGGCCGAGGGCTTCGACGATCTCGAAGGCGGCGGTCTTCTGGCCCTGCAGGCGGTAGGGATTGATTGAATTGACGATGGCCACCGGCGCGGTCTGGGCGACTTCCTTGACCAGCTGCATGCCGTCGTCGAAGTTGCCGCGGATCTGCACCACGGTGGCGCCGTGCACCACCGCCTGGGCCAGCTTGCCCAGGGCGATCTTGCCTTCCGGAATCAGCACGAAGGCCTTGATGCCGGCGCGGGCCGCGTAGGCCGCGGCCGCAGCGGAGGTGTTGCCGGTGCTGGCGCAGATGATGGCGCGGCTGCCCTCGTACACTGCCTGCGTCACCGCCACGGTCATGCCGCGGTCCTTGAACGAGCCGGTCGGGTTGAGGCCTTCGAACTTGACGTAGATCTCCGCTTCCACGCCTTCCAGGCGCGGCAGGTTCTCCAGCCGGATCAGCGGCGTGCGGCCCTCGCCCAGGCTGATGGCGCGGGCACCCGGCGCCAGCGGCATGCGGTTGCGATAGGCCTCTATGATTCCCGTATATCGATTGGTCACAGCGCAGCCCTGCTTATTTGAACAGTCCGGGCCATGGATGGCCCGGTGCTTGACAAGGACGTCATTCAAAATGCTCCACGCGCAGGCGCGAGGCGCCAGGGCGTACAAAAGGCAGGTTCAACATTCTTTCCAGCGCGCCATTGCAGCGGTGCTCCGGAATCTCCGAGGTGATGATGGCGAGCGTCGCATCCTCGTTCTCGCCGGGCTCCTTCTGCAGGATGGCCTCGATGCTGATGTCCGACTCGGCCAGGATCGAGGTGATGGCGCGCAGCACACCCGACTCGTCGGCGACGCGCAGGCGCAGATAGTAGGCGCTTTCGATCTCGCTGAAGGCCAGCACCTTCTGGTCTTGCAGCGCATCGCTGCGCGAACCGAGGTAAGGCACGAAGTGCTTGGGATCGGCACCCTGCAGGCGCGCCACATCGATCAAGTCCGCCACCACCGCCGAAGCCGTCGCGTCGCCGCCGGCGCCGCGGCCGACGTAGACGGTCTGGCCGACGGCGTTGCCGTGGACGCGGATGGCGTTGAGGGCACCGTCGGTCTTGGCCAGCAGGTGCTCGGCCGGAACCAGGGTCGGGTGCACGCGCAGCTCCACGCCCCGGGGGCCGCGCTTGGCGATGCCCAGCGACTTGATGCGGTAGCCCAACTCCTGCGCCAGCTGGATGTCCTGCGCGGTGACCTGGCTGATGCCCTCGGTGGCCACGGCGTCGAAGCGCAGCGGCATGCCGAAGGCGATGGAAGCGAGGATGGTGAGTTTGTGGGCGGCGTCGATGCCTTCGATGTCGAAAGTCGGATCGGCTTCGGCGTAGCCCAGCTTCTGCGCGGCGTGCAGGGCATCGGCGAAGCTCTGCCCCTTCAACGTCATCTGCGTCAGGATGTAGTTGCAGGTGCCGTTGATGATGCCGGCGAGGCTGTCGATGCCGTTGCCGGCCAGGCCTTCGCGCAGCGCCTTGATGATGGGGATGCCGCC
>FTIF01002778.1_pt2 | contig 20965 bp, 22 predicted proteins | sample 1658001 | NCBI WGS metagenome assembly FTIF01 (sample SAMEA3914789, study PRJEB12502) | metagenome | biome: forest; material: soil | place: Canada | collected 2011-07-03 | depth 0.3 m | reverse complement strand
GCTGAATGCCGACTACAAGCGCATTTTCGACACCACCAGCGCCGGACCCGCCAGCTTTACCCTCGGCGTGGATGGCTACGTCAACTACCAGTTCGATCCGAAGTGGAGCACTTCGCTGCGCATGGAAGCGCTGCAGATCAAAAACCAGGTCACCGCCAGCTCCACCGAACTGCAGGAAGTCACCCTGACCGGCCGCTACTCCGCCACCAGGAATCTGCGCCTGCTGGCCGAAGTGCGCTTCGACCACGCCTCGGCCGACCACTTCGCCGACGGGACCCTGGCCGACGGCAGTGCGGTCCTGAGCAAGCACGACAGCGAAGTGGGCGCCACCGTCATCTACACCTTCGGGCTCTAGGGCCTGGTCAAGCATCGTTCCCAAGGCTTGCCAAGGGCAGCCTTCATGAAAGGAGTCGTTCCATGAAATTCGTCAATGCTCTCGCACTCACTCTCGGCCTCATCGGCGCCCTGCTCGCCTATCTGTCGCTGGGCCCCGCCCATGGGGTGTTTTTCATCTGGGCCACTTTCATCGCCACCGCAACGGGCGTGGCGCTGGGAGGCACCAGGGAGGCGTTCAAAAATCTGGTCATTTGCGGCAGCCTGGGTGTATTCCTGGCCTGGGCCGCCTCGCTGATCCTGCTCAATGTGCCCCTGGCCGGCCCGCTCACCCTGCCGGTATGGGCGGCCATCGTCGTCGGCGCTACCACGGCCTTGCTGGCGCTGGCGGCACATCTTCCGCTGTTTCCGGCGATTCCGGCCACGGTGGTGGGCTATGCCTCCACCTTCGCCTACCTGCTGAGCACACCGGGCAAGCTGGACGACAAGGTGTTGCTGGGCTTCGGCATCGACAACCCCTTGTTCGTGATGATCGTCTCGATCCTGGTGGCCGCCGCGTTCGGCCTGGTCAGCCTGAATCTGACCGGAAAGCTGACCAAGGCTGCTCCGGCAGCCTGAGTCGAGGACGCTACCGCCCGAAACAGGATCACAGCCGCCGCAGCGGAGCGGCTTTCCGCCGCCGGCCTTCAAATCGATTCACGGGGCAGCAATTCCAGCCCTTTCTCATGCCCCACATTGGGGGCGGCACCTCCCGGCCGTCCCCTTTTTTATTGATCGGATCTTGTATCGATGGAGATCATTCAATCGATCCGGTCCGGACCTTGTATGCAGCCTGCATCGAAGCAACAAGGTGCGTTTGCAGTAACTGGAATGCACCAGATTTGCGCGCGCCACGCTTCAACTTGACGCATCGAACTTCTTGTTTTAGCAACGCATTACCTCGCTCGTTGTGCCCTCAACCGTACAGCGGAGGCACCAGCGCGCGCCGATCAGGAAATAAAAATGCAAGGCATACATCAATGTCTCTCATTGATCGCATATAGATCGTATCGATCCGGCAAAAATTGGCATGTGCGTTGCGCTTTGTCAGGTGCTTGCCCGCAACCGGCGAATGCCCGCGCGAAGCAAGGCATGACTTTCGTGCCCATCAATTCATCCACCACTGTTCAGGAGTAAGGATCCATGCCCGCTGTATCGACCACCGCGACCAAAAAAGGTGATTTCTTTGTCGATTACGAAGAGAAGGTCTTCGAGGATGTGAAAGCCAAGCCCGGCGAAAAGGCGCTGGTGACCTTTCACACCGTGGCCTTTGAAGGCTCCATCGGCTTGGTCAACATCCTCCAGGCCAAGCGCCTGCAGCGCAAAGGCTTCGAGACCGCCATTCTGCTCTACGGCCCCGGCGTGACTCTGGGCGTTCAGCGCGGCTTTCCCACCATCGGCGACGAAGCCTTCCCCGGCGCGCAGAACTTCGGCAAGCAGCTCACTGCGTTCATGGAAGAAGGCGGCAAGGTCTACTGCTGCCGCTTCGCCCTGCAGATGCTCTATGGCCACGGCGAGCATTCGCTGCTGCCGGGCATCAAGCCGATCAACCCGCTCGATGTGCTGGACCTGATCCTGCTCAATCGCAACGACAACGCTTTCATGATCCATACCTGGACCATGTAGGCCGAACGCCTGCGAGGACTTTCGCCATGACCGCGAAATCACCATTGCCGGCTGCGCCGGCGGGGATCGTCCGCGCCGCCGCTGTCCAGCTCAATCCGGTGCTGGACAGCGCCGACGGCACCATCGAGAAAGTGCTGCTCGCCATCGCCGCCGCCGCGGCGCGCGGCGTGCAGCTCATCGTTTTCCCGGAAACGGTGGTGCCGTATTACCCGTATTTCTCCTTCGTCACGCCGGCGGTATCGATGGGGCCGCCGCACCTCAAGCTGTACGAGCAGGCGCCGACGGTGCCGGGGCCGATGACCGAGGCGGTGGGCGCCGCGGCGCAGTTGCACGGCATGGTGGTGGTGCTCGGCGTCAACGAGCGCGACCACGGCACGCTGTACAACACGCAGCTGGTGTTCGACGCCGACGGCACGCTGGCGCTGAAGCGGCGCAAGATCACGCCGACCTATCACGAGCGCATGGTCTGGGGCATGGGCGACGGCTCCGGCCTGCGCACGGTGGAGACGGCGGTGGGCACAGTGGGTGCGTTGGCCTGCTGGGAGCATTACAACCCGCTGGCGCGCTACGCCCTGATGGCGCAGCACGAGCAGATCCATTGCAGCCAGTTCCCCGGCTCCCTGGTCGGGCCGATCTTCTCCGAGCAGATGGAAGTGACCATGCGCCACCACGCGCTGGAGTCTGGCTGCTTCGTGGTCAACGCCACCGCCTGGCTGACGCCGGAGCAGATCAAGTCACAGGCGCCGACGCCGGAGCTGGAGAAGGCATTTGCCGGTGGCTGCTACACCGCCATCATCTCGCCCGAAGGCCGCCACCTGGCGGAGCCGTTGCGCGAAGGCGAGGGCATGGTCGTCGCCGACCTCGACTTCGCCCTCATCACCAAGCGCAAGCGGATGATGGATTCGGTCGGGCACTACGCCCGGCCGGAGTTGCTGAGCCTGCAACTGGATCAGCGTGCCGCGGCACCACTCGCGGTCACATCAGGTGCTCCAACAGCCGCACCAGCCGCCGTGCCTGTTGTCTCCGACGCCGGCATGTTTGAAGCGCAGCGCCTGGGTCGCTATCTCGACAAAGGCCAGTTGCGTGCGGCGGACGGACTGGAAGCCGCCTATCTCAATGCCCTTGCCTCGTTCACCGGGAGACCCGCATGAGTACCACTGCAAGCGTCCTTGCTCCGCTGCGCGCCAATGAAGCCGCGCAATACCTGATCACCGAGATGCAGGCCAGCGGCCTGCGCTTGGAAGACCCAGCCGCCGGCGCCGCCGCACGCAAGGGCGGGGCGGGGCCGACCGATCACAAGGCGGTGACGGTGGACGGCCGCACCGTGATGGTGCCGGTGCACAGCGATGCAGCGAAGGCCTCGCCCTTCCTGGCGCGGGCGCCTGATGGGCGTGGCGTCAGCGTGCTGGAGCGCAACGGCCTGGCGGTGGCGCGCATCGAGTTCCCGCGCCAGCCGCGCTTCTACAAGTTGCAGACCTTCGACGGCGTGCCGTACTCCAAGATTGCGCAGCTGCACGGTTCCGATGTGCTCGCCACCACGGTGTTGCAGACCTGCATCCGCTATGGCCGGCGCAGCACCTCCTGCCAGTTCTGTGCCATCGGCGAGTCGCTCAAGGAAGGCCGCACCATCAACCGCAAGACGCCGGAGCAGCTTGGCGAAGTGGCGCGGGCGGCGGTGCTGCTCGACGGCATCAAGCACATGGTGATGACCACCGGCACGCCCAACTTCACCGACCGCGGCGCGCAGATCCTGTGCGAGAGCGCCTTCGGCGTGAAGGCGGCGGTGGACCTGCCGATCCAGGGCCAGTGCGAGCCGCCGGATGATCCGCGCTGGTTCCAGCGCATGAAGGACGCCGGCATCGACGCGCTGGGCATGCACCTCGAAGCGGTGACGCCGGAAGTGCGCACCCGCATCATGCCGGGCAAGGCCAGCGTCAGCGTGCCGGAATACCTGGGTGCCTTCGAGGACGCGGTGCGGGTCTTCGGCCGTGGCCAGGTCAGCACCTACATCCTCGCCGGCCTCGGCGACACCGACCAGGCCATCCTGGAAATGTGCGAGACGCTGATCCGCATCGGCGTCTATCCCTTCGTGGTGCCCTTTGTGCCGGTGGGTGGCACGCCGCTGGCCAAGCATCCCACGCCGAACGCCGCCGCCATGCGCGGGCTGCTGGCGCCGCTGGGCCGCATGCTGGTGGAGGGCGGTTTGAAGTCCGCCGACATCAAGGCCGGCTGCGGCAAGTGCGGCGCCTGCTCCTCGCTCGCCTCCTACGAAACCGGCGCTCCAGCGGTGCGCGCCCATGCCGCCTGAAGTGATCGCGATCAATCGCGCGGCCATGGACTGGGTGCCCTGCATCAACGTCGCCGCGCACAGCGCCTACGTGCCGAGCGAATACATCGTCAAGCTGGTGACGGAGCGTTGGGAGCAGCGGGAGGCCGCGCGCCTGCGCCGCGCCGTGTTCTGCGCCGAGCAGGGACTGTTCGACCGCGACGACCGCGATGAGATCGATCGCCATGCCACCACCATCGTCGCCGTGTCCTGTGTCTCCGGCATGCCGGAGCAGGTGGTCGGCACTGTGCGCATCCATGAGGCCGAGCGTGGCCACTGGCAGGGCTCGCGCCTGGCGGTGCTGCACGAGTACCGCCGTGTCGCCCAGCTCGGCACCGAGCTGATTCACCTCGCCGTAGGCACCGCCCATGCGCGCGGCGCCGTGTGCTTCACCGCCCAGGTGCAGGCGCAGAACGTGCCGCTGTTCCGCCGCCTGCACTGGACCGCGCTGGAAGAGATCGTGCTGCGTGGCAAGCCGCATCACCGCATGGAAGCGGATTTGGCGCACTATCCGCCATGCAGCACCGGCGAGCGCGGCTTCGTCACTACCCTGCGGCAGGCAGCCTGAACGTGAACCTGGATGCGCTCGCACAGGGCCTGCGCGACAGCCGCGGCGTCGCGCACAAGCGCGATATCGCGGAGGTGGTGTCGACCCTGGGCATCGCCGATCCCCAGGCCGTCATCGCGGTGGGCGACGACTGCGCCGCCATTCCCGACGGCGACGGCTACCTGCTGCTGGCCATCGAAGGTTTTTTCAACGAATTTGTTTCCGCCGAGGCTTACTTCGCCGGCTGGTGCGGCGTGATGGTTAACGCCAGCGACATCTACGCCATGGGCGGGCGGCCGCTGGCGGTGGTCGATGCCCTGTGGAGCAATGGCGCGGAACGCGGCAAGCCGGTACTGGAAGGCTTGGCTGCCGCCGCGCGCACCTACGGCGTGCCAGTGGTTGGCGGCCACAGCAATGTGCGCTGCGACCGGGAGCAGTTCTCGGTGGCCATTCTCGGCCGGGCCAGAAAATTGTTGAGCAGCTTCGACGCGCGGCCGGGTGATGTGCTGCTGGCCGTTACCGACCTGCGCGGGCGTTACCGTGAACACTTCTCCAACTGGGACGCCAGCTCCGGCAGCGATGCGCAGCGCCTGCGCGGTGATCTCGAACTGCTGCCCTTGATCGCCGAGGCCGGCCTGTGCCGCGCCGCCAAGGACATTTCGCAGGCCGGTCTGCTCGGTACCTTGCTGATGCTGCTGGAATGCTCCGGCATCGGCGCCACGGTCGAGCCGGGCAGGGTGCCGATGCCGTCCGATGTCTCCGCCGAGCGCTGGCTGCTGCACACCTTTCCCAGCTACGGCTTCCTGCTGGCCGTGCCGCCGGCCAACGCGGCCGCGGTGATCAGCCGCTTCGCCGCGCGCGATCTGGCTTGCGCCGCCATCGGCGTGTGCGAGGCGCGACGCGAGTTGCGCTTGCGCGATGGCGCCGGGGAAGTGCTGGCCTGGGACTTTGAGCAAAGTGCGCTGATCGGCTGCGGCCCCGCAATTCCTCCGTCCCTTGCTCCCGAACCGGAGACCTCCCATGCCTGAAATGAGCTTCCGCGTGCGCTGGCCCGATGCCAGCGAGCAGCTGTGCTACTCGCCGTCTTCCACCACACGCGATTTCTTTACGCCGGGCGAGGCCTATCCGCTGGACGAGTTCGTCGAGCGCAGCCGCCGCGCCCTCAACCTCGCCAGCGCGCGCGTGCGCCAGCGCTACGGCTACGCCTGCAGCAGCGCCGCCGCCCAGTTGCAGCAGATCGAACAGACCGCCGCCCGTTTCGCCGCCACGCCGGATGCGCGGGTGACGGTGCAATCCTTTGAAGACTAACGAGTAGAGAACCATGAACATGCACCGCAGTGAAGCCCTCCCCCCGCAGCGCGTGCCGGTGGCGATCATCGGCGGCGGCCAGGCCGGTCTGTCGATGAGCTGGCATCTGAAGCAGGCCGGCATCGAGCACGTAGTGTTCGAGCGCAAGCGCTGCTTCAGCGAATGGCACGAGGCGCGCTGGGATTCCTTCTGCCTGGTCACGCCCAACTGGCAGTGCCGCCTGCCGGGCTTTCACTATGCAGGCCCCGATCCCAAGGGCTTCATGCTGCGTGAGCAGATCGTCGAATATCTCGACGCCTATATCGCCAGCTTCCAGCCGCCGGTACTGGAAGGCGTGGAAGTCACCCGGGTGGAGCGTGATGCGGAAGGTGCGTTCCACCTCAAGACCAGCGCCGGCGATTTCATCGCGCAGCAGGTGGTGCTGGCCAACGGCGTCTACCAGGTGCCGATCATCCCGCGCTCGGCCGAGCGCCTGCCGCCGCAGATCCTGCAACTGCATTCCTCCAATTACCGTAATCCGCAGTCGCTGCCGCCGGGGGCGACGCTGGTGGTTGGCAGCGGCCAGTCCGGCTGCCAGATCGCCGAGGACCTGCATCTGGCCGGGCGCCAGGCGCACCTCTGCGTAGGCCGGGCGCCGCGCTCGCCGCGCATCTACCGGGGCAGGGAAGTGACCGACTGGTTGACCGAGTCCGGCTACTACGACATTCCCTACGAAAATCATCCGCAGCAGGCCACGGTCCGCGAGAAGACCAACCACTACCTCACCGGACGCGACGGCGGCCGCGAAATCGACCTGCGCCAGCGCGCCCTGGAAGGGATGCAGCTGTACGGCCTGTTCAAGGGCGTGGAAGGCTCGCGCTTCCTGTTCGAGCCGGACCTGACGCGCAACCTGGCCGAGGCCGACCGCTCCTACAACAACATTCGCGAACTGGTCGACAAGCACATCCGCGACCAGGGCATAGACGCCCCGATCGAGCCGCCGTATGTGCCGGTGTGGACGCCGCCGCACGACCCGGTGGAACTGGACTACGAGGCGGCCGGCATCAGCAGCATCGTCTGGGCCATCGGCTTCACCCCGGATTACCGTTGGATCGACCTGCCGGTGTTCAACGGCCGCGGCCAGCCGGTGCAGCGCCGCGGCGTCACCCCGGTGCCCGGTGCCTACTTCCTCGGCCTGTCTTGGCAGAACACCTGGGGCTCAGGCCGTTTCGCCGATGTGGGCAAGGATGCCGAGTACCTGTTCGGGCACATCGCCGCCGCGCTGGTGGAAGGCCAGCGGCAGGTGCAGGCGGCCTGAAACGGGGCTATGCGCGGCGCTCAGGATGACAAGTAAGCTCTTGCTCCCGATTTCCCCGATCGCACCCTTGTTACAGCCCGCGCAGTTTTGTAACGTAGCCACATTCATATAAACACCCTCCACTGGCTTTTGCCGCGGTGGGCGCAACAGCGGCTTTCGGGAGTCTCGGGGAGTGGGTGTGGACGTTTTGCGGCGGGCCGGACGGCGTTTGGCCATTGCACCTTCCAGTGTTGCGCTATTGCTGCCGGCGGTGCTGCTGGGCCTGCTGCTGTGCGCGCCTGCGCGGGCGCTGTCGGTGGACAGCCACAGTCAGTTGCATGCGGTGATCGGCCAGCCGCTATCGCTGGACCTGCCGGTCAGCTTCGCCGGGCTCAACGCCAATGCGGTGACGGTGCGGGTGGCGCCCGGGCCGGACCTGCCGGATGAAGAGAACCAGGTGGCCGAGTCGGTGCAGGCCAGCTACGACGCGCAGCGCTCGATGGTGCACCTGGCCACGGCGCGGCGCGTGCTGGTGCCGGCACTGAGCCTGCACCTGGTGATCACTGCCGGCGCCCTGGTGGTGAATCACGATGTGGACGTGCTGGTCGACGTGCCCGACCTGCGCGCGCAGCACACCGCGCGCGCTGACGCAGCGCTTGCCCCTGCCGCTCCTCCGCCCGCGGATGCAGCGGCGCCGGAGGCAGGCTTGCGGGTGCTCGCCATCCAGAAGCCGGAGGCGCCGCCAACCCGTGGTTACGGCGATGCAGCCGGCAAGGCCGCCGTAGCCGTCGCTGCTGCCGATGACGCGCAGCGCCCCAGCGTCACTCCACCACCGCCGCCACCGCCGCCGGACTCGCGGCCGAAGACCTGGCAGGTGCGTGCCGGCGATACCCTCAGCGGCATCTCGCGGCGCCTGGCACCGATCTATCAGGTGTCGCCGGATGCGTTGTCCCTGGCCCTGTACGAAGCCAATAGCGGAGCCTTCCCGGCCAAGGCGCCGGAGCAGGCCATCCCCGGCAGGGTGCTGCAGGTGCCGGAAGACTATGTCTCGCGCGGCGAGCCGCTCGAGCGCGTGGCCCAGTTCCGCGCCTGGCTGCGGCAGCCGCAGGGAACCTGGCAGCCGCATTCCTATCTGCCGTTCAGCCAGCCTCAGGCGCCGGCCCTGGTTGTGGAGCATCCCGATTTCCTCGGCGCCATCGCCCTGGTGGCGGTGGCCGGAGTGCTGCTGTTGATCGCCAGCCAGCTGCTGCGCCGTATCCGGCTGCGCTCCCTGGTGACGCGTTACGTGCCGATGTCGGCGATCCAGATGAAGAAGGTCAGGCGCATCATCATCCCGGCGCCGCCGCCGCGGCGCGGCCTGTCGCAGGGCACGGTGACGGAGAAGCTGCGCATCAAGCGCCTGCGCGAGGTGCTGGATCACAACCCGTTCCGCTCCGACATCCGCTACCGCCTGGCGCAGCGCCTGCACAAGGCCGGCGACGGCCACACCTTTGCCCAGATCGCGCCGCCGCTGCGGCCCTCGCTCAGCCCGGAAGCCTGGGGGCGGATCTGCGCCATGGGGCGCGAACTGCTGCCGGACGACCCGCGCTTCCAGTAGCCGCGGCCCCTCGGCCGGCCGCCATAAGGTGAGCTGGCGCACAATTCGTACGCTATAGCGGCGTACCCTGCTGTACGATCAGGTTGTGGCGGCTGAGGGAAAACGCGGAACGGCCGCCGCGGCGCGCGGGTGAGGGCGCCAGCCTGGAGGCAGGGCTTTGCCAAGCCCGCCGCGATGGTCCGCTTCATGCTCAGGATGAGTAGTGGGCCGTTGCTGCGCGCGCTGAGTCGCCGGTATCGCTGAAGCCTGGGGTCGTGTTCATGCAGATTCATTCAGAATTGAAGAAAGTGCCCCTGTTCAAGGGGCTCGACGAGCAGGACATCGATGCGCTGGTCGGGCGCCTGAGCATCCGGCGGGTGGCCGCCGGGCAGGAGATCGTCTCCAAGGGCAATGTCGGCAGCTCGATGTTCGTGGTGCTGGAAGGGGTGGTGCGGATCTTCCTGCCGCCGACCGACGACAACGAGCAGCCGATCGTGCTGAAGGAATTGAGTAGCGGCGGCTTCTTCGGCGAAATGGCCCTGCTCGAGCGCGAGCCGCGCAACGCCAGCGTCGAGACGCTGAGCGAGGTGGTGTTGGGCGAGCTGTCGCGCGAGGGCTTCGTCGATTTCCTGCAAGGCTCCAGTCAGGCCATCATGGCGATGCTCGGCGAGATGTCGGGGCGGCTGCGCGCCACCACGCGGCTGCTGGAGCTGCCCACCGCCCGCGACATCAACCGCGAGGCGGACGACAAGCTGACCTGGGGCCAGCGCCTGGCCGACCGGGTGGCGCAGTGGAACGGCAGCTGGTCGTTCATCGCCCTGCTGCTCGGCTTGACCGGGTTGTGGTGTGCGTTCAACGCGGCGGAGCACATCGCGTTCGATCCTTACCCCTACCAGTTCTTCAACCTGTTCCTGGCCATCCTGGTGGCCCTGCAGGGGCCGCTGATCATGATGAGCCAGAACCGCCAGTCGGTGAAGGAACGGCTGCACGCCGAAACCGACTACATGGTCAACCTGAAGAACGAGATCGGCATCGCCCAGATCCTGCGTGAAGTGACGCAGTTGAAGGAGCAGCTGTACCTGCGTCAGGTCGACGACTACGGCCCGCGCTCCGAAGCCGGCGCCACTGACCGGCGCTGAAGCCTGAAGCCCCTCCGCCGGGCCTTGCGCCCGGAAGGGCGGGGCGTTTCCCGGTAAAGTAGGCGCATCGGGACCCGGGTTAAAAGATACGGATGCAATCGTTTTTCGCAGAGCTGCAGCGCCGCCACGTCTACAAGGTCGGGGCGATGTACGCCGTGGCCGGCTGGCTGCTGGTGCAGGTGGTGACGCAGGTGCTGCCGGTATTCGACGTCTCGCCGCTGGCGCAGCGCATCATCGTGCTGCTCATCGTCGCCGGCTTCCCGGTGGCGCTGGTGCTGTCCTGGCTGTTCGACATCACGCCGCAGGGCATCGTCCGCACCGGCGAGCAGCCGGCGACGGCGCAATCCAGTGCGCCCACCGCGCCGCCCGGCCGTGAGCGCCTGCTCAACTACGTCCTGGGCGGGTTGTTGCTGCTGGCCGGCGCCTACATGGTGGCGGAGCGGATGTGGCTACGGCCGGGCGCCGCTGGGCCGGCAACGGCTGCAGCCGACAAATCCATCGCCGACAAGTCGATCGCGGTGCTGCCGTTCGAGAACCTGTCCGACGACAAGGCCAACGCCTATTTCGCCGAAGGCATCCAGGACGAGATCCTGACCAAGCTGGCCCGCATCGGCGCCCTGCGCGTGATCTCGCGCAGCTCCACCCAGCAGTTCACCGCGCGCCCCGGCAACCTGGCCGAAATCGCCCGCCAGCTCGGCGTGGCCCATGTGCTGGAAGGCAGCGTGCAGAAGATCGGCGATGCGGTGCATATCAATGTGCAGCTGATCCGCGCCGCCACCGACGATCACCTGTGGGCCGAGACCTACGACCGCAAGCTGGACAACGTCTTCGGCGTGGAAGCCGAGGTGGCGCAGGCCATCGCCCAGGCCCTGCAGGCCCACCTCAGCGGCGGCGAGGCACAGACCGTCGCGGCCAAACCGACCGAGAACGCAGCCGCCTACGATGCCTACCTTCGCGGCCTTGGTTACGAGAGACAGGCGCTCAATGGCGCCTCCGGCGAGGGGCTGAAGCAGTCGATCAATGCCTATGGCGATGCCGTGCGGCTCGACCCCGCGTTTGCCCTGGCCTGGGTCCATCTGTCGATGATGAAGAGCTACGCCTATTTCAACCTGTTCGGCCACACCTCGGCCCAACTGGAGGAAGCGCACCAGGCGGCCGATACCGCCCTGAAGCTGCGTCCGGACCTGGGCGAGGCCTACCTGGCGCAGGGTTATTACCGCTATTGGGGGCTGCGCGATTTCGACGGCGGCCTGGCCCTGTTCAACCAGGCCCTGCAACGCCTGCCCAACAACGCCGATGTGCTGGCGGCGATGGCCTACATCGAGCGGCGTCAGAGCAAATGGCAGGAATCGACCGATCATCTGGAGCAGGCCACGCGGATCGATCCGCTCAACGTCAGCATGCTGATGGGTCTGGCGAGCAATTACGACTCGCTGCGGCAGTTTCCGCAGGCGCTTGCGGTGTACGACCGTGCCCTCGCGGCGGCACCGGACAACGTCAATGTGATCGCCGCCAAGGCCGGTGTCTTGCAGGATATGGGCGATCTCGATGCGGCCTCTGCCTTGCTGCTACCGCTGCCCGACAGCAACGACAATCCGGGCGTATTCCAGGCCAAGCTGCAGCACCTGATCAGGCGGCGGCGTTACGATCAGGCCATCGCCTTGATCAATGGTTACAAGTCGAAGAGCGATGCCGCGCACGATCCGGTCCTGATGTCGAACGATTTCTATCTGGGCTTCCTGCTGATCTGGTCCGGCAAGCCGCAACAGGCACTGGCGCCCTGCAAGCGGTCGCTGGATGCCCTCAATGCAATGCGCGTATCGGATGCCGACGATGCCACGCTGGGCTCGCCGTATGCAGCGGCCTATGTCTGTCTCGGCGACAAGGCCAAGGCCTTGTATTACGCCCGGCGTTCGGTCGAAGCCACTGCCAACGATGGCCTGAACCGGGCCGGCGCCGACGTCATCCTGGCAATAACACAGGCCTGGGTAGGTGACTACGACGCGGCCTTTGCCGCCCTGCCGCGACTGCTGCAGGAACCCAACGGCCTCAACCTGCCGGACCTGCAGCAAAGCCCATTCTGGGACCCGCTGCGCAAGGACCCGCGCTTCGCTGCGTATGCCGGTGGCAGTTAGCGCGGACTTAAAGCAGCCCGATGGCGCGCGACACCAGGATCGCCACGATCAGCAGCGAGATCAGCGACTGGATCATGGTCAGCAGCTTGGCCCAGCGCGACAGCACCGGCGTGTCGGTGGGCGAGAAGGCGGTGCTGGTGTTGAAGGCCAGGAACAGGTAGTCGATGAAATGCGGCGACCAGTTGCGGTCGCGCAGGGTGGGGATGGGCTCGGCCATCTGCGGGAACAGGAAGGCGCCATCGCTGTGGCGCCCGCGCTGGTCGCGCTGGTGCGGGCCGCCGGCATCCAGGCGCCAGTACCACAGGGCGAACACCAGCACGTTGCTGATCCATAACACGCCGGCCGAGCGCAGCAGTTGCTCCGGTCCCTCGCTCTTGTTCGGCAGGCTGCGCATCAGCAGCGCCAGCGACAGGATCATGGCCAGGGTGACGACGCTGCTCACCGCATAGCCCAGCACCTGGTTGATGCGGCTGCGGCCGAGGCGCAGGGCGATCATCGACGGCGTGATCAATACCAGGACCAGCCCAGCCAGCGCCCAGCGCGGGCCTGGCATCATGCCCGCCGGCAGCGCGGTGAAGATGCCGGTGAGGGCGGCCAGCGCCACCAGGGCGGGCCAGCGCGGCTCCGCCATGCTGGCAGGGGCGGCGGCTTCTTTCTTGGGGGTGCGGGCGGGTGCGGTGCTCATGGCTTCGGGCGCTGTGGGCCCGAAGCGGGATCGGCCCCGGGTCAGCCGATGATACCGCGTGGCGGCGGGGCGATTGCGCCACAAAGTGCCGCGCCGCGTCACTGAGCCCACATAAATGTCAGGCCTGCCGGCGGTGCCGGCATCGGCCTTGACTGCGGGCTGGCGCCGCTGCGCTGCCGCCGCAGCGGCGATATTTCTCAATCGCCTGCTGTGGCGGTGGTTTTCACCCTTGTCAGAAATCGTACTGTTCATTCTGCTTTGGACCGGATTAGGTCTTTTTTACCCAAGCCGGTTGGCCCTCCCTTTGCTAAATGGAGGAAAGGGCCAGGGATGGTTCCTTCAGAATCAGGGAAGGCCATCAGCGGGATCTGATGCGCCGGGCCATCAGCCAGGAACGCCAGTGGGGTTGGAAAGCGACCAGTTGTTGCTGCCGGAAATCCGCCTGACGGATCGCGAGCTGCTGCGCCGCCGCGAGGAGAGCCTGTCGCACAGCGAGCGCCCCTGGAACGTGGTGCTCGGCTGCGAGCCGGTGTCGGAGGGCTGCATCGCCTGCCTGGCGCAGGCGCGGCTCGACGTGCACAACGCCAATGCCGGGCAGACGGTGGACTGGTCGAAGCGCGGCGCGGCGGTGGAGCTGGAGCAGGCGCTGACCGAGCCGGCGGCGTGGAGCACGCCGCGGCGGGTAGTGATCGCGCCGCTGTCCGATCTGTTCCAGCCGACGGTGAGCGCGCTGTTCATCGAGCGGGTGCTGAAGGTGGTGGCGGCGCACCCGCAGCATGTGTTCCTGGTCACCACCCGCTATCCGCGGCGCATGCGCGAGATGCTGCAGCTGCATGCCGCGCCGCAGAACCTAGGCATCGGCGTGTCGGCGGAGAACGCCGCCACTCTGGAAGAGCGCGTCCCTTACCTGTTCGATATCAACGCGCGCTGGCGCCACCTGGTGCTGGAGCCGCTGCTTGCGGCCGTCGACATCGAGCGCATCGAGCTGCCGACCCGCGACATCCTGTGGCCGCTCGAAGGCATCGTGCAGCAGTACCTCGGCCTCGACGATGCGCAGCAGCCGCAGTGGCTGCCCAAGGCCGATCCGCTGCGGCAGCTGCCGCCGCTGGACTGGGTCATCGCCGGTGGTGAGCGCGGCCAGTCGCCGCGGCCGCCGCATCCGGCCTGGCTGCGGACGATCCGCGACGCTTGCTTGCGCCAGCGCACGCCCTTCTTCTTCCGCGGCTGGGGCGACTATGTGCCGACGCGCAAGCCCGATGCGGAAGACCCGGGGTTGATGGTGGTGTCGGAAAACGGTGTGCGCCGCGGCCGCGGTGCCGGCTCTGCCATCAACCATTTCGCGCTGAGCGAGGGCGATGTGCATTTCACCCGCCTGGCGCGTGGCGACGAGCCGATCCAGTTCTTCCTCGACGGCCAGCGCCATCTCGGCGTGCCGGAGCAGCGCGCGCCGGAACAGCGGCTGTCACCCTCGGATGCCTCAGTGCTGGAGCGCGAGCTGCAGCGGTTGGCGCCGCGCGGCCAGGCCGGCCGGCGCTCCTGAAGCGGACCTCCAACGCCCGCCGCCAGACTCAGAGCGTCATCACCACCCACACCACCACGCTGCCGAGCAGCCCGGCCATGAAACTGATGTAGCCGAGCCGCAGCCAGCGGTACTTGCTCTGTCCGAGGAAAGTGCCGAGCAGGTAGATCTCGCGCAGCTGCGCCTCGTAGGCGGTGGAGGCGCTGGACATGGTGTGTTCCATCGTCCGCAGGAATTCGTCGTAGTTGAGGCGGGTGAAGTCGCCGAAGAACAGCGGGTTGAAGCCCGGCGCCTGCGGCATGGTGGCCGACTTTGGCGCATCGCCGGCACGGAAAAACTTGGGCATGGTGGTCAGCGCGGCGAACGCCACCGACACCAGGCAACCGGCGATCAGTACCATCGCCGGCCAGCGATAGCGGGCGTCGGCCAGATGGGTGGCGCTGAGCGTGACCAGGATCGAGCTGATGGTCAGCAGCATATTGGCCTTGCTGTCCGCCATCATGCTCAGCTGCACGTGGTAGACGCGTGTCTGGCGGATCAACTGGTCGTTGTAGGAGGCCATGTCCGCGGTGAAGGCGGGCACCGCAGCCGGCGCTGCGCGGTCGGGGCTTGCGGAAGCGGCGGTTGACGCGATCCGTCTCAGTGCATTTTTCATGCGGCGCACACTCATGGAGTCAGTCGGGACCAAGCTGGCAGCCACCACTTTCAGGTGGCTGTCATGACGGCCGTTTGCCGGGCCAGAGTGTCCGCGCGATTCCCTTCGTCCGGAACCCGAAAGCGTTCCGATTTTGGACGAACGAACTATACAACAAACACCGCCATTTTCCGTGCGCTGCGTCCCGCTCGGTACGGGGCTTGCCTGGGACGCAGGACAGCTCCGGCGCCCGCAATGGAAGCTGCAGTGGAGTGGCCTGCGCCTGCTGCCGCTTACTTCGACGGCGGCAACGGCACGGTCGGCGGCGTGTCGTACTTGTGCGTGTCGCGGATGATGGGCTGGCCGTCGCCGCTAGTTTCGCGGTGCAGGGGGTGATGCTGTCCCGGCTTGACCGTGCCGCCGGCCCTGGTCACGCGCTGATGGAGCAGGATTTCACGCTTGCTCGGGGCCGCGCTGTCGCCGCTGCCGGGCCGGCCGTTCGGCTGGCGTTGCTCGATGCGCGGCGTCGGGCCCGCCGGCGCGGTCTGCGCAAAGCCGGGATTGGTGAAGCCGCCGAGGCTGAGCGCCAGCAGTGCCGGGACAACGATGTGTCGCTTCATGGTGATCTCCTGGATCTACGTGCCAGCACAGGTCCCCTGGTGGAAGGTGTCGGACCGGCACACCGATTCTGCGCCGATCGGTTGAACCGCGGCTGAATGCCGCCGTCCTTTGCAGCCGGTTGCCGCGCCGTGCCGGACTATCCGCGCTATCTTTCGACCCAGGCCGTCCGGACCCACAGTGAAACCCCTGCGCAAACCATGAACCAAACCGACTTCAAACCCGGTGTCTACCGTCATTACAAGGGCAACTACTACCTGGCGTTGGGCCTGGCCCGCGAGGACGAGAGCAATGCCACGGTGGTGGTCTATACCCGGCTCTATCCGCGCGAAGGCCTGCCGATGAGCACGCGCCGCCTCAGCGTGTGGAACGAAACCGTCAGCGTCGAGCCCGGCGCGCGGCCGCAGCCGCGCTTTGCTTATGTCGGGCACGAAACGCCCGGGGAATGAAGCGGATTGCCGGCCCCGTGTGAAGGGCGGGGCAGGGCCATTGCGCCGGGTGGCGACACGCCTGTCTGGCTTCTCTTTTCGATCTTCCCGGGCGTCCCGTTTGCCGTTGGTCGGAAATCCTTGCAATTTATATTGCACACAATATAATTGTGTTACGTTAAATAACCGGCTTGATCCCCAGGCCGTGCCACCCAGGAGTCCTGATATGAGCATTCTCTACAAGACCAAAGCCATCGCCGTCGGCGGCCGCAACGGCAACGTTCACACCGAAGACAAGCTGCTTTCCACCCGCCTGGCCCTGCCCAAGGCGATGGGCGGCAAGGAAGACGCCACCAATCCGGAGCAGCTGTTCGCCGCCGGTTACGCCGCCTGCTTCGGCAACGCCGTGCTGCACGTGGCGCGCCTGCAGAAGCTCGCGCTGAAGGACGCGGACGTCGAGATCGACGCCGAAGTCGGCATCGGCCCCCGCGCCGAGGGTGGCTTCAAGCTGGAAGTGTCCCTCACCGCCATCCTCACCGGCGTCGACCAGGCCACCGCGGAGAAGCTGGTGGAAACGGCGCACCAGGTGTGCCCGTATTCCAACGCCACCCGCGGTAATATCGACGTGGCGCTGAGCGTGCAGACCCGCTGAGCTTGATTCATGGCCGATGGAGGCGCGATGAGCAGGAAGGAAGAGCAGGCACTGCGGCTGGATGCACAACTGTGCTTTCCGCTGTATGCGGCATCCAACCTGCTCACGCGCCTCTACCGGCCGCTGCTCGACGAGCTGGGCCTGACCTACCCGCAGTATCTGGTGATGCTGGTGCTGTGGGAGCAGGCTCCAGCCAACGTCGGCGAGCTGAGCGCCAGGCTTTACCTCGACAGCGGCACTCTGACGCCGCTGCTCAAGCGCCTGGAAGCCGCCGGCCTGGTGCGGCGCCAGCGCTCCGCCGAGGACGAGCGCCGGGTCGAGGTGTCGCTGACACCGAAAGGACAGGCGCTGAAGAAGCGCGCGCTCGACGTGCCCGGTGCCATGGGCTGCCGCATCGGCCTGGGCGAGGAGGAGTTCGTCAGCCTGCGCTCGGAGTTGCGCGGCCTGATGCTGTTGCTGGACAAGGCGAATTAGAAGGCCCCGCTGGCTCTCGCGCTTATGCGTCCGCGGCGCCTGGGCTGATTCGGTAAATCTCCTCGATCCGCATATACACACGCCTGCCGCGCAGCGCGCGGCGCCGCGGATCAGCCTCAGCGGCCTGCCAGTACGCAGCGCACCTCGGATTCGAGCGTCGTCAGTCCTGCAGAACGACCGATGGCGACGCCTTGTTCCGTGGACAGGCCATCGATCAGGCAGGCCTTGATGGTGAACAGGGCGCCGACGCGGTTACCGCTGGCGCAGTGCACCAGAACGGGAGCATCCTGGGCTTCCCGCAAGGCTTCGGCCAGCGCCTTGGCCTTCGCCAGTGTCAGGTCCGCCGGACCCGCCACGGCGATGTTCAGGTAGCGCATGCCCAGGGCCGTGACCAGCGCGCCTTCGTCGTAGCTGTCGCATTCCGAGGGCGCGCACAGGCTGATCACCATTTTCACCCCGCTGTTCCTGGCCTTGCGCAGATCCTCCGGCCTGGGCCGGCCGCCGGTGCAGACGCCTTCGAAAGGGAAGCGCGCGTTCGGCACATCGATCCAGACATGGGGCGTCATGCGGGTGCCTCTTCAGGTTCGCCGTCGCAAGCGCGCGCGATAGGGATGCCTGGAGTCCGGCGGCATCAGTGCGCCGCGGACGGCGGCTGCGGACCCTGGCCGGACTTGTCCAGCACCAGCACCACGAAGCTGCCGCTCAATATCGCGGGCCGCGGGTGCGGGTTGTCGGCGTTGGCCGCCGGCGTCGGGCCGAAGTCGGCGGTGGGCAGGTAGAGCCGGTGGGTGGCAGTGTCCAGCGCGATGGTGCGGGCGCCGCGCTGGGTGGTCACGGTCTGCGTCACCTTGTAGCGGCCCGGGGTTCGTTCGTGGACCACGGTCACGCTGCCTTCGCCGTTGGCGCTGTAGACGTTTTGGGTGGCGGGGTCGAACTCGGCGCCGTCGACGCCCTTGCCGATCGGCACGCTGGCCACCGGCTTGCCGTTGTCGGCATTGAGCACCGCGAGCACCTGATTGCCGCAGGTGGAGAAGCTGCGGCGATGCGCGGCATCGAAGGCCAGGCCGCTGGGCTCCTCGCAATGCGGCAGCGGCCAGCGCGATTTCAGCGTGGCGCTGGCCGCGTCCAGCACCACCAGTTCGGCGGTATCCTCGATGTTGACGTAGACCTTGCCGCGGCCGTCGGCGCGGGCGAACTCCGGCTTGCCGCCGAGCGGAATGGTCGCCACAACTGCATTAGTCTTCGCATCGATCATGGTGGCGTTGCCGCCGTGGCCATTGAAGGTGAACACGCGCTGCGTCTTCGGCTCGTAGAGGATGGCATCGGGCCCGGCGCCGGTGGGCACGGTTGCCAGCACCGCGCGGGTCTTGAGGTCGAACACCTTGACCGCGTCGGCCTTGCCGCTGCTGATGAAGCCGCGGCCGAGCTCCGGCGCCACGGCGATGCCGTGCACGCCCGGCGTGTCGGCGATGACGCCCACTTCCTTGCCGCTGACGGTGTCCACCACCGAGACGTGGTCGGCGCGCGACAGGTACAGCAGGTGGGTCTCGGCATCGACGCTGGGATAGTCCCAGCCGCCGTCGCCGCCGATGGGCAGGCGCTGTGTCACCTGGTACTGCGCCTTATCGGCATGGGCGGAGCAAGCCAGAGCGGGCAGCATGAGCAGGGTGCAGCGAAGTAAGGTTTTCATGTGAATCCTTCAAAATGCGCGGATGCGGATGATCGGCTCATGACGAGGCGATGGAGGGTTCGTTGCGGGGCAGGGTCAGGCCGATCAGCACCGGCATCGCCAGCAGCACCAGCGGAAACTGGATCAGCAGGCCGGAGATGATGGCGATGGCCAGCGGCTGCTGGATGGCGGAGCCCTGGCCGATGGCCAGGGCCAGCGGCAGCAGGGTCAGGATCGCCGCCAGCGTGGTCATGGTGATGGGGCGCAGGCGATTGCGGCTGGCTTCGCGCAGGGCCTGGCGCGGCGGCATGTGGCGCGCCAGCTCGGTGTATTCGGAGACGTAGAAGATCGACATCTCGGTGGCGATGCCGATGATCATGGTCATGCCCATCAGCGCGGTGATGTTCAGGTCCACGCGGGTCAGCCACAGCCCGGTGAACACGGCCGTGGTGGAGAGCAACGAGCTGCCGATGATGATCAGCGGCAGCCAGAACTGCTCGTAGAGCAACAGCAGCAGGATGAGCTCCGCCGCCAGCGCCGCCGCGAACACCCGCGCCAGGCCGGCGAAGGCGATCTGTTGCTGCTGGTAGAGGCCGCCGAGCTCGTAGCGCACGCCGGCTTGCAGCATGCCGGCCTGCGCCAGCGTCTGCTGCACGTCGCCCACAGCGGCGCCGATGCCGCGGCCCTCGATGCGCGCGGTCACCGCCACCATCGGCTGCAGGTTGTCGCGCGAGATTTCGGGCTGGCCCGATACCGGCGTCAGGCTGGCGACGCGGCGCAGCGGGAACAGATGGCCGTCGGCGGCGCGGATCGGCAGGTCGGCCAGGCCCGACTGGTTCAGGCTCAGCGCATCGGGCAGGCGCACGCGCACGTCCACCACCTTGGCGGCTTCCGGCATCTGCGTGGCGATGGCGCCGGTGAGGGCGGTGTCCACCGCCTTGGTCACTTCGTCCGGCGTCACGCCCTCGATGGAGGCCTTCACCGCATCCACCTTGAGGTCGATGCCGTCGCCGGCCAATACCACGCCGTCCTTCACCTCGACCACGCCGTCGATCTTGCCGATGGCCGCGGCCACCTTGCGCGCCTGCGGGATCAATAGTGTGGGATCGGTGGCGTAGAGCTTGATCTCGATCGGCTGCGGCACTGCGGTGAGGTCGCCGATCAGGTCTTCCATCAGCTGCGCCAGTTCCACCTGCACGCCAGGCACCTTGCTTTCCACCTGCGCCAGCACGTCGGACATCACTGCTTCGCTGGCACGGCTGCGTTTGGCCTTGAGGCGCACGAAGAAGTCGCCGTGGTGCGGTTCGCCGAGGTCGCCGCCGAGGCCGGTGCCGGTGCGGCGCGACCAGGTATCGACCTCGGGCATGGTGCGCAGGATCGCTTCCACCTGCCCCAGCTCGCGCTCGGTTTCGGTGAGCGAGGTGCCGGGCAGGGTGTAGAAATCCATGACGAAGCCGCCGTCGTCGACCTTCGGCATGAAGCCGCTCTGCACGCCGTTGTAGGCGATGGCCCCCACCAGCAGCAGCGGCACTGCGAGCAGGGCGAGGATGCCCGGCCGGCGCAGCAGGCGATCCAGCAAGCCGGCATGCTGCCGCTCCAGCCAGCCCTCGCGGCCGGCGGCGGGATCGTGCCAGCGCTTGAAGTCGATCAGGCTGCGCGCCAGCACCGGCACCACGAAGGCCGCCATCAGCCAGGAGATGATCAGGGCCGCGCCCATGGTCACGGCCAACGCCTTGGAGAAGGCGCCGGTGACGCCGCTGAGCAGGCTCAGCGGCAGGAATACGATCAGCGTGGCCAGGCTGGAGCCGGTCAGCGGCAGCATGAACTCCCGTGCTGCCGGCAGCACCGCCTCGCGGCCCAGCGGCTGGCCGTCGCCGCGGTCGGCGGCGCCGGCGCGGCGCGCGATGTGCTCGATCATGACGATGACGTCGTCGATCACCAGGCCCACCGCGGCGGCGATGCCGCCGAGGGTCATGATGTT
>FTIF01005328.1_pt1 | contig 21071 bp, 21 predicted proteins | sample 1658001 | NCBI WGS metagenome assembly FTIF01 (sample SAMEA3914789, study PRJEB12502) | metagenome | biome: forest; material: soil | place: Canada | collected 2011-07-03 | depth 0.3 m | reverse complement strand
GCGCCAGCGCCTCCTGCGCCGTGGACACGGCCTCCACCTGCACGTGCGGCGCGTAGCGCGCCAGGTGGCGCTGCAGCAGGTCGACGTCGCTGGCGCTCGGCTCGGCGTACAGCACGCGGATGGGCGCCGAACGCAGCGCCGAGGCCGCGCGGAACGTCACGACGGCGCCGGCCAGCGTGGCGGGCAGGCGATCGATGTACGTGCCGGCCTTGACGACGTAGTCATCCGCGCCGCTGCGCAACGCGGCGACGACCAGCGCCTCGTCGCCGGAGCCGGTGAGCATCACCACGGCGACGGGCAGGACGCGGGCGCGCACCTCGCCCAGCAGCTCCAGTCCGTTGCCATCGGGCAGGCGCACGTCGATCAGGAGCACGTCGGGCAGCCCGTCGCCGGTCTCGTCGGCGGCCAGGCGCGCACGGGCGTCCGCGAGCGTGTGCGCGGTGGCCAGCGCGATGTCGGGCGCAAGCCGGGCCAGGCGCCGGCAGGTCAGGTCGGCGTCCTGTTCGTTGTCTTCGACGTACAGGACTTTCATGGGAATGGCGTGGGCTTCAGATCGAGCGCTGGTTCAGCACGCACCAGTACAGGTCGATCTGCGCGGCGACCTCGATGAACTTCTCGAACTCCACCGGCTTGACGATGTAGGAATTGACGCCCAGCGCATAGGCGGCGGCCACGTCGCCATCCTCGCGCGAGGTGGTCAGCACCACGACCGGGATGCGGCAGTACTCGGCGTGCGCCTTCAGCTGGCGCAGCACCTCGAGCCCGCTGACGCGCGGCAGCTTCAGATCCAGCAGGATCACCACCGGCTGCGGATGGCCGGATTCCCAGCGCGCCATCCAGCCGAGGGCTTCCTCGCCGTCGCGCGCCACTTCCAGCGTGTTGACGATGTGGCGCTTGGCGAACGCGCGCTGCGTCAGGTCGACATCCATCGGGTTGTCTTCGACGAGCAGGATCGGGCGACGATCTTCCATTGCCCCAGCATAGCGAAATGCAAGTGCTTTTCCACAGCATTTGCACCGCCCCAATTGGGGGGGCAGCGTTGCGCCGGGGCGTCAGGTCACTTGCCCGGCGCCTGTGCGGCCAAGGGCAGCTGGATGTAGAAGGTCGCGCCGGCGCCCTTGGCACTGTCCGCCCAGACCTTGCCACGCATGCGCTCCACGGCCTTGCGCACGATCGCCAGGCCGACGCCGGTGCCCGGATATTCCTCGGCGCGGTGCAGGCGCTGGAAGATCTCGAAGATGCGATCGTGATAGCGCATGTCGAAGCCCGGCCCGTTGTCGCGCACCCAGAACAGCGCGTGGTCCTGGGCATGGCGCACGCCGATCTCGATGGCGCGACCGGGCCGGCCGGCGCCGAACTTGATCGCGTTGTCCAACAGGTTGCGCAGCGCCAGCACCAGGCCGTCGTGCTCGCCCAGCACCGTCAGCCCGGATTCGACCGCCGAACGCAGCGCGATGCCTTCGGCGGCCACCTCGGCGGCCGCGCCGTCCACCACCGCCGCCACCACCGGACCGGGCGCCACCGGGCCCAGCCTGGGCCGTCCGCGCTCGACGCGGGAATAGGCCAGCAGGTCGTCGATCAGCTCGCCCATGTGGCCGGTGGCCTTGCGGATCATCGAGACGAAGAAGCGTCCTTCCTCGTCCAACTGGCCGGCATGGTCGGACTCGAGCAGCCGGCTGTAGCCGTCGATGCCGCGCAGCGGCGCCTTCAGGTCGTGCGACACGGAGTACGTGAACGACTCCATCTCGCGGTGCTTGGCCTCCAGCTCCGACGTGCGATCGGCCACGCGGTGCTCGAGCTCGGTGTTGAGCTGGCGGATCTCCTGCTCGGCACGGCGGCGCTCGGTGATGTCGATCAGGAAGCCGTGCCAGACGATGCTGCCGTCGCCTTCGCGCACCGGCATCGAATGCGCCTCGATGCAGCGCTCGCCCGCCGGCGCGTGCGGCACGCGAAAGGTGGCGAGCCACGCGCCGCCCAGGTCCGCGGACAGGCGCAGGGATTCGGCCACGGCGGCGCGATCGTCGGCGTGGACGAGATCCAGCAGGTCGATGCCGCGGTCCACCAGCGTGGCGGCATCCACGCCCAGCAGCTCGTGGATCGCCGGGCTCGCGAACGTGAATTCGCCGTGGCCGTCGGGTCGCCGGCGGTAGGAATGCACCGCGCCCGGCGCCGTGGCCACGATGCGCTCCAGCCGCTGCTGCGCCAGCCGGTGCGCGCGCTCCAGGGCCGCGCTGGTACGCGCCAGCGTGATGTCCTCGGCGAAGCCGGCCATGTAGCGCATGCGGCCGTCGGCGCCGAACAGCGGGAAGCCGCGGCCACGGATCCACACGACGCGACCATCCGGCCGGTTCACGCGGTATTCGGTCCGGTACAGGCCCGCCGCATCCGCATGCTGCGCGGCGTCGGCGACGCGCTGCCGGTCGACCGGATCGACGCCGTCCAGCCAGTGCGACAGGTCTTCGTACAGCGCTGCCGCGGGCCGGCCCCAGATGCGCTCGTAGGCCGAGTTCACGTACAGCAGCTTGCGCGCGCGCGGATCGACGATCCACATCACGTCCAGCGAGTGGTCGCCGAACATCCGCAACAGCTGTTCGCTTTCCAGCAGCGAGCGCGCGGCGTTGCGCTCATCGGTGAAATCGGTGAACGAGACGACGGCCCCGCGTCCACGGCCCGCGCCCACCGAGTCGACCGGCACCGCGCGCACGCGCAGCCAGCGCTCGCCGCCGGGTGTCTTCACGACCACGATGCCCGACGTCGTCTCCCCGCTGCCGTTCAGCGCCCGCCGCAGCGGGCGTGCCTGCTCGGCCAGCGGGACGCCATGCTCGTCGGACTGCACCCAACCCAGGTCGTCGCCGCGCGCGCCGAGCGGCAGCTCGTGCAGGCCCAGCGCCTCGAGGGCCGCGCGGTTGGCATCGACGATGCGCAGCTCGGCGTCGAACCAGAGCATGCCCGACTCGAGCGAGTCGAAGATGCGCCTGTTGGTGTCAGTCTCCACGCAAGCTCCCGGCATGTCTGAGGTCGAGGTGTCGGACTCTAACGGCAAACTCAGTCTTGTGGCGGCAGATCGCTGGCCAGATGGGCACTGCCGGGCGCTGCATCGTGCAGCCAGCACAACACGCGCGCGCCCACCAGCGTCGCGCCGATCTTGTGGCGCCGGCTGGGTCGCACGTCGGTGAATCCGAGCTCGAAGACCAGCACGGGGGCCACCGCGTGCACGCCGCCGAAACGCAGCCCGGTGTTGGCGCGCAGCCACGCGTGCAGCCGCAACAGCTCGTCATCGGGCAACGCGATCGGCAAGCGCGCCAACGGCAGCAGGCGCAAGGCATCCAGGCCGGGCTCGCCGGCCGGCGGCGGCAGGAACTCTCCGGACAGCGCGGCGGTCATCGAGGCGCGCTGCTCGTCTTCCGACAGCGGGACGCGGTTCCACAACGCGAACCCGCACTCGACGAACGCCAGCGCGAGCGCCGCCGTCGTGCCGGCCGCCAACGCATCGCCGGGCACGTACTGCAGCACGGCGCGCACGCGGTGGACGGCGGCGCGCACGACCCAGGCGGCTGCGGACGCGCGATGGCGCAGCACCAGGCCGCTCCAGCCGTCCGCGCGGGCGGCGTTCGCGTGCGACGCCAGGCCGGCGCCGTCGGCGGGCGCGGGCACGCCCGGCGCCGTGAAGATGGCCGGCAACGCGTCGACCCCGGCTCGATCGGGCGCCGGCCAGCGCGCGGCCAGGCGGGCGCGTCGCTGGTCGAACGAGTCCGACGAACCGTGCCAGTCGGTCAACGCCAGGTGCAGCGTCGGGCCGGCTCCGGCGCCCGGCTTGCGTGCTGCCCAGGCGTCGCTCAGCGCCACGCCGCGGCCTGCGTGCCGCGCCAGCAACACTGCTTCGATCGCGCCGTCGACAGGCCATTGCGCCGGCGCCAGCCACGGCGTCGGCAGGCGTGCGTTCAACAGGCGTCCGTCGCGTTGCCACACGGCCACGGCGTCGCCGCGCCGCACGATCTGCACGCGCACGCCGCTCCAGCGCGGCTCGGCCTGCAGATCGCCACGCCGCCATGCGGCCAGCAGGTCGTCGTGCTGGTGCTCGGGCGCGTCGGGCAGCGGCGTGAAGTCGTGCACCTGCGCCACGGCGGCGGTCGACACGTCGTCCTGCAGCCGGTCGCGTTGCCGATGCCACCACCACGCCACGGCCTGCGCTTCGACGTCGAAGGCCCGTGCCCAGGCGCGCTGCCACTGCCACTCGTCGACGAACGGTTTCACCTGGCCACAGACGGCACGCACGGCCCAGCGGCGGGCGATCGCGTCGTCGAGGCGGGCGATGGTCGTCGCGATGGCGCCGGCGCGCAGCGACGCCGGCTCGCCAGCCGCGGCCGTCCACTGCGCCAGCCAGTCGACCAGCGACGGCCGGCCGGCAGGCGTAGTCGCGCCGGCCGGCCACGGCAACAACAGCGCAATCGCCTCCGCCAGCTCGGTGCTCGCCGCGACGCCCGCGTCGAACAGCCAGGGCGCCGTGCCCTGCTGCGCGGCCAGCGCCTGCGCGGCCTCGGCGAGCGCCCGCTGCGTCAGCCGCGCGGGACGTGCCGGCCCGGCGCCCGGCGTGGCGACCAGCCACTCGCCCGCGAGTGCGCCCGCGCGCCGCCCGACCGCGCGCAGGTGACGCGCCAGCGCGTCCACGCGATCGGCGTCGCCCGGGCGGGATTCCAGCTCTTCGGTGAGGACGGCCAATGCACGCATGGGTGCATGATGCCGCGCCCCGCAGGCTGCGCTACGCGGCCACGCGCCAGGGCCTGGCGTCGACGGACTTCAGGCGGTTCACGGTGGCGACGGCCCATTCGCGTGCCAGCGGGAACGGGCCGTAGCCCGAATCGACGTTGATGTGGCCCGCGTTGCCGAGATTGATCCAGTCGCTGCCCCAGCGCAGCGCCCACGCGTGCGCCTGCGTGGCCGCCATCCACGGGTCGTTGTCGCTGGCCACCACACAGGTCGGTATCGCGAGGCGCGTCTGCGGCAACGCATGCGCCACGTCGAAGCGCGTCGGCTCCGCCGGCGCTACCAGCAGCACCCGGCCGATGCCCAGCGACGGATCGCGCCGCGCCGCGCGCAGCGCGGCGAGACAGCCGAAGCTGTGCGCCACAACCGCGTGCGGGCCGGGGCCCAGCGCGGCCAGCGTGGCGGCGACGCGGTCGCTCCAGCGTTCGAGATCGGGCGTGCCCCAGTCGTCCTGCACGACGCGCACCGCCCCCGCGATCTCGCCTTCCAGCCAGCTTTGCCAATGCCCGGCGCCGCTGCCGTGCAGCCCCGGAACGATCACGAGACGCGGGCACGGCGCGGTGCGAACTGAGGACGTGTGGGAAGTGTTCGTCATGGCGAGCCAGCGTAAGACGCCGGTCGGCCGAAGCCAACGAAGGAAATGCCATATGCAGCGTCGGTGGCGCTCGCCGAGGAAAACTTTTTTTACTTCGGCCTCAAGTTTCCGCGCCGGCGGTCGAAGAGCCGAACAAGCGCCTTCTCCGCCTTGCACGAAAAGCCTTTGGCCGATCGCCGGAAATGCAGGGGCAAGCGCCGGTATTTCTTCACGTCGCCGACCGCGCGCCTGTGCCAGCCACTTCCGCGCGGCCCGTCGCGTGGGCAAGATGAACGCAGGCGTCTCCGCCAGGGGCGCCCGCGGGAAGGACCTCGCCATGATGACGCCCAGCACGCCCGTAGCATCGCCATTTTCTCCAGCCAGCACGAACACCGCCCAGGCGGCGACGGTCGAGGCGAACGTGCGCTCGGCCTATCGCATCGAGCACCAGGCCGCGGTCGCGAACGAGACCCGGCTGGCGAACCTCGCCGCCACGGCCGCGGCCACGCGGCAGGCCACGACCGAGGTGCCCGATCCGATGACCAGCCTGTCGACGGTGGCCATCGTCGGGGCGCTCAACAGCCTGCCGGCGGCGTTGAACATGATGCGCAACATCGCGATGGCATCGGCCAGCGGCACGCTCAGCGATGCGGATCGACAGACCCTGCAGGACGACTACGCGCAACTCACGGCCAGGGTCGTCAGCGCGGTCGGCAGCACCAGCGCCGGCGCGCAGGCGCAATCGTCCACGACGCACGACGACGAGCGCGAGGACAACGCCGGCAACACCTGGCACGAGGACAGCGACGATCGCCGTTCCACGCTGACCCGCACCGTCGAGGTGCCGCTGCAGACGGTGCAGCAGCAGCCGGTCGAACGCAGCTTCACCACGCAGAAGCAGACGCTGGTGCCCGACGGCCACGGCCCGCAGAAGGATCCGCAGGTGGACTTCCGCACCCACGAGCTGCACGTCGGCACCGATTCCTACGAGCCGGTGTCCATGCGCCAGTCGTTCTCGCACCCGACGACGCCCGCGACCTTCGGCCGCGTCGAGACGCATGCCGAGACGCAGCACACCTTCGTCGCGCAGGCGGCGCAGATCACGCAGTTCGTGCAGGTGGCGCAGACGGAACACGTCGCGCCGCTGAACGCCGTCGCCTAGGCGGCGAGGCGGTCCTCGACGCGCAGGGACTCCTTCAGCACGCGCGACAGCACGCGCCCTTCCAGCTCGGCGAACGCCGGCGATCCGTGCGCGCGCGGTCGCGCGAGCGCGACGGGCTCGTCCAGCGTGATGCGGCCGTCTTCCACCAGCAGCACGCGATCGGCCAGCGCCACCGCCTCGGCCACGTCGTGGGTCACGAGCACGGCCGTGAAGCGCAGCTCGCGCCACACCGATTCGATCAGGCGCTGCATCTCGATGCGCGTCAGCGCGTCCAGCGCGCCGAGCGGTTCGTCCAGCAGCAGCAGGCGCGGGCGATGCACCAGCGCACGCGCCAGCGCCACGCGCTGGCGCTGGCCGCCCGAGAGCACCGCGGGCCAGTCGTCGGCACGATCGGCGAGACCGACCTGGGCCAGCGCCTCGCGTGCCCGCCGGGTGGCGTCCTTCGTCTCCAGGCCCAGCTGCACGTTCTGCAGCACCGTGCGCCAGGGCAGCAGGCGCGCCTCCTGGAACATGATGCGGACGTCGTCCCGGCGGGCGGCCAACGGCGCGCCGTCCAGCGTGACAGCGCCGGTCGAAGGCGTCTCCAGGCCCGCGAGCAACCGGAGCAAGGTGCTCTTGCCGCAGCCGCTGCGCCCGACGATGGCGACGAAGTCGCCGGCGCGGATGTCGAGCGCGATGCCCTCCAGCACGGCGCGCTCGCCGAAGCGCTTGCCCAGGCCATCGAGGCACACGCCCAGTCCGGTGGCGAGCGGCGTCATCCAGTCGCGTTGCATCTCGTGTCTCTCCATGAATCAGGCGGCCGTGCCCAGGTAGGCGGGGTTCCAGCGCAGGAAGTGCTTTTCCAGGCCGCGCGCCACGAGGTCGGCCAGCTTGCCGAGCAGCGCGTACAGCAGCACGCCCACCAGCACGACGTCGGTCTGCAGGAACTCGCGCGCATTCATCGTCATGTAGCCGATGCCCGACTGCGCGGAGATCGTCTCGGCCACGATCAACAGCACCCACATCAGGCCCAGCGAGAAGCGCAGGCCGACGAGGATGGACGGCAGCGCGCCGGGCAGGATCACCTCGCGGTACAGCGGCCACCCGGCGAGGCCGTAGCTGCGCGCCATCTCGACGAGATCGGCGTCGACCGACTTGATACCGTGGTAGGTATTTAGGTAGATCGGGAAGAACACGCCGATCGCCACCAGGAACAGCTTGGCCGATTCGTCGATGCCGAACCACAGGATCACCAGCGGGATCAACGCCAGCGGCGGCACGTTGCGCACCATCTGCAGCGAGGTGTCGAGCAAGGTCTCGGCCGTCTTGAACGTGCCGGTGAGCAGGCCCAGCACCAGGCCCAGGCCGCCGCCGATGGCCAGGCCCGCCAGCGCGCGACCCGTGCTGATCGCGACGTCGTGCGCCAGCTCGCCCGACTTCAGCAGGTTCCAGAACGCCGTGGCGACCGCGAACGGCTCGGGCAGGATGCGCGACGACAGCCAGCCCGAGCGCGAAGCGATCTCCCAGCCGACGATCACGGCGATCGGGACGAGCCAGGGTGCGAGGCCGCGCAGATGACGGGACGGCGAGCTCATGTGGACTTCAGCTCGCGCTGCGGGCCAGGTCGGCCTTTTTCGGCACGATGTGGTTGGCCACCACTTCGCCGAACGGCCCGGTGAGCACCGGCCCGGTCGACAGCTTCTCGCGTGTCGCGAGCGGCAGCAGCGGGAACACCAGCTCGGCGAATCGGTAGGCTTCCTCCAGGTGCGGGTAGCCGGACAGGATGAAGTAGTTCATGCCCAGATCGGCGTACTCCTGGATGCGGTCGGCCACCTGCCGCGGATTGCCCACCAGCGCCGTGCCCGCGCCGCCGCGCACCAGGCCCACCCCGGCCCACAGGTTGGGCGAGACCTCGAGGCCCGCACGCGGATTGGCCTTGTCGAACTTGCCGCCGTGCAGCTCCGCCATGCGGCGCTGGCCGATCGAATCCATGGCCGCGAACTTCTTCTGGGCCGCGGCGACGATGCCTTCGTCCAGGTGCGAGATCAGCTTGCCCGCGGCGGCCCAGGCCTCTTCCTCGGTCTCGCGCACGATCACGTGCAGGCGGATGCCGAATTCGAGCTGGCGGCCCAGCTTCTCGGCGCGTCCGCCGACATCCTTGATCTTCTCCGCGACGGCCGCCGGCGGTTCGCCCCAGGTGAGGTAGGTGTCCATCTGCGCCGCGCACAGGTCGTGGGCCGGGCCCGACGAGCCGCCGAAGAACATCGGCGGGTACGGCTTGGAGATCGGCGGATAGAGCACCTTCGCGCCGTCCACCTTCAAGTGCCTGCCGTCGAAGCTGAACGCCTCGCCGTCATGGCTGCGCGTGAGCACCTCGCGCCAGATCGTCACGAATTCCTCGGACACCTGGTAGCGCTCCTCGTGGCTCAGGAACAGGCCGTCGCCCGCGAGTTCCTCCGGGTCGCCGCCCGTCACCAGGTTGACCAGCACGCGGCCGCCCGAGAGGCGATCGAGCGTCGCCGCCATGCGCGCGGTCTGCACCGGCTGGATGATGCCGGGGCGCAGCGCGACCAGGAACTTGAGATTCTTCGTGACGTCGACCAGGCTGGCCGCGACCATCCACGAATCCTCGCAGGAACGCCCGGTGGGCAGCAGCACGCCTTCGTAGCCCAGCGTGTCGGCGGCGATCGCCACCTGCTTGAAATAGGCCAGGTCGGCGATGCGTGCGCCGGTGCTGGTGCCCAGGTAGCGCGAGTCGCCGTGCGTCGGGATGAACCAGAGGATTTTCATTGGGGGTCTCTCATGCGAATGCCGGGCCGGGCTGCCATACGGCGTCGGCCACGCGCAGCGGCTTCGGAATCAGGCCGATGCGGCTGAAGGCATCGGCCACGCGTTGCTGGTCGGCGATGTCGGCCGGCTTGAGCACCGTCACCGGCCCGGCCGTGCGGCGGGCCAGGAAACGGATCGTGCCGGCCAGCGGCACGCCGGTGGCCTCGGACAGGAACCTGGCCGTCTGTGGCAGGTTGGCCTTGGCCCAGGCATCGGCCTCGCTCAACGCGGCGAACAAGGCCTTGAGCACGGCCGGCTGCTGCGTCAGCGCCTTCGAGCCCAGATAGAAGCTGTTGTTGCTGGACAGGCCCTGGCCCGTGGCCAGCACGCGCGCCCGGCCGTCGATCTCGGCGGCGGCGTAGTACGGGTCCCAGATGCCCCAGGCGTCGAGCGCGCCCTTCTCGAATGCCGCGCGTGCGTCGGACGGCGTGAGATACAGCGGCGTGATGTCCGACCACTGCAGGCCGGCCTTCTTGACCGCGCGCACGATCAGGTAGTGCGAGCTGGAGCCCTTCTGGAAGCCGATGCGCCTGCCCTTGAGATCGGCAAGCGTGCGGATCGTCGAATTCGGCGGCACGAGGATGGCGGAACTGGTGGGCTTGGGCGGCTCGAGGCCGACATACCAGATGTCCTTGCCCGCGGCCTGCGCGAACACGGGCGGCGTGTCGCCCGTGAAACCGAAGTCCAGGCTGCCCACCGACAGCGCCTCGAGGATCTGCGGGCCGGCGGGAAACTCCACCCATTTCAACGCGGTGCCCGGCAGCCGCGCCTCGAGCAGCTTGCGCTCGCGCGCCACCATCAGGTTGACCGAGGACTTCTGGTAGCCGATGCGCAGCGTGGCCACGTCGGCGCGTGCGGACGCCGTGGCCACGGCCGCGGTGCCGAGCAGCACGAGCGCCCGGCGGCGGGTCAGCGACGAACTCATGCGGGCCGCCTCACTTGCCCGCGACCGTCGCGGTCGCGGCGCTCGCCGGCAGCGCATCGACGATGCGGATCGGCTTCGGGATCAGCTTCAGGTCGTAGAACGCGTCGGCGATCTTCTGCTGCTCGGCCGCCACCGCGGGCGTCAGCGGCACGACACCGAAGCGGTAGCGCTTGAGGCTGGCCTCGACGACGCCCGCATCCAGCCCCTGCAGCGGTGCGATCAGCGCGGCGGCACGCGGAATGTCGGCCTGGACGAAGCGCGCCGCGTCCTGCGTGTTGGCGAACAGCTCGCGGATCAGCTGCGGGTTCGCCCGTGCGAAATCGGTCTGCGCCAGGTAGTAGTTGAAGCCGTTGACGACGCCGCTGCCGTCGGCGAGCTGGCGTGCGCCGATCTGCTTTTCCACCGCGGCCAGGAACGGGTCCCAGATCGCCCAGGCGTCGACCGCGCCTTTCTCGAACGCCGCGCGCGCATCGGCGGGTGCGAGAAACACCGGCGTGACGTCGCCGTATTTCAGGTTGTTCTTCTCCAGCAGCTTGACGAGCAGGTAGTGCACGTTCGAGCCCTTGTTGAGGGCGATGCGCTTGCCCTTGAGATCGGCCACCGTCCTCAGCGTCGAGTCCCTGGGAACGACCAGCGCCTCGGCCAGCGGGGCGGCGGGATCGTTGCCGACGTAGACGAAGCGGGCCCCTGCGGCCTGCGCGAAGATCGGCGGCGCCTCGCCGACGAAACCGATGTCGATGGCGCCGACGTTCAGGCCTTCCAGCAGTTGCGGCCCGGCCGGGAACTCGACCCACTTCACGGCGACGCCCTGCGGCGCCAGGCGCTTCTCCAGCGTGCCCTGCGCCTTTTGCAGCACGAACAGGCTGGCCGACTTCTGGAAGCCGATGCGCAACGCCTTCGCCGGCTCGGCGCCGGCGCCGAATGCGACCAGCGCCAGGGCGAGCGCGGCCACGCCGCGCAGCCAGCCGCGGCGGTGCGAAGGTCGGGCCAATTGCAGATGGGTCGTCATCGAGGAATCCTCCAGGTCGTTGTTCGAAGTCGGCGGTGTCAGGCAACCAGCGCCAGCGGGCTCGCCGGACGCAGCGCGAGCGGCGCGTCGGCGAGCGCAAGGGCGATGCGCTGCGCCACGTCGTCATGCGCCACATGGCCGTGCACCGCGTGCGGCGTGAACTGCGCATCGACGGCGTAGACCGTGTCGAGGATGTGGCGCGCGCCAAGCGCCGCCAGCACCGGCTTCAACGCGTAGTCGAGCGCGAGCAGGTGCGCGGTGCTGCCGCCGGTGCCGAGCGCCAGCACGGTCTTGCCGCGCAGCGCGTCCTGCGGCAGCAGGTCGAGAAAGGTCTTGAGCAGGCCGCTGTACGACGCCTTGTAGATCGGCGTGGCGATCACCACGAGGCGCGCGGCGGCCACCTGGTCGCGGGCGTGCCGGATCGCCGGGTCGTCATGGTCGGCGCGCACCAGCGCGGCGGGCGGCAGGTCGCGCAGCACGATCTCGGTGCGCGCCACGCCATCGGCGAAGCGATCGAGCACGTGGCGCAGCAAGGCGCTGGAACGGGAGTTCGCGGACGGACTGCCGGCGAGTGCGACGATGGACATGCGGCAGGTGTTGCGTTGTGAACAGTGCCTCCACGATAGGGACACGCGCCTGCTGCGAAAACGAATGCAAACGGCTATCGATATCCGGGCGCCGCCTTTGTCGCGGACGGCAGATCGTTATGCGTTCGTCGATGCGAACGCCCGCGACTGCAGGTTCAGGACGCCTGGCGGGTCCGCGTCGACAGGTCGGCCACCAGGGCCAGCAACGCGTTCGTATCCGCCGGCTTGCGCAGGTAGAAGTCGAAGCCGACGGCACGCGTCGCCACTTCCACGGCCACGCCGGTGGATGCGGTCAGCGCGACCAGGAACGGCTGGCGCGCGAGCGTGGCGCCGCGGATGGCACGCGCGGCCTCGTAGCCGTTGAGGACGGGCATGTCGAGATCCATGAAGACGATCTCGGGCTCGAACGCCGTCGTCGTGTCGACGGCCTGCCGGCCGTCGCCGGCCACTTTCGTCTCATGGCCGAGGGCCTCGAACAACAGGCCCATCGTCTCGGTGACGTCTCTCAGATCGTCGACTACCAGGATCCTGGTCAATTGGGGTGCTCCGGATGCTTGACCACGCGTCGAGTTCGCATGGCGACGAGACCATCGTAACGTAGCATTTGTCCAAACATTGTCGCGGGTCGCTCTGCGCGGGCACGCTGGCAACGACGCGCGCGGCCGGCAGCGCCGCCGTCGAGCGGATCAGGCGTCCGCGGGCTCCGCGGCGTCCCCGAACGCCGTGCGGAACGTGCCGCAGTCCAGTCCCTTGTCGACCAGCGCGCGCACCAGCACGGCCTCGTCGCCATGCGTGACGATCACGCGCGCGCAGCCGGTGGACTCGACCGCCGCCAGCAGCCCCGGCCAGTCGGCGTGGTCGCTCAGCACGAAGCCGCGGTCGAGTCCCGCGCGATGGCGCGCGCCGTGCTGTTGCATCCAGCCGCTGGCGAACGACTCGCGCACGCGGACCGCGCGCTGCCAGCGCCAAGGTGAGCTTGCGCTCGGCGGCGCGACGATCAGGGCGCCGCGCAGCGCACCCGGATCGTCCAGTTCGCTCCACGGGCGCGTCGGCGGCAGCGCGACGCCTTCGGCGCGGTGCGCCGCGTTGATCGCTTCGGCGGCCGGATGCACGTAGATCGGCCCGACGCCCGGCTCGATGCCGGCCAGCACGTGCTGGGTCTTGCCGAGGCTGTAGGCGCCGACCAGGCTCGCCTCGCCGGCGGCGGCGTTGGCCTGCCACCAGCGGCCCATGTCGTCGAACACGTCCGCGTGGCGCGGCCAGCGATAGATCGGCAGTCCGAACGTCGCCTCGGTGACGAAGCAGTCGCAGCGCACCGGCTCGAACGCCTCGCAGGTGGGATTGGTGTCGCCCTGCGTGGACAGGTAGTAGTCGCCGGCCAGCACCCACACCTGGCCCGCGGCTTCGATGCGCACCTGCGCCGAACCGAGGATGTGGCCGGCCGGATGCAGGCTCACGCGCGCAGCGCCGATCGTCACCTGCTCGCCCCAGGCCAGCCCGGTGACGTCGATGCGGCCCAGGCGGGCGCGCAGCACCCCGACGCCGCGCTGTGCGGTCAGATAGTGACGATGGCCCGCGCGCGCATGGTCGGCGTGGGCGTGCGTGATCACGGCGCGTTCCACCTTGCGCCAGGGGTCGACGTAGAAGTCCCCGGCCGGGCAGTACAGGCCCTGCGGGCGGCGAACGACCAGATCAGTGGCCAAGATCCGCCCCGGATCGCACGCGGGTGCGGCGTGCCAGCAACGTCCGGCCGCTGTCTGTCACGCCGGCGCACGCGTCGTCACGCCCGCGTGCGACCCGCATGGAATACTGTGCGCCATGGAGCAGCCCTCTTCCCCTGCCGCCGGCGCGCCGGCCGCGCCTTCGACGCGCCCCGCCCGCCTCACGCTGGAGGAACTCGGCGCGCTGGCGCTCGGCGCGGATCCGGAGCGCATGTCGCTGACCCAGCTCTATATCGGCCTCAAGGGCCGCATCCCGCGCCGCACGTACTGGCTGCACGGGGTGCTGTCGCTGCTGCTGCTGGGCATCGTCGTGAACGCGCTGCTCGACATCGCGGACGTCGACAACGAGACCACCGGCAAGCTGGTCAACCTCGTCTTCCTGTGGCCGCTGATCGCCGTCTCGGCCAAGCGCCAGCACGACTTCAATTTCTCGGCCTGGTGGGCGCTGATCCATTTCGTGCCCGGCGTCGGCTCGCTGATCCTGCTGGCGGTGGACGGCAGCATGCCCGGCACGCACGGCCCCAACCGCTTCGGCGTCGACCCGCGCGAAGCGCTCGCCCGCGCCCGGATCAATAGCGCCCATTGATGCCGGCCATGCGCAGGAACCAGTGCGCCACCATCGCGACCAGGGTGCGCCGCAGCACCGCGAGCGAGCCCTTGGCATAGGGCGGCGCCAGGATCGCGCTGGAGGCGGCGATCGCGATCTCGAGCTCCTCGGCCACGCGCCGCGCGAACGGCGCGTCGCACACGACGACGTTGGCCTCCAGGTTGAGCAGCAGCGACAGCGGGTCGATGTTGGAGCTGCCCAGCGTGGCCCAGTCGTCGTCGACCACGGCCATCTTCGCGTGCAGGTAGGCCGGCGTGTACTCGAAGATCTGCACGCCCTTGGTCAGCAGTTCGTCGTACAGCACGCGCGCGGCCACGCCGGCGATGCGGTAGTCGATCTTGCCCTGCAGCAGCAGCCGCACCTTGACGCCGCGCTCGGCCGCCTGCGCGAGCGCGACGCGGAAACGGCGATCGGGGTAGAAGTACGGCGTGACGAGGTCGATGCGATGCTCCGCATGCTGGATCGCCTCCATGTAGACACGCTCGATCGAGCGCCGCTGGCGCAGGTTGTCGCGCACGACGAACGCGAGGTTGACCGGCGGCTGCGGCCTGGGCTGCGCGACGCGACGCGGCCGCACGATGCGCAGCCGCGTGGCCAGGCGGCGCGCACGCGCCATCGGCGCGGCGCTGCGCGCGAGGCTCGCGAGTTCGTCGCGCCACACGCGCCCGAGCATCGCGCGGGTCCAGATCGCCTGCACCGACTGCTCCACCTCCGCCACCGCGCTGCCGCACAGGCGGGCCGCGAAATCGAGCCGCGGCGCATCGCTCCAGCCGTGGTGCAGGTCGTTGCGGTCGGCGATCAGGTTGATGCCGCCGACGAATGCCACCTCGCCGTCGATCGCGCACAGCTTCTGGTGCAGACGGCGCGCCTGGCCCGGCTGGAAGTAGCTCCACCAGCGGTCGATGGGCCGGAACACGGCCAGCTGGACGCCCGCGGGCGCCATCCACTCGCGCAGCGCGGCCAGCGTGGCCTTGGAGCCGAAGCCGTCCACCACCACGCGCACCTGCACGCCGCGCCGCGCCGCCTCGGCCAGCAGCAGGGCCAGCGTCTGGGCGACGGCGTCGTCGTGGAAGATGTAGGTGGCCAGCCAGATGGTGCGACGCGCCCGCGCGATGGCCGTGCCCATCGCCGGGAACAGGTCGTCGCCGCCGCGCAGCAGGTCGACGACGTGGCCGCCCTCGAACTTCGGCTTGACGCCCAGGCTCCAGGGCGCGCGCGCGTTGGCTCGTTCACGTCGCTTGGCGCGAATCGCGGATCTCCCCTTGATGATGTCGGCCGACGTGGCCGACGCCGGCGCGAACGCGCCAGCCGTCAATTTAGCTCAAGCTCGGCGACGTACGGCAGGTGGTCGGACATGCGCGCCCAGCCGCCGCCGCGCGGCACCATCGTGCCCTCGCAGCGGAAGCCGCGCATGTAGATCCGATCGAGCGAGAACACCGGCAGGCGCGACGGGAAGGTGGGCCGCTTGGGCAGGCGCTTGTCGGCCGACAGCGCGCGCGTGAGGCCGGCCGCGGCCATCGGGCCGTCCAGGCGCTCGCCCCAGTCGTTGAAGTCGCCGGCCACGAGCACCGGCTCGTCGTGCGGCAGTTCGTCGGCGATGTACCGCGCCAGCCGCTGGGCCTGGCGCAGGCGGCTGGAATGCACCAGCCCGAAGTGCGCGACGATGGCGTGCACCGTGGTGCCGTTCCAGTCCACCGGCACGTACAGCAGCCCGCGCTGCTCGAAGCGGTGGTCGGACACGTCGTGGTGGCCAGCGTCGCCCAGCGGCCAGCGCGAGAGCAGCGCGTTGCCGTGCTCGCCGTGCTTGGTGAAGGCGTTGGAGCGGTAGGCCGAGTTGTAGCCCTCGGGCGCGAGGAACTCCGCCTGGCCCTGTTCCGGCCAGCCCAGGATGGTCTGGTCGAAGCGCGCGGCGTCGCGCGAATGGTGCAGCCGCACCTCCTGCAGGAACACGAGGTCGGCGTCGAGCGCCTCGACGCCCAGCACCAGGTTGTGGATCTCCAGCCGCTTGGCCGCGCCCATGCCGCGCACGCCCTTGTGGATGTTGTACGTGGCCACGCGCAGCCGCGTCGTCGCGGCGGCGGTCTGGGGAGGCAGGATGGTGAATTCGGACGTCAGGTTCAACACGGCAGCGGGTGCACGCGGCAAGGCGTACCGAAGAGGTGGAGGATGGCCGCGAAACCTGCTCGCGGGGGCGTTCCACTGGCAATACTCATGCCGGAGCATCATGCCACCGGCCCGGCTGCCGTGCCATGCGCGGGGTCAAGCCCCTCGCCAGCGCGGCAAGTGCAGGATCGCCTCGGCGTTGGACGGCGAGAAGCAGGCGTCGGCCGCCTCGCGCCACGGCAGCCACCGGTACGCCACGTGCTCGCGCGGCGCGAGCACCACCGGCGTGCCCGCGGGCACCTCCAGCGCGAACACGTGCTCGGTGTTGTGCGTGACGCCCGGCGCATAGCGCGCACGCCAGCGCGGGTAGATCTCGTAGACGTTGACGAGCCCGCAGTCGCGCAGCGCGGCCAGCGGCACGGCCGCGGTGCCGATCGCGATGCCCGTCTCCTCGGCGACCTCGCGCACGCAGGTGTCCGCCAGCGATTCCCCCAGCGTGTCCTTGGACCCGGTGACGCTCTGCCAGTAGCCCGGCGCATCGGCGCGCTCGATCAGCAGCACGTCGAGCTGCGGCGTGTGGATGACGACGAGGACGGACTCGGGGATCTTGGGTGGGCGCGCGGGGGACTCGGAACTCATGGGCCCCGATGCTAGCGCCTCGAGCGCCCGCGCAACCCGAACCAGGCCGCGACGAAGCACGGCACGCCCAGCCCGATCCATGCCAGCCAATCCCATCCGCCGTCGCCCAGCAGCCCGCCGACCAGGCCGGCGCCGCTCAGGGCGGCCAGGGCCAGCGGCCAGCCCCACAGCGACCAGAATGCGCCGCCCTTCATCGCGCCGCGCTCCGCAGGTCCGAGCTCGGCACCCGGCGCACCGGGCCGCGCTTGCCCAGCCACAGGGCGAGGCCGCTGCCCAGGACGATGATGGTGAGCACGTCCAGCAGCGCCCACAGCCATTGCATGGGCACGCCGCCGTAGTCGCCGAAGTGCAGCGGTTGCGACAGCAGCAAGGCATCCATGTACCAGGGCGTCGGGCGGCTGGCGGAGACCTCGCCGGTGATCGCGTCCACCAGCACCGGCTTGACGAGCCGCTCGGTGAGCGCCGTGCGTCCGCGCAGGAACACGCCGTAGTGGTGCTCGCTGCTGAACGCCGTGCCGGGGAAGGCGATGAACGCGATCTTCATCGCCGGCTCGAGCGCGCGGGCGTTCGCGAGCGCCTTCTCCAGCGAGCCCGGCCGGGTCACCCGCGGCATGCCGCGGTAGTGCGACAGCAGCTGCGCCACCTGGTCGTTGCGCCAGTGCTCGATGACGAGGTCGGCCCAGGTGTTGACGATGCCGGTGGCGCCCACCACCAGCGCCCAGGTGAGCGTGACGATCCCCAGCAGGTTGTGCAGGTCCAGCCACTTCACGCGCGCCGAGCGCTCGCGCCGCACCTCGCCGAAGCGCAGCTTGCGCATGAACGGCGCGTACAGCACCACGCCCGACACGATGGCCGCGAGCATCAGCAGGCCCATGAAGCCGAGGAACAGCTTGCCCCACAGCCCGAGGAACAGGTCGACGTGGATCGTGTGGATGACGAACATCAGCCCGCGATCGAGCTTGGGCTCGGCCAGCGGCGCGCCGGTGCGCGCGTCGACGGCCACCTGCTTCAGGTCGGCGGTGGACACGGGCGTGTCGCCCATCGTCACGTACCAGATCGTGTCGTCGTCGGGCTCCTGCGACACGTACATGCCCACCTTGGACGGGAAGCGCGTCTTCGCCGCCGCCATCACCTGGTCCAGCGTGACGCGGGGCGTGCCGGCGGGCAGCGGCGGCGACACCACTTCCGTGCCCAGCCACTGCCCGATCTGGTGGTGGAAGACGAGCGGCAGGCCGGTGAGGCACAGCACCAGCAGGAACACCGTGCCGGCGAGGCTGCTCCACTTGTGCAGCCAGGACCAGGCCCGCAGCGCGCGCGGCGTCATTCGGCGCTCAGTACGAGAACGTGCCCGATATCGACACGGTGCGCGGCGCGCCCACGGTCAGGTAACCCGCGCCCGGATAGCCGCCCGAGGACGCCCAGTAGTTGCGGTTGGTGACGTTGTCGATGCGGGCGCGCAGCGTGATCTCGTGCGACTGCACGTCGAGCACGTAGCGGGCGCCCACGTCGAAGCGGTTCCACGACGGCACGACCTGCGTGTTGGCCGCATCGGCGTATTGCTTGTCGGTGTGCACGCCGCGCACGTTCAGCGCCAGGCCCTCCACCGACGGCACGTCGAAGTCGAAGCCGAGGTTGAACTGCGAGCGCGGCGAGCCGATCGCGTCCTTGCCGGCCAGCTCGGCGTCGAGGAAGCTCGCGCCGCCCAGCACGCGCACGCCCGGCAGCGCCTCGCCGTAGACCGAGAGCTCGGCGCCGCGGTTGCGCTGCGTGCTGAGCAGCTCGAAGGTGCTGCTGGCGGTGTCGACGCCGTAGGTGGGCTTCTTCGACTGGAACACGCTCACCGTGCCGCCATACGTGCCGGTGTCGACCTTCACGCCGATCTCGCCCTGGCGAGTCTGGTAGGGCTTGAAGGACTGGTTGGCGTTGACGACGGGCTTGCTTTCGCCTGCGCCGAAGTCGTAGTACGTCTGCGGCGCGACGTCGCCGGCCTGGAGGCCCTCGACGTAGGTGGCGTACAGCGAGACCTGCTTGCTGGCGCGGAACACGAGGCCGGCGATCGGGGTGATGCGCGCGTCCTTGCTCGCGGGCGTGGCCAGGCTGCCGTCGCCATAGTTGAACGAGGTGCTTTCGATCTGCTGGCGGCGCGCGCCGACGGTCAGCAGCACGCTGCCGTCCAGGAAGTTCAGCGTGTCGGCCAGCGCCTCGCTGCTGGTGACCAGGCGCTGCGTGGTGAGCGGGTTCGACAAGGTGCCGCCGACCAGGAAGTTCTCGGCGGGCAGCGCCACGAACTGCGTGTCGTCGAGCGTGCCGGCCGACACGGGGGCGAGGTAGCTGGAGAACGCATAGGCATTCTTCGAGACCGACTGGTAGGCGCCGTACGAGCCGACGACGGTGTGCCTGACCGGGCCGGTGGTGAACGAGCCTCGCAGGCCCAGCTCGCCGGTCCGGATGGTGTCCTTGCGCGCGTTGACCGAGGCGTAGAGCGTCTGCGCGCCGGTGGCGCCCGCCACCGAGAGGCTCTCGAGCTGGTTGTCCTCGTGGCCCTCGCGGAAGCCGCCCGCCGCCCAGGCGGTGACGCCGGTGGCCAGGTCGACCTCGGCGCGCAGCGTGCCGAAGGTGTCGCGCTCGTGCGAGTATGTCCAGGGCTGGGCGATCTGCTTGTCCGCCTTCGGGGCACCCGGGATGGGGCCGGACACCGTGATGTCGGGCGTCGCGCCCCTGACCAGGTTGTCCTGCGAGCCGATGTCGGCCGACACGCGCACCTTGCCCACATTGAAGTCGGCGCCCAGCAGCGCGGCGTCGAGCTTGTCGTGCTCGCCCTCGACCGACGAGTCGCCTTCGCCGTGCACGATGTTCGCGCGCAGGCCAAGCTCCTTGTGCGCGCCGAAGCGGCGGCCGACGTCGACGGCTTGCGAAAGCACGCCGCCGTCGACACCCACCGTGACCTCGGTCTGCGGCGCGTTGGCCGCGCGCTTGGGCATCACGTTGACCGCGCCGCCCAGGCCGCTGCCGCCGGGCGCCGCGCCGTTGAGGAAGGCGCTGGCGCCGCGCAGCACCTCCACGCGCTCGACCAGTTGCGCGGCCAGGTATTGGCGCGGCAGCAGGCCGTAGAGGCCGTTGTAGGCGATGTCGTCGGAGTAGACCACCAGGCCGCGCACCATGTAGGCCTGCTGGAAGTTGCCGAAGCCGCGCGTCACGCGCACGCCCGGATCGTTCTGCAGCACGTCGGCCAGGCTGACCGCCTGGTAGTCCTGGATCACCTTGGCGGTGTAGTTGGTGATGTTGAACGGCGTCTCCATCACGTCCTGGCTGCCGAGCAGGCCCACGCGGCCGCCGCGGGCCACCTGGCCGCCGGCGTACGGCGCCTTCAGGCCACCGGCCGAGGCGTCGGCACTGATGACCACTTCCTGGGCGTCGGGTGCGCTGGCGGCAGGCGCGGACGCGGCGGCGGCCTGGGAATGAGCCTGGGCGGCGGCGAGCACGAGGAAGGCGGCGGACAGCGCACTGCGGCGGAAGGCGGAGCGATGCATGGAGACCCCGGAATTGTTATGCCTGCGGATGAGATTCATTCTCATTTGCCATTGTACGCAGCCGCGCGACAACCGGTGTTGCATTGCCACAAATCCCGCGCCGGACGGGCGCCGGGCAACCCCGCGGGCCCGACCTGCGAAAATGGCGGATTCACCGCTCCCCTGCCCCATGAATCCTCAAGTCGAAGCCATCCAGGCCAAGTTGCGTCAGATCGACGACTACCAGAGCAAGGGGCTGCTGCGCGCCGAAGAAGCCGAGCCGCAGCGCGCGGCGCTGATGAAGAAGCTGATGGAACTGCTCGTGCCCGACACGCCGGCGCCGCGGCTGCCCATGCGGGTGCGCGTGTGGGGCGCCGTGGCGATGCTGGTGCTGGTGGGCGGGTTCACGGCCTACCTGATCTCGGGCCACGCGGGCCTGCGGGCGCGCAGCGAGCAGATCCTGGCGCAGGGCAAGATCGCCGCGGCGCAGGATGCGCAGAGCCGCAAGGAACGCCTGGAGCGCATCCGCCGGGGCGAGTCGCTCGCGCCCGATGCCTATGGGCGCTTCCCGTCCGCGTCGGCCGTGGCGCCGGCGTCCGCTGCGACGACTGGTTCGGCGTCGGCGCCGGCCAACCAGGCCGGCGCCAGCGCGGCCGCCGAGGC
>FTIF01002272.1_pt1 | contig 21120 bp, 18 predicted proteins | sample 1658001 | NCBI WGS metagenome assembly FTIF01 (sample SAMEA3914789, study PRJEB12502) | metagenome | biome: forest; material: soil | place: Canada | collected 2011-07-03 | depth 0.3 m | reverse complement strand
TCCAGCAATTGTTGCACAAGCGCCGCTCCCTCCGCCGCAATCACCGCCTGCGCCGGCACATACCATTGATTGGGCCGGGCCAGCTCGGCGCACTTGACCGCATCCTTCTCGGTCATCAGCAGCGGCAGCGTGCCGTCGAAGGCCAGGTCGATTTCGGTATAGCGGTGGTGGTCGGGAAACGGGTGCGGAATCACTTCGATGCCGGCAGCCCGCAGCGAGGCGAAGAAGCGCTCGGGATTGCCGATGCCGGCCACGGCGTGGGCCTTGCTGCCGGCAAAGCTGGCCAGAGGGCGGGGCTCGCCGCCGCCGAGCGGCAGGGCCTCGGTGGTGCGCAGGCTCATGTCGAGCGTGGCGACGCCTTCCTCACGCCAGCCGCCGCCGTTGACCACCACCAGGTCGACCTCGCGCAGCCGCGCCGGCGGCTCGCGCAAAGGGCCGGCAGGGAGCAGCGCGCCGTTGCCGAGGCCGCGGCTGCCGTCGACCACGCAGATCTCGATATCGCGCGCCAGCCGGTAATGCTGCAGGCCGTCGTCGGTGACCAGGATGTTGACGTCGCCGCTATCCAGCAGCAGGCGCGCCGCCGCCACGCGGTCGGGCGCCACCGCTACCGGGATGTCCATGCGGCGTGCGATCAGCGAAGGCTCGTCGCCGGCCCAGGCAGGATCGGTGGCGGCGGTGACGCGTAGCGGGTATTCAGGCGAGCAGCCGCCGTAGCCGCGGCTGATCACACCGGGGCGCCAGCCGCGCTCGCGCAGGCGCTCCACCAGCCACAGCACGAAAGGCGTCTTGCCGGTGCCACCGACGGTGATGTTGCCGACCACGATGACCGGGACCGGCAAGTGCACCGCCGCGGCCTTGCGGTTGCGCGCCAGGTCAGCGGAGACCGAACCGTACAGCGCCGACAGCGGCTTCAGCCAGCCGGGCGGCGGCGCGGGGCGGTACCAGAATTGGTCGAGGGAGATTTTTTTCATGGCCGGCTTCAGACCGCGGCTTCTTCAGCCGTTTCACGGAACTGCAACCGGTGCAGCGAGGCGTAGACGCCGCCGCGCGCCAGCAATTCGGCATTGTTGCCCTGCTCCACCACGCGGCCGCCCTGGATCACCACGATCAGGTCGGCGCTTTGCACAGTGGACAGGCGGTGCGCGATGACCAGGGTGGTGCGGCCGCGGATCAGCTCCTCCAGCCCCTGCTGGATGTAGCGCTCGGACTCGGTGTCCAGGGCGGAAGTAGCCTCGTCCAGAATCAGGATCGGCGCGTCCTTGAACAGGGCACGCGCAATGGCGATGCGCTGGCGCTGGCCGCCGGAGAGGCCGCCGCCGTCCTGGCCCAGCGCGGTGTCCAGGCCCTGCGGCAGGTTCTGGATGAAATCCCAGGCACAGGCGCGGCGCGCCGCTTCCTCGATGCGCTCGCGCGAGGCATCGGCGGTGCCATAGGCGATGTTGTCGGCAATGCTGGCGTTGAATAGCACCACGTTCTGGTCGACCAGCGCGATCTGGCGGCGCAGGTCGCTGAGCTTGTACTCGCGCAGGTCGGTGCCGTCTAGCACTACCCGTCCGCTGGACGGATCGTAGAAGCGCGGGATCAGCGACAGCAGGGTCGACTTGCCGCCGCCGGACTGGCCGACGAAAGCCACGGTCTTGCCTGCGGGGATATCGAGGGTAACGCCGGCCAGCGCATCCGCCTTGTCCTCGCTGTAGCTGAAGCGCACGTCCTCGAAGCGGATGGCGCCGTGGGCGCGCTGCAGCGGACGGCTGCCGCTGTCCCGCTCCACCGGCGTATCGAGAAAGCCGAACAGGTCGGCGCCGGCCACCACGCCGCGCTGGATGCGCTCGCTCAGGCCGGTCATCGAGCTGATCGGCTGGCGCAGGGTCAGCATCGCCACCAGGAAGGCGACGAAGTCGCCGGAGCTCATCGCTTCGTGCATGCGCGGACTCATCGCCAGAGCCACCAGGACGGACACGCCGATGGCCGCGATCAACTCCAGCGAGCTGGTGCTGGTGGCGCTGGCGGCAGTCATCTTCAGGCTCTGCCGCCGCAGGTAATCGTTGATGCGGCGGAAATTCTCCAGCACGAAATTCTCGCCGCCGTAGAGCTTGACCACACGGCGGCCGGTGATGGCTTCGTCGGCGGCGTGGTTCATGCCGCCCATCGAGTTCTGGATGCGCGTCGATACGGTGCGGAAGCGCTGGTTGACCCAGTTAATCGACAGACTCACCGGCGGCGCGATCAACAGGGAAAACAAGGTCAGGCGCCAGCTGGTATGGAACATGAAGCCGAGCAGGCCGATGGCGGTCAGACCGCCCTGGATCATCGAGGCCAGCACGCTCGAGGCCGAATCCGCGATCTGGCTGGCGTGATAGGTCAGCTTGGCTTGCAGGTCGGCGGTGCGGGTACGGTCGTGGTAGCTGACCGGCACTTCCAGCAGATGCTGGAATACCTGCTGGCGCATCCGTGCCACCACGCCCTGCCCGACCCAGGCCATGCCGTAGGCGGAGCAGAAGTTGGCGACGCCGCGCACCAGGAACAGGCCGAGGATGGCCCAGGGTATCCACAGGTTTACCTGGCGGTCATGTCCCGCGAAGGTGTCAGTGAGCCGCTTCACCAGATAGGGCAAGACCACCGAATCGGCAAAAGCGAAGACCAGCATGCCCAGCATGGCCAGCGCTAGGACCTTCCAGTGCGGCGCGGCATAGCGCAGCAGGCGGCGGTAGACGGCGGCGGGGCTGCTGGGTTCGGTTGTCGCGGCGTTCAAGGGCTGGACGGCGGTTATAAGGCCATCATGGTAGCAACTCGCAGCCCTGGTTCGCTTAAACTGGCTGAAACCCCTCCTCCAGACCGGTTGACCCCAGCGCCATGGCCAAAACCCTGTTCGAAAAGATCATCGACCGCGAGATTCCCGGCAATTTCGTTTATGAAGACGAACACTGCGTGGTGATCAAGGACATCAACCCGGGCGCACCGCTGCACCTGCTGGTGATCCCGCGCAAGCCCATCCCCCGGCTGGTCGACGCCACGGTGGAGGATCAGGCCGTATTGGGGCACCTGATGCTGGTGGCGAACAAGGTGGCGGCGGATGCGGGCTTCGGCGAGGCGTTCCGGGTGGTGATGAACAATGGCGCGGGGGCCGGGCAGAGTGTGTTTCACATCCATCTGCACGTGCTGGCGGGGCGGCCGCTGAAGTGGCCGCCGGGGTGAAAGTAGGGTGGGTGGAGCGCAGCGAAACCCACCATTGCGCACCAGCAACCGATATCTAGTTCGTCTGGCATAGCGAAAGCGGTGGGTTTCGCTGCGCTCCACCCACCCTACGAAAACAACGAGAACTGGATTCCCGCCTTCGCGGGAATGACGAGTACGGCTAAGGTTTCGCTGAAACCAATCGCTGCGCATCGACATGCGCGCCGAACCAGTAGACGCCCCAGTGCACATGCGGCCCGGTGGCGCGGCCGGTCATGCCGGACAATGCAATCACCTGTCCACGCTGCACACGGTCTCCCGGTTTCACCAGCAGTTTCGACAGGTGCACCACTACCGACGACAGGCCGTGGCCGTGGTCGACGATGATGGTGCCGCCGGTGAAGTACAGGTCCGGCTCGGCCAGGGCGACAATGCCGCCTTCGGGCGCATGCACCGGCGTCCCGGTCGGTACCGCAACGTCCACACCGTAGTGCGCCTGCTTGGGCACGCCGTTGAGGATGCGCTGGCTGCCGAAGATGCCGGACACCCGCCCCTTGGCGGGCCATTGGAAAGGCTGGGCGAAATCGTCGATGGCGGTGTCGCGCTCGTGCGCGGTGGCGATCAGCTTGGCCTCGGCGGCGATGCGCTGCTCGGTTTCCGGCGGCGGATTGACCAGCTCGGGCGGCAGGCCCTCGATGCGCTGGATCTGCCAGTCGCGCTTGTGCACGGGGTAGTGCTTCGCCACCTCGGCTTTTCCGGGCAGCGTCACGCGTAACTCGGCATCCGCTCCAGCGTCGCGGTCGAAACCGAAGACGAAGTCGCCCTTGGTAGTGAGCAGCAGCTTGCGGCCGTCGAGCGAGACGACCGCAGCGGGATCGGTATGACCGAACACCACCGCGCCCTGCTCGAAGGCGCCCCGCAAGGTGACGGGCAACTCGGGAGCGGCTGCCGCCGCCCCGGCACAAAGTGCCAGAACGGCGGCAGCCAGCAACTGGCGCGGGCTCAACGTTGCGGGGCGGCTTCGGCGGCGAGCCGGGCGACAGCTTCCGCCAGCGGCAGGGTCTCCTGCCTCTCCGAGCCGAGGCGGCGCAAGGTCACGGTCTTCTCCTCAGCTTCCCTGCGTCCGACCACCACGATGACCGGCACCTTCTGCAGCGAGTGCTCACGGATCTTGAGAGTGATCTTCTCGTTGCGCAGGTCGGCCTCGACGCGCAGGCCCGCGGCGTCGAGCGCGGCGGCGGCCTCGCGCGCATAGGCATCCGCATCGGAGACGATCGGTGCGACCACCACCTGCACCGGAGCCAGCCAAAGCGGCATGGCACCCGCGTGGTGCTCGAGCAGAATGCCGATGAAGCGCTCCATCGAGCCGACGATGGCGCGATGCAGCATCACCGGGATCTGGCGGCTGGAATGCTCGTCGATATAGCTGGCGCCGAGCCGCTCCGGCATCATGAAATCGACCTGCATGGTACCGACCTGCCAGGCACGGCCGATCGAATCGCACAGGTGATACTCGATCTTGGGACCGTAGAACGCGCCCTCGCCAGGCAGCTCGGTCCACTCCACGCCGGCGCTGCGCAAGGCCGCGCGCAGCGCTTCCTCGGCGCGATCCCAGATGGCGTCGTCGCCGATGCGCTTGTCCGGGCGCAGCGCGATCTTGATGTCGATATCGCCAAAGCCGAAATCGGAGTAAACCTCCATCGCCTGGCGATGGAACGCGGTGACCTCGGATTCCACCTGCTCGGGCATACAGAAGATGTGGCCGTCATCCTGGGTGAAAGCGCGCACGCGCATGATGCCGTGCAGTGCGCCGCTGGGCTCGTTGCGGTGGCAGCCGCCGAACTCGGCATAACGGATCGGCAGATCGCGATAGCTGTGCAGATTGGCGTTGTAGATCTGCACATGCCCCGGGCAGTTCATCGGCTTCAGGGCGTAGGTGCGCTTCTCCGACTCCGTGAAGAACATGTTGTTCTGGTAATTGTCCCAGTGCCCGGACTTCTTCCACAGGCTCACGTCCATGATTTGCGGGCCGCGCACCTCCTGGTAGCCGCTGCGCTTGTAGACGCCGCGCACATAACGCTCCACGGCCTGCCAGATGGCCCAGCCCTTGGGATGCCAGAACACCATGCCCGGCGCCTCTTCCTGCTGATGGAACAGGTCGAGCTGCTTGGCCAGACGACGGTGGTCGCGCTTCTCCGCCTCCTCGACCATGTGCAGGTAGTCCTTCAGCTCCTGCTCGGTGGCGAAGGCCACGCCGTAGATGCGCTGCAGCTGCGCATTCTTGGCGTCGCCGCGCCAGTAGGCGCCGCCGACCTTGGTCAGCTTGAAGGCCGTGCCGAGCTTGCCGGTGGAGGCCAAGTGCGGCCCCATGCACATGTCCAGCCAGTCGCCCTGCTTGTAGATGGTCAGCTCTTCGTCGGCCTTGATGCCGTCGCGAATCCATTCGGCCTTGAACTTCTCGCCGGACTTCTCGAAGTGCTGGATGGCCTGGTCATGCGGCCACACCTCGCGCTTGATCGGCAGGTCGCGCTTGACGATCTCGCGCATGCGGTCCTCGATCTTCTGCAGGTCGGCTTCCGTGAACGGCTCGTCGCGGGCGAAGTCGTAGTAGAAGCCCGTCTCCGTGGCAGGACCGAAGGTGACCTGGGTGCCGGGGAACAGCTCCTGCACCGCCTGCGCCAGCACATGGGCGGCGTCGTGGCGGATCACTTCGAGCGCTTCCGGCTTGTCGCGGGTGACGATCTCGAATTTGGCATCGCGATCGATCGGGCGCGTCAGGTCCCACAATTCGCCGTTGACGCGCACTACCACGGCTTTCTTGGCCAGGCCGGGGCTGATGCCCTGGGCGATTTCCAAGCCCGTCGGCGGGACCTCGAAGGACTTCTGGTTCCCGTCCGGGAACGTGATTTGGATAGACATCTTGCGAATCTCTCGTTGTCATTCCCGCGAAGGCGGGCTTGTAGGGCGGGCCATGCCCGCCGTTGTCTCGGCGCATACGTCAATGGCGGGCACGGCTCGCCCTACGTCACTTTTTTACAAAGCTCACGGCGGCTGCCAGCCGCGCAAGAGTTCGGTCGCGCCCCAGCAGGAACAGGGTCTGGTCGATCGGCGGGGAAATGGCCATGCCAGCCACGGCGACGCGGATCGGCTGCGCCACCTTGCCCAGGCCGAGGCCCTTGCCTTCGGCGAAGCCGTTGACGGTTTCGTGCAACGCCGGCGCAGTCCATTCGGGCAGCGCTTCCAGCTTCGCGCGCAGCTCATCGAGCAGCGCGGCGCCATCTGCCGTCAGGTGCTTGGCGGCGTCCTTCTCGTTGTAGCCGTCCAGCTCGCCGAAGAAGAACTTGGACTTCTCCGCCATTTCCACCAGGGTCTTGCAGCGCTCGCGCTGCTGCTCGATGACGGCGGCCAGCGTGGGGCCGTTGGCGGGATCGGCGCCGACGCGGCGCAGGTGCCAGTCGAACTCCGGGGCGACGTGCAAGGGGTCGGCGCTCTTCAGGTACTGGTGATTGACCCAGACCGCCTTTTCCATGTCGAAGCGCGCCGGCGCCTTCTGCACCTTGGTGATGTCGAACATTTCCAGCATCTCAGCGTGGCTGAACAGTTCCTGGTCGCCATGGCTCCAGCCCAGGCGCACCAGGTAGTTGAGCAGCGCCTCCGGCAGGAAGCCAAGCGCGCGGTACTCGATCACGCCGACCGCGCCGTGGCGCTTGGACAATTTCACCCCATCCGCGCCGAGGATCATCGGCACGTGCGCGTAGGCCGGCGGCTCGGCGCCTAGGGCCTTGAGGATGTTGATCTGGCGCGGCGTGTTGTTGACGTGATCGTCGCCGCGGATGACGTGGGTGATGCCCATGTCCCAATCGTCCACCACCACGCAGAAGTTGTAGGTGGGGGTGCCTTCGCCGCGGGCGATGATCAGATCGTCCAGCTCGGTGTTCTGGAAGCTGATCGGGCCCTTGATCAGGTCGTCGACCAGCACTTCGCCCTGCTGCGGATTGCGGAAACGCACCACCGGCCGCACACCTTCCGGCCGCTCCGGCAGCGTCTTGCCCGGCTCGGGGCGCCAGCGACCGTCGTAGCGAGGCTTTTCCTTGCGCGCCATCTGCGCGGCGCGCATCGCGTCCAGTTCTTCCTTGGAGCAGTAGCAGTGATAAGCCGTGCCGGCCTCGAGCATCTGCTCGATCACGTCGCGATAGCGGTCGAAGCGCTGGGTCTGGAACACCGGCTCGACATCGGATGGCAGGCCGAGCCAGTCCAGGCCCTCGAAAATGGCCTTCACCGCGTCTTCGCTGGAGCGCTCCACATCGGTGTCCTCGATGCGCAGCAGATACTTGCCCGCATGCCGCTTGGCGTACAGGTAGCTGAACAGCGCCGTGCGCGCCCCGCCGATGTGCAGGTAGCCGGTGGGGCTGGGGGCGAAGCGCGTGACAACCGGAGGCGAGACTGACATGGGCGAAGATCGGGACTAAAGCCGCGGAAAGGCGGCGATTTTAACTCATCGAGGGGTCGCGCCCCGTGATGGACGCCCCTTATTGCGGCTTGCCGGTCTCGACGTAGCCCTTGAGGCGGTTGAACTGCTCGTTCAGCACCGCGTCCACATCCGGCGCCCAAGCAGCCCAGCCGCCCTTGGTGTAGCCGCTGACGCTGTAGACCCAGGTCAGCTCGGTGCCGTCGTCCTTCGGGCTGAGGCTCAGGGCCAGGTTGCCGATGGCGGCCTCGGTCTGCAGCGGGCCGAGGGCACCGTTGAGGCGCAGTTCCTTGCCGGGGGCGGCATAGACCACCACCATGTGCTGGACCCCGCCGCCGCCTTCCAGCTTCTCGCAAAAGCAGCCGCCGGGCTTGGCGGAGAGGCTCAGGTTGGCCGCATTGCCGGACCAGGTGTGCTCCGGATTCCACCATTTGCCGACCCTGGACAGCGCGGCGTAGACCTTGGCCGGCGGCGCGGCGATGCTCAGGGTGGTCTTGACCTGGAAGCCGGTGACGTCGGTGCTGACCACATCCGCACGGGCCGCCGAGGCCAGGAACAGCGCGGCTGCTAAAATGCCCGCTGTTGAACCGATCATTCCGCAGAAGCGCATCGCTCTTCTCCCAATTTCTCCGCAACATGATGCCATGACCCGCCTCTTCGTCGAACAGCTGACCGTGATCGACTGCGCCTATCTGGACGCACAGCGCGGGCTGGTGGGCGAAAGCTGGATCGTCGACATCGAGCTGGACGGCGATCTCGACGACCAGTCGATGGTGCTGGATTTCGGCGAGGTGAAGAAGCGGCTGAAGCGCGCGCTGGACAACAGCGCCGACCACACCCTGATCGTGCCGGCACGCCATCCCGGCCTCAAGCTGCAGCGGGGTCCCTCGCGCGTCAGCCTGGAATTCCACGGGCCGGCAGCCGGGCCGATCGAGCACCATGCGCCGCCGCAGGCGCTGACCCTGCTCGACGCCGAAGCCGTCAGCGGCGATGCCCTGGCAGCGCACCTGCAGCCGATCCTGGCGCAGGAAGTGCCGGCCAATGTCGCCCAGGTACGGCTGCGGCTGCGCCACGAGCGCATCGACGGCGCTTATTACCACTACACCCACGGCCTGAAGAAGCATGCCGGCCACTGCCAGCGCATCGCCCACGGCCATCGTTCGCGCCTGGAGATCCGCCTGGACGACCGGCGCGAGGCGGGGCTGGAGGCGTCCTGGGCAGAGCGCTGGCGCGACATCTACCTGGGCACGCGCGAGGATCTGGTGCGGCAACAGAATGGCCGCCTGCGCTTTGCCTACACCGCGCCCGAGGGCGTGTTCGAGCTGGAATTGCCGGCGAGCCGCTGCGAGCTGCTGGACAGCGACACCACGGTAGAGCGCATCGCCGAGCACCTGGCGGCGCAAACCGCCGCACAGCGGCCGCGCAACGGGGTCGAGGTGCGGGCCTACGAAGGGGTGATGAAAGGCGCCCTGGCGAACGTGAAGGCTTCAAGCCTGTCCAAGGGCTAGCAGCCGCCGGAAAGCCCGCATTCGGGACGCAGCGGACGATGGCGGCAGGATGAGGATGATGAAACGCCTTGTGTATCTGAAATCTTCGCTGGCGGGCGCCCTGTGCCTGCTGGCTGCGGGCTGCGCCACAGATGCGCCCTCCCCCTATGGCCCCGGCTATTCGGGCTATGCCTACTACGATCCATACTGGGGGCCGTACTACAACTCGCTGTACTGGCCGGACTATTCGGCCTATTCCTACGACGCCTTTTTTTGCAGCCCTTTCTGTGGGGGCTTCTATGGCGGTTTTTATGGCTACTACCCCGGCGCTTACTACCCCGGGCACTACCACGGCGGACACTACGGCTATCCGGGGCCGGGCTGGCCGCATCCGCCCTGGCACGGCGGGGGGCCGCCTTATCGGTCACCCGGCCACTTTGGCGGTGCGGGCGGGCATCCGGCGATGCACAGCCATTCTTTTGGCCGGTCCCGCGGGCGCTAGCCGGGGCTTTGGCGGGGTTTTCCGCTGCGTCCTGGCAGCCCCGGCCATGCCGGAAAGCACCCCCTTTATGCTATAAAGACGCCCCCGCAATGCCCCTGTACGCCATGAGCAACAAGGCCGAAACCAACGTTCCCTTCTCCGCCCGCGTCTCCATCGAACAGGTCGAGGAAGGCACCGAACTGGCGCCGAAGTTCGACGAGCACGGCCTGATCGCCTGCGTCACCACCGCCGCCGGCAGCGGCGAGGTGCTGATGCTGGGCTACATGAACGAGGAGGCGCTGAAGCGCACCATCGCCACCGGCGAGGCGCATTACTTCTCGCGCTCGCGCCAGGTGCTGTGGCACAAGGGCGCGACCAGCGGCCTGGTGCAGAAAGTGGTGGAACTGCGCATCGACGACGACCAGGACGCGGTGTGGCTGCGGGTGGAGATTCCGGGCGACGCCAGCTGCCATGTCGGCTACCGTTCCTGCTTCTACCGCTCGGTGCCGGTCGGCGCTGGAGATTTCAGCCGGGCGCTGAAATTCGAGGAAAGCGAGAAGATGTTCGATCCGAAGAAGGTCTACGGCGACGCGCCGAATCCGACCAAGCTTTAGATCTTTTCTGCTTCGGCACTGTCCCGGCACTATTCCGGGGGTCCCTCAATGGCGCGACACTGGCGCCGCTGATCCAACAGGCGGAGTGCCGGTATGTCCGATAACAAGGTAGTGGTGGTTCTTGGCGTAGGTGCGGCGCAAGGCCTCGGCGCAACGGTCGCCCTGCGCTTCGCCCGTCAAGGCTACATCGCCGTAGTGGCCGGCCGCACCGGCAAAAACCTCGAAACCGTGGTGCGGCAGATCCAGGAACAGGGTGGAACCGCCCAGGCCGTGGTCACCGACGCCGCCTCCGAGGAACAGGTCACCGGGCTGCTGGCGCGCGCCGGACAGATCGGCCCGGTGGAAGCCGCGATCTACAACGCCGGCGGCAACAATCCCAACAGCAGCCTCAAGACCAGCGGCGCGTTTTTCGAGGAACAGTGGCGCGTCGGCACCTACGGCGGCTTCATCTTCGCGCGCGAAGCGGTGAAAGCGATGCTGCCACGCGAGCGGGGCACACTGTTGTTCACCGGCGCCTCCGCCTCACTGCGCGGACGGCCCAACTTCGTCGCTTTCGCCGCAGCCAAGGCCGGGCTGCGCGCGGTCAGCCAGGCCTTCGCCCGGGAATTCGGGCCCAAGGGCATCCATGTCGCGCACGTGGTGATCGATGGCGCCATCGACGGTCACCGCGTCAATACCCTGGTGCCGCAGCTGGCGCAGATGAAGGGCGAAGACGGCCTGCTCGATCTGGAGGCCATCGCCGAGAGTTACTGGCAGTTGCATCTGCAGCACAAGTCAGCGTGGTCGCAGGAAATCGATTTGCGGCCGTTCAAGGAGCCGTTTTAACGGACTGCAGGGGTCAGATCGGCAGCGCTTTCTTTGCTGTCATCCTGAGCGTAGCGAAGGATCTGGCCGGATACTTCGCTACGCTCAGGATGACAATTGACCCGGCAGCGCGCTTAGTCCCGGCAGCACATTTAATTCAGGTCCTGCGGCACCGGCTCCGCCGGCTCCCGCCACATGCGCGGATGATCGGCGCGCCAGTCGCCGACCTCGCCAACACCATTGGCGGTCACCAGCACCGTGATGGCGCCGCCGTTGCCGGTCATGTGCAGCTCGGCACCTTCGGCCAGGTAGCGGTCGACCACCGGCGCGCGCGGGAAGTGGAAGCGGTTGTGCCAACCGGAAGGGAAGATCACCAGCTGCGGCTGCACCGCGTCGACGAAGGGCTGCGTCGATGAGGTCTTGCTGCCATGATGCCCCGCCAGCAGCAGGTCCGCATGCAGCTTGTCGGGTGCATCGGCCAGCAAGCGCTTTTCCATCGGCGCTTCGATATCGGCCGGGAGCAGCGCGGCGTGTTCACCCGCGCTGATGCGCAGGACGCAGCCGCCGTTGTTGCGCCACCAGCGATCCGACTTGGTGTGCAAGGGCACGGCGCTATTCGCTTCAGGTGGCGCGTCGGCGGGTGGACTGAGGATTTCGAATGCAACGCCGTCCCAGGTCCAGTTTTGCCCGGCGCGGCAGGGCGTGCTGGACAGCGCGCCGATCTCGCGGTCGACTTCCAGGGAGGTCCGCACCGTCGGCGCGCCGCCGCGATGGTCGAGGTCGGCATGGGAGATGATCATCAGGTCCAACTCGTGCACGCCCTCGCCCAACAGGTAGGGCACTATCACCGAGCGGCCGGCATCCGAGATGTCCTCGAAGGCCGGCCCGGCATCGAACAGCAGGGTGTGCTGCGAGGTGCGCACCACCACCGACAGCCCCTGCCCCACGTCCAGGGCGGTGAGCTGGAAGCCCTCACGCGGGGCGCGATCCAGCGGCAGGAACAGGGGCAGGAAGCACAGCGCGGCAAGGCCGCGCAGCGGCAGTCCGCGCGGGGCCAGCAACAGCACCATCCCGAGCAGCGCCAGCAGCAACAGGGCCGAGGGCGGACTGGCGGCGATCCAGGCCTGCGGTGCGTGCGTGGCGGCCCACCCCAGGGCCTCGCGCACCCAGAGAATGCCGTGGGCGACCCAGGTCAGCAGCGGCACACCGAGCGGCGGGCAAGCCCAGGCCAGGCCGAGCGAGACCAGCAGGGCCGGCAGCAACAGGGTGAACACCGGCACCACCAGCAGGTTCGCCAGCGGCCCGACCCAGCCGCCGCCCTGGAAGAAATAGAAGGTCAGCGGCAGCAGCACCAGACTGAGGGTCAGTTGCAGTGCCAGCAGTTCGCGCCAACGCCGATGCGGCCCGAGGCGGCCGGAGATGACGTAGAAGATGGCCGCGACCGCGGTGAACGATAGCCATAGCCCGGGGCTGAGCAGGGCCAGGGGATTGGCGGCGACAATCAGGAACCAGGCCAGGGCCAGGGCGCGCGGCACCTGCGAGGGCCGGTCCAGCCACAGCGCGGCGAAGCCGAACAGCAGCATCAGCAGGGCACGCTGCGCCGGCGGCTCGAAGCCGGACATCAGGGCATAGACGATGGCGGCCAGCACGGCTCCGAGCATCGCCGCTTTCTGCGCCGGCAAGCGCAGGCACAGGGCCGGGAAGGCGGACCACAAGCAGCGCAGCACGAAGAACACCGCGGCCACCACCATGCCGATGTGGAGTCCGGCTATGGCTTGAATGGCTGGTCCCGGTAATTCTGAAGGTGTCCCAATCCTTTTCCTGCAGCAGCGAGCGATCACCCACCGCCAGGCCAGCTACCAGGCCCAGTGCCGGATTGCCGGGCAGCCATTGTTCGAGACGGTTCACCACCTGTTGGCGGGCACGCAACAGCCAGTAGCCCGATTGATCCTGGCAGGGGCTGCTGTCGCGCACCGTGGCAGTGGCGCCGATGCCCTGCTCGAACAGCCATTGCTCGTAGTCGTAGCCGGAAGGATTGAGCAAGCCGTGCGGTGCGCGCAGCCGCAGCTTGAGACGCCAGCAGTCGCCGCCTTGCAGGTTCTGCTCGCCGCGATACCAGGACACGCGGATCAGACGTGGCAAGCCGGCATCTGTCGCATCGAGCGAAGGGCTGAACAGGAAACGCCAGTCATGCTTGAGCGCGGCTTCGGGGATCAGCCCCTCGCCCTCCTCGGCGTTGTCCTCCTTCTTGCCGGCGGATAAACGCTTTTCCGGCAAGGACGAGATGTGCCCTTCGACCACCACCTCGCGGTCGCTGTCCGCCAGGGGCCAGCGGCTGTCGATGGAGCCTTGCGCGCGCCAGGCGGCGAGCAGGACACCGAGCAGCGTGACGGCGTAGTAGCGCCGCCAGCGCCAGGGCAGCAATGCCGGCAGGCACAGGCCGGCAAGCCAGATCAGTGGTGGAATGGACGGCAAGGCCAACGGTGCCAGCGCACCGGCCGTGAACAGCGCGACCGCGGGCAACAGCAAACCGCGCGGCGGCGCCGCGCCTGCCGCGCTTACAACAGCTTCAGCTCGCTGGCCCACCTACAGCAACATCCGTTGCCACATCGTTGTAGGGGCGCAGGCTGCCGCCTTCGAGCTGCCAGATGCGATCCATGCGCGCCGCCAGCCGCATGTCATGGGTCACCACCACTAGGCTGGTGCCAAGCTCGCGGTTCATCTCCAGCATCAGGTCGAACACCGTTGCGGCGGTGCGCGTATCGAGGTTACCGGTCGGCTCGTCGGCCAATACACAAGCCGGGCGTGTCACCAGGGCACGGGCCACCGCGGCGCGCTGACGCTCACCGCCGGACAGCTCGCCCGGCTTGTGTTCCAGGCGCGAGCCCAGGCCAACCCGCTTGAGCAGGGCGGCCGCGGTTTCAAAGGCCTGCTCGCGCGGCATGCGCCGGATCAGCAGCGGCATCGCCACGTTTTCCAGTGCCGAGAATTCCGGCAACAGGTGATGGAACTGGTAGACGAAGCCGAGCGCCTCGTTGCGCAGCTTGCCGCGCGCAGCATCGGACAAGGCACTCATCTTTTTACCCGATACCCAGACCTCGCCCGAAGTCGGCGTATCGAGGCCGCCGAGCAGGTGGAGGAAGGTGCTCTTGCCTGCGCCGGAGGCACCGACCACGGCGACGCGCTCGCTGCGCGCCAGGCTGAAGTCGATGCTGCCGAACACCTGCATGTGCAGATGGCCGTCGTCGAAGGTCTTGCCCAGGCCCTGGCAGGCGATGACGGAGTCGGTGAGCGGATTATTCATATCTCAGCGCCTCCGCCGGCAGCACCCGCGAAGCGCGCCAGGCGGGATAGAGGGTGGAGAGCAGGCCCAGGGCCAGCGACAGCAGGCTGATGCGGACCACATCGGGCATGGTCAGCTGCGACGGCAGGTCGCTGATGTAGTAGATGCTCGGATCGAGGAACTGGTGACCGGTGGCGGCCTGCAGCAGCGGCACCAGGGTCTTGACGTTGAGCGCCAGCGCCACGCCGAGGGCGACGCCGAGCACAGTGCCGACGATGCCGATGATCGAGCCCTGCATCATGAAGATGACCATGATCGAGCGCGGCGTGGCGCCGAGCGTGCGCAGGATGGCGATGTCGGCCTGCTTCTCCTGCACCACCATCACCAGGGTGGAGACGATGTTGAAAGCAGCGATGCCGACCAGCATCGACAGGATCAGGAACATCACCGTCTTCTCGGTGGCGACGGCGCGGAAGAAGTTGGCGTGCTGGCGGGTCCAGTCGCTGATGTAGACCAGCTGCGGCAGCTGTTGCGCGATCTGCCGCGCCACCACCGGCGCCTCGAACAGGTCGTGCAGCTTGAGGCGCACGCCGGTGACGCGATCGCCCATGCGGTACAGGGTGGCGGCGTCCTGGATGTTGACCAGCACCAGGCCGCGGTCGAACTCGTACATGCCGACCTGGAAGATGCCGACCACGTTGAAGCGGCGGAAGCGCGGCAGGATGCCGGCCGGGGTGACGCTGGCAAGTGGGATCATCAGGTCGATCTTGTCGCCGACGTCCACCCCCAGCTGCTCGGCCAGCTCGACGCCGAGCACGATGTCGAACTCGCCCGGCTTGAGGTCTTCCAGCTTGCCGGCTTTCATGTGCTGGCCGATCTCGGACACGGTCTGCTCGGCCACGGGATCGATGCCGCGCAGCAAGGTGCCGGACAGGTCGCCGCCCTCGCGCAGCATGGCCTCGCCCTCGACATAAGGGGCGGTGGCCTCGACCTTGGGATTCTGCGCCGCCAGCCTCGCCAGTTCCTGCCAGTTGTCGATGCCCTCGCCCGGCCGGTAGATGATGGCGTGCGAGGCCATGCCGAGGATGCGGTTGCGCATCTCGCTCTCGAAGCCGTTCATCACCGACAGCACCACGATCAGTGTCGCCACGCCGAGGGCGATACAGATCATCGAGGTGGCGGAAATGAACGAGATGAAATGGTTGCGGCGCTTGGCGCGCGTATAGCGCAGGCCGGTCAGCAGCTCGTAGGGGATTCGCATGGCGGTAATAAGGTGATTCCATCATTAGACCACAGCGCACGGGTACAATGTTCCCCAAACAAGCCCCGATAATGCCCTTGACCCCAGCCAACACCGCGAAGCCGTCCAGCAAGCCCTCCGGCTGGGCCGAAAAGCACGGCTTGTGGGTGCTGCTGGCGCTGCTGGTGCTGGTCACGCTCTACCGGGGCTTCAGCCTGTATTTCGACGGCCTGGACCTGTACGTCGACGAGGCCCAGTACTGGACCTGGGCGCAGAAACTGGACTGGGGCTATTACTCCAAGCCGCCGGTGATCGCCGCCCTCATCGCCCTGACCACCTCGGCCTGCGGCGACGGCGCTTTCTGCGTCAAGAGCGGCGCGCTGCTGCTGTATCCCCTGGTCACCCTGCTGATCTGGGCCATCGCGCGGCGGCTGTTCGACGGTCGGGTGGCGTTCTGGAGCGCCGTGGCCTTCCTGCTGCTGCCGGGTGTGTCGCTGTCCTCGCTGATCATCTCCACCGATGTGCCGTTCTTCCTGTTCTGGACGCTGGCGCTGTATGCGTATCTGCGCGCCATCGAGGAACCGGCGGCTGCGCCGACGGTCAAGCAGGACCAGCGCTGGGGCTGGTGGCTGCTGGCCGGCGCGGCGGCGGGGCTGGGGCTGCTGACCAAGTACACCATGGTGATCTTCGCCCTGTCGGTGCTGCTGCACCTTGCGCTGACCCCCTCGCTGCGGCGCCATTTCCGCAATCCGCGGCTCTATGCCGCGATGCTGCTGGCGCTGCTGGTATTCGCGCCCAACCTGTGGTGGAACGCGCAGCACGGCTGGCCGACGCTGCGGCATACCGAGGACATCTCGCACCTCAACGGCGAGGCCGGGCTGCACTGGAATCACCTCAGCGATTTCCTCGGCGGCCAGTTCGGCGTGATGGGGCCAGTGTTCTTCGCCGCCTGGCTGGCGCTGACCCTGTGGCGGCCACGCCGCTGGTACGCCGACGAGCGCTACCGCTTCCTGGCCTGCTTCGCGGTGCCCTTCCTGGGCCTGATCTGCCTGCAGGCGCTGGCCGGCCGTGCCAATGCCAACTGGGGGGCGATGGCTTACGCCAGCGCCACCATCTTCCTGGTAGCGCTGCTGCTGCAGCGCGGCCGCACCACCTTGCTGGCGATCGGCCTGGCGCTGAACCTGCTGCTGATGCCCATTGCCTATCACCTCGATGCCTGGACCCGTTACTTCGTGGTCGAGCTGGTGGATCACAGCAACGTCGGTCAGTGCCTGCGCGCCTGGCGCAAGCTCGACGCCTGCGATGAGTTCATCACCCTGCCCGATCCGTACAAGCGGGTGCGCGGCTGGGCCGAGTTGGGACGGCAGGCGCAGCTGCTGCGCTCGCAGTTTCCCGATGCGCTGTACCTGGGCGACTCGCGCGATGTGCTGGCCGAGCTGATGTACTACGTGCGCCCGCATCCGCTCGACGCGGTGCTGTGGAATCCGCAGCATGTGATGGACAGCCATTACGCCCTGAGCACCAGCATGGACGACAAGCTCGGCCGCAATTTCCTCTACATCACAGAAGCCGATAAGCTGCCGCCGGAAGTGCTGGGCGGCTTCGACTCGGCCGAGCCGCTGCCGCCGCTGCATGTCACCGTGCACCGCGATTTCGCGCTGGACTACAAGGTCTGGTACTTGCAGGATTTCAAGGGATATCCGAAGGCGGAATGAAATGAGCGCCCAAGCACAACCGAGCAGCTCGATGCTGTCCCTGATCTGGCGGCGCGTGCTGCAGGCAATGCCGGCGGTGCTGATCGCGCTGATCGCGCTGGACCTGACGCCGGCGCTCGACCTGCCGCTGAGCCGCCTGTTCTACCGTCCGGGCGTAGGCTTCTTCCTCGATCACAACTCGCTGGTGCAACTGCTTTACCAGGGCACACCGTGGCTGATGCGCGTTATCGCCGTGACGCTGCTGGCCTTGCTGGGCTGGGTCATCCTGGCCAAGCCACCGCAGGCCCGGCGCATCCGCAACGCCGCGATCTTCGCCCTGCTGGCCCTGATCATCGGCCCGGGCCTGATCGCCAACAGCCTGTTCAAGGATCATTGGGGACGGCCGCGGCCGGAGCAGATCGCCGAGTTCGGCGGCAAGGCCAACTTCGTGCCGGCGCTGTGGCCGAGCCGGCAATGCGAGCATAACTGCTCCTTCGTCAGCGGCCACGCGGCTGCCGGCTTCTTCCTCATTACCGGCGCCTGGGTCTGGCCGCGGCGGCGCCTGGCCTGGCGCATTGGAGGGATCGCCGCCGGCAGCCTGATCGGCCTGGCGCGCATCGCCCAGGGCGGGCATTTCTTCAGCGACGTGCTCGGCGCGCTGATCGTGGTCTGGTTCACCAACGAAGTGTTGTACCAGTGGATGCTGAGCCGGGGCTGGCTGGAACCGCCGCCGCCGAAACAGCCGGCGCCGCGCAAGGCCTGAGCGGCGGCACGTCACGACAAGGGTGGGTGGAGCGAAGCGTAACCCACCCTTGCGCAACTTCAAGCAACATCCGGCTCGATTGATTGAACGAAAAGCGGTGGGTTGCGCTTCGCTCCACCCACCCTACGATTCCGCTGCGGAGAGCGCAGTGCGTCACAGCACGCCTCATCCGATTGCTGCGAGGCGCCGTATCAGCGGTATGAGCATTCGATCGCTGCCATCCCTTGTTGTTGGCTTATTGCTGCTGCTCAGCAGTGGTATCGCATCCGCTGGTGAAAGTGTCCACTGGAAAGCCCTCTGGAACCAAGATCTGTTCGCACAGGCGCAGCGCGAGCACCGTTACGTGCTGCTCGACCTGCAGGCCGTGTGGTGCCACTGGTGCCATGTGATGGAACAGCAGACCTACACCGATCCCCAGGTGGCAAAGCTGATCGGCGCGCACTACCTCGCGGTGCAGGTGGACCAGGATGCGGACCCGGAGCTTTCCAGCCGCTACGGCGACTGGGGCTGGCCGGCGACCATCGTGTTCGCGCCGGACGGCAGCGAGATCGTCAAGCGTCGCGGCTTCATCCCGCCGCAGAACATGGCTTCGCTGCTGCAAGCCATCGTCGACGATCCCTCGCCCGGGCCTTCGGTGCAGCAGGCGCAGACTGTCGAAGCCGCAGCCGTCGGCAAGCTGACGGAAGCGCAGCGCGGGCAACTTTCGAAACAGTTCAGCGAGGTGTACAGCACCGAAAACGGCGGCTGGGGCGACGGCTTCAAGTTCATCGACGCCCCCGCAATGGAACTGGCGCTGGAGCACGCACAACGCGGCGACACCCAAGCGGAGCGCATGGCGCGGCAGACGCTGGATGCCAATCTCAAGCTGATCGATCCGGTGTGGGGCGGCGTCTACCAATACTCGGAGAAGCAGGACTGGAGCGCGCCGCACTTCGAGAAAATCATATCGTTCCAGGCCGACGACCTGCGGCTCTACGCCATGGCCTATGCGCGCTGGAACGATCCGCGCTACCTGCAGGCGGCACAGGCGATCGCCGCTTATCTCGGCCAATTCCTGAGCAGCCCTGACGGCGCTTTCTATGTCAGCCAGGACGCGGACCTGAATGCCGCCACCACCGGACATGCGTATTACGCCCTGGCCGACGGGCAGCGCCGCGCGCTCGGCCTGCCGCGCATCGATACACACATCTACGCACGTGAGAACGGCTGGGCCATCGCAGCGTTGAGCCGCTACAGCGATGTCAACGGTGACAGCGCGTCACTGCAATCCGCCATCCGCGCTGCGCAGTGGATCGGCGCCAACCGCGCCCTGCCCGGCGGTGGCTTCCGCCATGACGGCAAGGATCGCGGCGGCCCTTATCTCGGCGATACCGCCGCGATGGGCGCAGCCTTCCTCGGCCTGTACCGCTCCACCGGCGATCGTGTCTGGTTGCAGCAGTCCCTGGCCGCGCTGGATTTCATCGAACGGCATTTCCGCGATGCGCAGGGCGGCTTCGACACGGTGGCAGCGCCTGCAAAAGCCAAGGGCGTCTTCGCCAAGCCGGTACGGCTGTACGAAGAGAATGTGGCGGTGACGCGTTATGCCAACCTGGCCTGGCGCTATACCGGCGATGTGCGCTGGCAGAAACTGGCGGAGCATGGCCTGCGTTATCCCGCTGCGCCGGCGCTGGTCGATTCCGGCCGCTTCCTGCCGGGGTTGCTGCTGGCCGATGAGGAGTTCGCGCAGGAGCCGGTGCACATCACCGTGGTCGGCGCCAAGGCCGACGCCGTGGCGCAGGCGCTGCACAGCGCAGCCCTGCGCTACGCGGCGGATTACCTGCGGGTGGACTGGTGGGATCGCAGCGAAGGGCCGCTGCCGAATCCGGACGTGAAGTACCCGGCCTTCGCCAGGGCCGCCGCTTATGCCTGCAGTGCGCAGGCTTGTTCGAGCCCGGTATTCGATGCGCAGAAACTGGGAGCGACAGTCGACAAGCTGCGGGATGCGCTGGCCAGCCAGAACAAGTCCGGTTAAACCATGGAACCACTGTCGGCTCCGCTTCGCTTGAGCCGACCTACAGGGGCTGGTGCGGAATTTCCAGATCGGCGATCAGGCGGTCCACCACCCAGCGCTTGAGCAGACCGGCCGCGTGCATGGCGGCCTGCTCCGGCTCCACCCACTCGCACAGCAGCTCGCACAGCTCGCCGAAGCTGCTACCGGCGCATAGTGCATCGAGTGCCGCAGCTTCATCGGCGCCGAGCGGGCGCCAGCGGATGTTCAGCGCTTCATCGCGCCACAGCAACCAGGGCACGGCCTGCGCCTTGGCTCGCGCCTTCGGCACTTTTTCCTGCGCTTCGTAAGCGAGGCAGATCGCCGGCACGTTCCAGCGCAGGTCCATCCGGCGCAGCGTGGGATGCGGCAACAGGCGCATGTCCGACCAGGATTCGGGCGGCACGGCGGCGATCGCTTCCAGTGTCACAGGCTCCGCATCCGGAGAATCGAACACTTCGGCTTTCTTCCACTCGAACAGGGCCAGTTCGCCCAGCACCGGCCTGGCAGCATAGCCCGCGGTGGTGTTGAGGAATTCCGCCAGATGGCGCCCGAACCAGCGCACCGAGGCGGTATCCGAAGGATGCGCCTCGATATAGGCGCGGCCCATGCGTTCGAACTTGTCCGGGCCGAGAAACAGGCGCAGCGCTTCGTAGTCGTTGCCGAGCACTTCGAGCAGGCGCAGACGGTAAGCGTCGGCGTAGACGTTGAGGCGCGTGCGCGCATCGCCTTTGTCGTTGCCGATCACTGCGGCCTCGATATCGGGCACGGCGCCCAGCACATAGCCCTGGAACTGTCCCTGCAACTCCGCCAGGCCGGGGGCTTTCACAGCACTCATGCGGCGGCGGCCAGGCTGTCGGCGGCAATGGCGCGGGCACGGTCCAGCTCCGCCACCAGCTCGGCCAGCGGCGGAATGTGATCGTCGCGCTCGACCATGGTGGCGACGCTGCCGAAGCGGCGCACTGCTTCCGCATACAGCGCCCACACCGGCTCCGGCACCGGATGATCGTGGGTATCGATCAGCAGCTCGCCATTGCGGCTGTGGCCGGCCAGGTGGATCTGCTGCACCCGCCGCGCCGGCACCGC
>FTIF01000455.1_pt1 | contig 21160 bp, 16 predicted proteins | sample 1658001 | NCBI WGS metagenome assembly FTIF01 (sample SAMEA3914789, study PRJEB12502) | metagenome | biome: forest; material: soil | place: Canada | collected 2011-07-03 | depth 0.3 m | reverse complement strand
AAGGCGATCATGTTCACCGCCACCATCATGGTGGCGGGAATCCTGCCCTGGTATTTCCTGTCCGGCCTCAAGTTCATGGCCGACATGGGCCTGCTGCTGGTGCTGACCATGCTGATCAACATGGTGCTGGCCCTGGTGGTGCTGCCGCTGCTGGTGTGGCTGGTCAAGCCGAACTTCGTCGCCCGCAAGGACCTGTTCGTGGGCGAGGGCGTCGACCTGTCGCAGTTCACCGCCGGCGACGACTTCGCCGACTCCCGCATGGCGGGGGTCAAGTGAATTCCTACAAATCCGATGTACTGGCGTCAGTTGCCGTTCCGAGGAGGAGAGAGTGATGCGTATCCGTAAATACGATGTGGACTACGGCCGTCGCGCCCTGCTGCAGAAAGCAGCGTTGGGCGCTGGAGCGGGCGTGCTGGCGCCGCTATGGCCGATGATCGCCAATGGTGACATGAGCAAGGCCTACCCGGACGAACTGACCTCGGTGGAGATGTACACCAAGGGCAAGGTCAAGACCGGTGACGTCCTGACGGCCGCCAACGTTGATGCGGTGAAAGACCTGCTCGATCCCATCACCTTCAAGCAGGTCAAGGAAATGGGCCGCAAGATCAACATCGTGCCGACGGTGCAGGACCCAAGCCTGCTGTTCCCGATGGCCTTCCTGGAAGCTAGCCTGAGGAACAAAGGCAAGGCCAAGCTCAACACTGACGGCAATATCGTGGAGGCCGGCAGCGGCAATCCCTGGCTCGGCGGCTTGCCCTTCACCGACGCGAAAGACGGTTTGGAAGCGATCGCCAATCTGACGCTGTCATGGGGCCGGCACGACTATTCGCAATACGCCATGCGCCAGTGGGACATCGCGCCGGACGGCGGCTTGGCCTACCAGTACGACTTCGAATGGGTCGAGCTGCAGGTGCAGGCGCGCATCGACAACACTGTGTTCCAGGGCAAGAAAGATCTATTGCGCCTTTTCTCGGTGTGGTTCACCTCTCCGCAGGACGTTGCCGGCACTTCGTTCCTGACCAACTGGTACTACGACCAGCGCAAGTTTCCGGACTTGTACGGCTACTTGCCCGCCTTCAAGCGCGTGCGCCAGTTCCCCACCAACCAGCGCTTTGAGCCCCTGTTGCCCGGTATCACCTGGTTCCTTTCCGATGCCTGGGGGGCAGGGGACCCCATGCTCACATGGGGGAACTACAAGATCGTCGGCCGCCAACCCATGCTCGGTGCGGTCAGTCAGAACTGGCACGGCTCCAAGCCCAATTGGGAAATGGGCGTCCATGGCGGGCCCAAGGGCCAGACGTTCTGGGATACGAATTTTTCCATGTGCCCGGAGTGCATCGTCATCGAAGCCGAACCCACGGGCTATCCCAGGGCGCCAGTCGGCAAGAAACGCGTCTGGATCGACGTTCGCAACCAGCAGTTCGTCACCTACATCAGCTTTGATCGACGCGGCGAGATCTGGAAATCCGTGGAGCCGGGCTGCAGCCGCATGCAGGATGGCAGCGCCGTCGTCAAGGACCCCAAGGGCAACGCGGAGTGGAGTTGGACGCATTTCCACATCCACGATATTCAGGCGAACCGCATGAGCCGTATTGTCCACGCCCCGGCCGTTGCCGGTGGCTACAAGTCGCAGTTTTCGGACAACGGCGTCGACGTCTACAACAAGTACCTGACCAACCAGGCCATTACCAGGTTGGGGCAGGCGTGAGCCGCCTGGCGTCAATGCATCGCTTACGGACAGGCTTCCTACTGACTGTCGGGTTGCTCTGCGCCGGCGTCGCCGCCGCGCCGCCCCGACTTATGCCGATCGTGGCGGGCACGCCGCATCAGGCTCTTTTCTCCGTGGCCACCTATGGCAGTGCCGGGATCGCGGTCGGTGCCGGCGGCGCGATCCTGGAAAGCACCGACGGCGGCAAGAGCTGGAAGGCAGTGACGCCGGCGCCGACGCAGCTGTCGCTGCTTGGCGTGGCGGCGCAACAGGGCCATAGCATCGCGGTGGGACAGGTCGGGACCATCCTGGTGATGGACCCGGCCGGCAAATGGAACAAGGTCGACAGCGGCACCGACAGACGGCTGTTCGCGGTCGGCGTCAACGCTGACGGCGTGGCCGTGGCGGTGGGAGCCTTCGGCACGGTGATCCGCTCAGCCGACGGTGGCCGCAGCTGGGCCTCCGTTGCGCCGGACTGGGGCGGCTACGCGGAGAACGGCGAGCAGCCGCACCTGTACGACGTCGACGTCGACGACAAGGGCATCATCACCATGGCCGGCGAGTTTGGCCTGATCCTGCGCAGCGCCGACGCCGGCAAGAGCTGGAAGACGCTGCACAAGGGCGACGCCTCGCTGTTTGCCATGGAGTTGCCGGACGATCGACCCGGCTACGCCGTGGGGCAGAACGGCATCGTGCTGCGCAGCACCGATCAAGGCAACAGTTGGAGTGAGGTCAGATCCGGTAGCGGCGCGATCCTGCTGGGCGTGCATTCCACCGCCGACGGTAGGGTGTTGATCACCGGCATGCACGACATGCTGATCAGCCGTGACTCCGGCCAGTCCTTCGCACACGTCAGTGGCAAGGAGGTCAACTCCACCTGGTACCAGGGCACTGCCGGCAGCGACGGCGGCAGGGTGCGGGCGTTGCTGGCAGTGGGACATTCGGGACAGGTCGTTCAGATCGCCGACTGAATCAAGAATTTTGTGATTCCGCACGAGTAATACACACCAAAAGGGGGGGGATGACGTGGGCAAAGGAAATAAGCTGGCGTGGGCCGTGTTGGGCACCCTCCTGATCGCGGGCGCGGCGCGCGCCCAGGATGACGCAACGAGTGCTGGAGCGGGCGAGTCCGCGCCCGCCAGCGGCTGGTTGCGCAACCTAGATGTGACATTCGGCGGGTTCATCCGGCCGGAAGTCGCCATCAAGACCAGCGATCAGGAGAACCCCAGCAACCAGCGAGGAAATCCGTTCAACCGTATCAGTGCTGCCAGGCAAGCCTATGTGCCGCCCAATGCAGCCGGGGCCCTGGGCATACCCATTTCCACTGGACTGAACTGGGCGTCGATCCCGGTGCCGAATGTTCCCGGAGCCGCTACCGGCACGGACACCGTGCAGCGCCCATTCGACCCGGCGAACAACGTCTTCAACTGGCACGTGCTTCGTGCCGAAGGCGAACTGGGCCTAAAGCTGACCGAGGATCTAAAGTTCATCGCGCGCATACGCGTCCTCGGGGACTTCGGGCACTACAGCGATTTCGATGCTGGCAGCGCCTGCAATTCCATCTCGGGTTGCATCACGGGCGGTGACCCGGGTCTGTACGGAGGCGCGCCCAACTACTTCCAGTACCGGGTCGACGGTAACAAGCACCCAAACCCGCTGGAGTGGGCCGGACCCAACTACCTGTTGAATTTCCCGACGATGATCTTGGACTACAACCACGGGCCGCTGAATGTCCGCGTCGGCAATCAGGCCATCGCCTGGGGTCAGGCGATCTTCTTCCGCGTGCTGGACGTGGTCGACGGCTTGGATCTGCGCCGGCACTCGGTTCTGGACTACGCGCAGGAGGAGTTCTCCGACAAGCGCGTGCCCGCACTGGCGGTGCGCATCGGGTACCAAGTCTCCGACGGCATCCTTGCCGACGGCTACGTGCAGAAGTTCCAGCCGACCGTTTACGGCAACCCCAACACTCAGTACAACGTTATCCCGGTGCAGTTCACGGTTCATGACCGCTACTCGCAAGACAACTACGAGGACAAGCTCAGTTATGGCCTGCGTCTGAAGGGCAATTTCGGCCAGTGGGGCTTTCAGGCCATGGCCGTGCGGCGTTATAACCCGGACGGCGTGTTCCGCTGGACCGCGTCCGGCGTGAACAAGGACCTGCCCACCACCACCACTGGCAATGCGCCAAACGGTCTTGGGGTGGTTGTGAACACCGCCAACGGTGGCCATGCCGGGCCGATGCTGGCGCAAACGCCATTCGAAGCCTCTCCAGGCGGTGTCTATTCGGCCAGCGAATGGTTCCACTACGCGTCGATGGTGCGCCTCGACGGCGTCACTGCCCTCAACGCCTCGATCAATGATTTCGCGCCGTCCACCACCAAGGTGTTCGCCTCGCCTGTACAGAACTATCAGCAGGCCTACAACGAGTTGAATTCCTTCTTCATTGCTGCTGGCGGTGATCTACGCGGGCATATCGAGCGCCAGTACTTCCAGGAGACGGTGCTCGGTTTGGGCGCTAGCTATGTCACGGAAGGCGAGCCCGGCTCCATCCTCGATCAGCTGATCATCAATGTCGAGGGCAGCTATACGCCTGCCCGTGTATATACCGACACGACTCTGGGCAAGGACTTCCTGCACCAAAACGACTGGGTAGGCGCCCTGGTGCTGGAGAAGTATTACCGCTTCACGGAAGCCTTCCCGGCGACCTACTTCGTGTTCCAATACATGCACCGCACCCGCGACGATCTGTTTGGGCGCTCGCTGAAAGGTTACGGGGGCACCGACACCTACAACCCGACCGCCACTCAGGGCGATCCGGGCGTGACCAACGCCAACTACGTCGTGTTCGCATTCCAGCAGCCGTTCCCGCAGGATATCTATCGCGTTGGCTTCGCCGTCCTGGGCGATCCTCGCGGCGGCATCCTGGTGCAGCCGGGCCTGCAATACAAGCCCAGCGGCCACTGGGCTATCGACGGCTTCTACACCTACATCAACGATCGTCTCGGCGGCAACCCCAACAACAACCTACTCGGTGGGCTGGGTTTTGCCAACGAATTCACCCTTCGCGTCGGCTATCAGTTCTAGTCCGGCTTGCTCTTCTACACGTGTTGCCCCCTTCCCTGAGATCAACACGTGTCTTCAAAAGCCGGCGGCCTTGGTCTCCGGCTTCTTTTTTGATGGAGCCGGGATATGCGTTTCAGGCGTTATCATCACGACAGTAGCCGCCGTCATTTCCTGAACCAAGCGGTCAAAGGCCTAGCCTCCGCGGGCGTGCTGATGCCGTTGTGGCGCGCGCTGGCGCAGCATGGTGACATCAGCAAGGCCTATCCCGAGGAGCTGTTGTCGATCGAAGGTTACACCAAGGGGCGGATCAAGACCGGCGACGAGATCAGTGCCGCCAACGTGGAGCTGGTTAGAGATCTGCTCGAGCCCATCAAATACCAGCAGGTGGCGACGCTGGGGCGGCGGCTGAGAGTCGGGAAGACCACCACCGAGCTGATGCGCCTGAGCCCTTGGGAATATCTGGAGGCGACGCTGCGTAACCAGGGGCAGGCGCGCTTCGACGCCCGCGGCAACGTAGTGACCGCCGACGGCAAGCCCTGGATCGGCGGCAATCCGTTTCCCGACCCGAAGACTGCAGTGGAGCTGTTTGCCGGCTTGACTCTGAGCTGGGGGCGCCACGATGCCTCGTTCTATGCCGTCAAGGAATACGATCTGTCGGCCGACGGCGATGTGCGCTTCGGTTACGAGACCGGCTGGGCCGAGCTGTCGCCGATTGCCCGCGTCAGCCTGGAACAAAGGCCCTACTGGCCGGGCCACGAGGACAAACTGCGCTATCAGTCGGTGTTCTTCCAGGCGCCGGAAAGCGCCAAGGGCACCTCGTTTCTCAATATCTGGCCCTATGACCAGAGCACTTTCCCGGACCTCTACGGCTATGTGCCTGCCTTCAGGCGCATTCGCCAGTTTCCCACAGACCAGCGCTTCGAGCCGCTGATCCCGGGGTCAACTTTGTACCTATCTGACGCCTGGTGTGCCGGCGACCCGCTGCATACCTGGGGCAACTACCGCATCGTCGGCCGCGGCCCGATGCTGGCCGCGGTTTCTGGGGGATGGAATCCACACCATCCGAACTGGGAACACAGTACACATGGCGGCCCCAAGGGCAAGACCTTCTGGGACACTACTGTCGAACTGGTGCCGGAGGCGATCATTGTGGAGGCCGAGCCGGTCAAATTTCCGCGGGCGCCGGTCAGCCGCAAGCGGGTATGGTTCGATGCGCGCACCCTGTTGCCGGTCGCCATGGTGTCGTTCGACCGGCGTGGCGAGCCGTACCGGTCCTTCGACGGCACCTACGCCCTATACGAGGCGGATGGCCACGCGTTCCTCGACGGCAAGCACCCGTACTGGTCCTGGGCGCATGTCCATGTTTTCGACATTCAGACCGGCAACATGACGCGTCTGGAGCAGGTGCGCACGATTTCGGGCGGCCACGCCACCCGGGTAAACGACGCGGGAATCTACGACAAGTATCTGACCAATGCTGCCCTGATTCACTTGGGCGCTGCCTAAGTGCAGACAAAGCGGGACACACAACGGTGCGGGACAACGCCGGCCTTACGGTCTCCAACGAGGTGCTGCGCTACATCCGCCGCATCTACGACCAAGCCGCGCGCGAACGACGTCCCGGCATCAACTACAACCCCACCGCGGGCCTACGACTCAAGGACGCCGGCGGCACCGAGGAACCGCGCGAGCGGGCGCTGTCCGACCGCGAGTTGGTGGAGCTGTTCAAGGCCATGCGCAAGTCGGAGCGGTTCGCGCGCCAGAATGAAATCTCCGTACATCTGATCCTGCGCATCGGCAATCGCAAGATGGAGCTGCTCGGTGCTCGCTAGGCGGAGTTCGACCTCGACGCGGGTGAATGGGGTCAGAAGGTTCAGGATCCCCAAGCGCGGCGGGTGCGCACGCCGCGTCGGAAGAAGCGGCCGGTAGCGCCCTTGCCGCCGACGGCCATCCGCTTACTCAAGGAACAGAAAATCCTGTCCTGCGGCAGCGACTACGTGTTTCCGGCGCGCCGCATCACCAAGAAGCGACGCTTCCCACATGTGTCCCCCGATACGCTGAACTTGGCCCTCAAGGAACTGGAAGGCCAGCGAACGCACTTCGCCGTCCACGATCTGCGGCGCACCTCCCGCACTCTGCTGGCGAAATTCGGCGTGATCGACGACGTAGCCGAGCTGACCCTGGGACATGCGATCAAGGGCACGAAAGGGGTTTACAACGTCTGGAAGTATTTCGAGGAACGTCGGGCGGCGTTGATACTGTTGGAGAACCATTACAACAAGCTGCTGGAAGCGGCGAAGGTGGAGTTGTTCCGTGCTACTTAGCATATATAGCGATACGAACCAATCCTAGGATCGGCGGCCCGAGGGCTATTCGTGATCTACTAGAGTCCTAGCTGTGCAATTGCCTCCGGCAGCAACCATGCAAGAACCACAGCGGCGTTGTGTGCAGCTGCAAAGTTCTGCGAATAGCTTCTGGGGGTATTGTCCGTGTCAAAGCAACCGACCCGATTGGCTATTCCGGAAACAAATAGAAACGGCACTGGGTCACTTACCTGGCGTATAAGACCGTGCGTCGTTTCTAAGGAGCCGATCCGGCCACCGATTTGCTTTGGATCTATAACGTTAAACGCTGCAATCGTCTCCGGGTCCGTCCAGGTATAGTCTGCTGGATTGGTCACATTCACAGCTCCCAGGCTAATCCAGTTATGACCTGCCAACGCGACGCACGGGGAAGCAGAAAAGAGAGGTGGCTGAAGAAAGCGGCTTTCAGCAGGCGGCCTTACGTTGGTGCCGAAGTTTTGGAAGAAATTGCCATTGATGCTGGTGGGCATAAGCTGATCGACAACCGGCGGAGAGTACCGAGTCTTTTCTGACGTCGCTGGATCGTGCAGGAGCGTGCGGGTTCCTACAACCACGCTGCCATTTACATTACCACCCTCGGGGAATGCCGCTGTCCCGAATGCAATCACGAGCGCAGGGGGTATTCCGGCGGCAAAGGCCTTGGGAAGTACCCGAGCCTTTTCCGCTGAATTTGAGCCATTTACTGCGGGATTCATAAGGTCTTGCAAGCACCAAACTTCGACCGTCACATGCCCCGAGCACTGGAGTTCAATCCGAGGCTTCGCAGGAGGGTCCGGGTTTGCGTAGTTTACGGGCCCGATCACCGGATAATTGACCACTGCGAGGTCGGTGAGCGTAGGTATCTTTAAGTGCCGCGGGCTCGTCCTTCCAATACTTCCAGTACGCCACGATTTCCCGCACCTTGGCCCGGTCAATGTGGCTGCAGTCGACCATCTTCCTCAACAAATCCAGCGACATCAGCGTTTCAATTTCAAAGGTCGCTGCTGCCAGACGCATTGCGCCATCATCAGTAACAAGGGGAATTGCCAGGACGAACGCCGTGGCCAGATGTACGACGTCCACACGTGAGGGTCCGGGGCAATCAGTCTGCACGTGGTCCCAGATGATGCCTTGCGCATTTTCGATTTCGCGCTTTTGCTTGCGGCTGATCGTCGGTATAGCCAGACGGTTCTGCTTGTAAGCCGCCTCCTGCGCCCAATGAAACTTGTGCTCCAGCCGCGTGCTCGCATTGAGTTCGCGCTCCAGTTCCGCGAGCACGTACAGGCAGTGTTTCTCGGCGCCAAATTCACGCAGCAGCAGCGGATGAATATTTCTTGCAAGGCGCAGATAGCTGTTGGTATCCAAAAGCATCTTGCGCTGGACCATTACACCAGCTCAATGGTCAGTGCCTTGGCATCAAGAAGACTGAGGTCAAGTACGGTGCTGACGAAACTTTCGCGGTGTCCGTTTTTTTTAAGATGATTCCGCAGTATCTCAAAAAATGGGGTTTCAAAAGCACTGGAAATCTTCTCCAGATATGACTCTGGGCTGGGTGGCTTTACTGCAAATAATTTAGAACTAGGGCATAAGTCATGATTCAAACAGGCGGCGTGTGCTTAGCCCACCGGTTTCGACATTCATTGTCCATATAGCAGTCCAAACGCCCAGCGAAGCAAGGCTGCCGCCAGCCCGACCGTGAGCACACCGCCGGCCCACAGGCCGAGAAACCAGGCGATACGCCGCCCGCTCCCTGCTGCGGCTCGATCAGTGGGAGGAGTATCCATCGTGGTCCGATACCTTGCCCCAGAACACGGAATAGGCGTAGCCGGTATAAATCAGGATCATCGGCAGCGAAATGCCCAGCGCCACCAGCACGAATTTCTGGCTCTGCGGCGGCGCCGCCGCTTCCCAGATAGTCAGGCCCGGCGGGATCAGGTTCGGCCACAGGCTGATCGCGATGCCGAGGAAGCCAAGCAGGAACAGCGCAATGGCATAAACGAATGGCGCGAGGTCGGCGCCGTGGCGCAGCTCGCGCCACAGCGAGATGCCGACCACGGCGGTGGCGATCGGCACCGGCGCCAGCGAGATCCAGTGCTGGTGACCAAACCAGCGTTCGGCGATCGCCGGATAGGCCAGCGGCGTATAGATGCTGACCACGGCGATGAAGGCCAGCACCACGAACAACTGAACCCGCGCGCGCCGCCGCGCCCACTCGTGCAGCACGCCTTCGGTCTTGCGCAGCAGCCAGGTACTGCCGAGCAGGGCGTAGCCGCCGACCACCCCGAGGCCGGAGACCAGCGCAAACGGCGTCAGCCAGTCCCAGGAACTGCCGACGAAGGCGTGATTTTCGACCTTCACCCCCTCGATCAAACCACCCAGCAGCAGCCCCTCGGTGAATGCCGCGATGGTGGAACCACCGGCAAATGCCAGATCCCACAGCCAGCGCCAGGCCTGCGCCTTCTGCCGGAACTCGAACGCCACACCGCGGAAGATCAGCGCGAACAGCAGCAGCATGAGCGGGATGTAGAACGCCGGCAGCGCCACCGCATAGGCCACCGGGAAAGCCGCGAACAGCACCGCCCCGCCCATCACCAGCCAGGTCTCGTTGCCGTCCCAGACCGGCGCGATGCTGGCGATGGCTGTGTTGCGGGCTTGATCGTCCGGCAGGTAGGGAAACAGGATGCCGACACCCAGATCGAAGCCATCGAGAATCACATACAGCAACACCCCGAAAGCGATGATGCCGATACAGACGAGAGACAGATCCATGGCCTAGCTCCGATTCTCGTCGGGCAACACCTCGGCGGTGCGCGCGCCGCGCATCGCTTCGGGATGGCGCGCGGGCATTACCGGGCCTTTCTGCACCAGCTTGCCGATGAAGTAGACATAGGTACTGCCAAGCAGGCCGTAGACCAGCACGAACAGTATCAGCGAACCGGCTACCGACCCGGTCGGGATCGGCGAGACGGCGTCGGCCGTGCGCATCATGCCGTACACCACCCAGGGTTGCCGTCCGCTTTCCGCCACGATCCAGCCGGCGATGGTGGCGACGAAGCCCAGCGGTGCGGACAGTGCCAGCAGGCGCAGATACAGCCCGTGTTTTTCGATACGCCCGCGCGCCATCAACCAAATTCCCAACCATCCCAGCAGCAGGAACCAGAAGCCCAGCCCGACCATGATACGGAAACCGAAAAACGGTCCCGGCACCGGCGGCTGCTGATCGCGCGGGAAACGGTCAAAGCCCTGCACCTCGCCATGCAGGGTATGCGTCAGCACTAGGCTGCCCACCTGCGGCAATTCCAGCACGAAGCGGTTCTTCTGCGCTGCCTGGTCCGGCCAGGCGAACAGCACCAGCGGCACATCGCTGCGGGTCTCCCACAAGGCCTCGATCGCCGCCAGCTTGGTCGGCTGATGCTCCTTCACTTCCAGCCCGCTCATGTCCCCGACGCCGATCTGCAACGGCGCCAGCACCGCGAGCGCCACCACCGCCGCGCGCAAGCCGCGCCGCGCGTATTCTGCCTGCTTGCGCAGCCATTGATAGGCGGAGACGCCCGCTACCATCAACGAAGCAGTGAGGAAGGCGGCCATTAACATGTGGGCCAGCCGGTAGGGGAAGGAGGGATTGAAGATCACCGCGAGCCAGTCTACCGGCACCACCCGGCCGTCGATGATCTCGGTGCCCTGCGGGGTCTGCATCCAGCTATTGGCGGAAATGATCCAGAAGGCCGAGTTGGTGGTGCCGACCGCCACCAGCAGGGTGGCCAGGAAATGCAGGCGCGGACCCACCTTGTCCCAGCCGAACAACATCACACCAAGGAAGCCGGCCTCGACGAAGAACGCGGTCAGCACCTCGGCAGAAAGCAGCGGCCCCATCACCGGACCGGCGAAGGCGGAAAAACGGCTGAAGTTGGCGCCAATCTCGTAGGACAACACCAGACCCGACACCACCCCCATGCCGAAGGTCAGCGCGAAGATCTTGACCCAGAAGCGGTACAGCTCCAGCCAGTGCGACTTGCCGCCGCGGTGCCAGCAAGCCTCGAACAGCACCAGGAACCACGCCATGCCGATGGTCAGGGTGGGAAACAGGATATGGAAGCCGATGGTGAAACCGAACTGGATACGGGAGAGCAGCGCTACGTCCATGAAGAGGGTCCCAAAGAAGCACAGAGATGGCTCGTGCCGACATTAGGACCAAGCTTTGGAGCGCCGCCGTTGCTGATCGACATTCTCTGTCTCTGTCTCTGTCCTTTCAACGAATATGAACTGCATTGCCAGCATCAATGTCGCACCAGACTTTGCGCCATTTTTGCCGTTAGTGCGAGGGCCACCTGCGAGAGGTGGATCGCCTTCATGCCGTCAATGCCGGAATCACCCCTTCAAACACGCGCTTTTTGTGGATAATCGGCCAATTCTTGCCGCGCACGACGATTTCCCAATACAGGTAAGGCAGGAAAGACCTCTTCAGCCACCAGTATCCGCGACGAGGAATCCGCGGATCGAGCGGAAAGCTGGGGGTGACTACACCCTCATAGCAAAACTCGGCCAGCATGATCTTGCCACGCGAGGTCGTGAGCGGGCACGAGGCATAGCCGTCGTATCGCGCCTCTTCGCCCTTCCCTTCGATGCTGCGCAGCATGTTGTTCACCAGGACCGGAATCTGGTTCTTCACTGCCGCTGCTGTCTTGCTATTGGGGGTCGACGTGCAATCCCCTAATCCAAAAACGTTTTCAAATTGCGTATGACGCAACGTGTGCTTGTCTACCGACACCCAGCCTGCCGTGTCGGCTAGCGGGCTCTGCTTGAGAGAGCGGCAAAACCGATATTTCTCGGGAGGGGTCGCTGATGCGACCGGTTACTGGAAAATGGTCGACTTCGGGTGCCGGCCGAAAACATACGGTGTCAGATGGACGTGTCCGGCACTTTGCACCCAGTGGCACAACACCGGCCTGGTTGTTTTGACACATGCTTGCCCTGGTCGAGAACGCCGCGGTCCAACAGGTTCTGCACTAATTCGACCTTCTCCGCGACGGGATAATTTCGCCAGATCTCGCGCTTCATCGCTTCGGGTGAGCCTCCCCCATGGACGGAGATGACGGAATACCAGCCAGCCTGGTGCGAAACGGTAAGATCCTCGATCAGCCGCGCCACCTCCATCCGATGCTCGACCGGAATATCGGCTCGCCCGCCAAGCACTGCGGTGAGCGACGCCCGCGTTTCGGGGTTATGGTCCTCATCCGGTCCGGGCAAGGCCACGATGATTCCGCCCGAGACATAATGCGCCACCCTGTGCATGTCGTAGATCTTGGTGGCGAGAAGAAGTTTGCCGATGTTCGAAAACACCGCGTCAGGCATCACGGAGCCGGCAGGATCTTTCGTACAGTAGACTGAAGACGCGACTCCGCACGCGTAAAAGCCTTCCGTTATCGTGATGAGTTCCACCATCGCCTCGCGGATATGCGCATGACGATCGGGGTCGAGACCATTCGCTTCTATCATCAATGCACCTGCGCCGATCAGCAGGTCCCCGAATCCGGCGCGCGCTCCGATGCACGAATGGCGATGGTGCGTGGCGTACGATGTGGTAAGGAACCCGCCTTCCTCGGTCTGCCCATCAAGGAAAACTCGCTCGTATGGGACGAACACGTTATCGAAAATGACGACGCCGAGCGATTGGCCGTATTTTGCCGAGAATTTGGCGTCAGCCTCCCCCGGGCGACCGGCGGGCTTCGCCACGACGGTGACGCCGGGTGCATCGATCGGAACCGCGCAACAAACCGCGAACGCTTTGTCTTCCGGCGTATGCGTCCGACATGGCATTACAAGGAACTCGTGCATGTACGGAGCTCCGGTCACAATCGCCTTGGTACCCCTAATGACGATGCCACCAGGCCGACGTTCCTTGATGTGAACGTAGACGTCGGGATTTTCCTGCAGACCAGGTCGCTTTGAGCGGTCGCCCTTCGCGTCGGTCATAGCGACGCCTAAGGTGAGATCTCGATCCTGAATATCGTGGAGGTACGCCAAGAAGCGCTGATGATAGTCGGTGCCATGCTGATCATCGATGCGCCTGGTAGTCTGAAAGATGCCATTGAGCCCATCATGACCGAGGTAGCGTTGGGCACAACCGGAAGTCCTGCAGACGAGCCGGACCGCTTCGAGTTTATAGAGAAGGTCGGTGGACGTTTCATCGATATGCAGCATGCGATTGACTGTCTTGCCGGACGTTCCCTGCCGCGAGGTCATGAGACTTTTGTGCTCGGGACGGTGCGCGAAATCGTAGGTTACGCCGACGGCTGCAATGCCGGGTGCGAACAGAGGTTCATCCGCGACGCTTGCGACACCTGTTCCGTTCACGAAAACCCGAGGCTTGTAGGCGCGGAGCGAATCTCGGTAGTCGGCGGCTGTCATCAGCATGAAGACCCCTCCATTTGACCAACGATTGAATATTTTAACACTGTTAGATTCTAACAATGTTAAAATGGGTGTCAAGAGGCCAGGCAGAACGGAAATGAAGCAGCGCGAAGAAGGACGGCGCCGTGCCGTAAAAGGACTTAAGCAGGAATTGATCCTCGAGGCGGCGCGCGAAGTCTTTGCGGCCGAAGGGCTGGACGGAGCCACTGTGCGCGCAATTGCGTCCCGCGCAGGCTACACGGCAGCTGCGCTCTACTTCCATTTCGATTCGAAGGAGGCGATCTACGCCGAGCTGCTGCGAGCCTCGCTGACTCGATTGGGTGGGGCAGTCAATGATGCTCTGGCGGGAGCTCGCGGTCCGAGGGTGCAATTGCGGGCCGCTGCTATGGGATTTTTTCGCTTCTATGCCGACAATCCACGGGACCTCGATCTCGGCTTTTACTTGTTCCGCGGTGGCATGAAGCCGGCGGGCCTGGGACAGGAGCGGGATGAAGAGCTCAACGAAGCGCTGTCTTCAGCACTTCGGCCGATTGCCGATGCTGCTGAAGCACTCGGTGCCTCGAAAACAAGTGCGAACACGCTTATGGTGGATACGTTTGCTCATGCTGCCGGCCTTCTCTTGCTCCTCCACACGGGCCGCATTCGCATTTTTGGCGCCTCCGCTCAGGCGCTCATGGAGGCATACGTTCAATCTCGCATTGAACAATTGACCGGTGATTGAGCAAGAACTGGACTGGCGTACGGCTGGGAGACTATCGCAGCGGGCTTGCGATGCCGTGACGACCATTGGATGCCGCGCATCCCCGGCATGTGAACAGGCCTAGGATTTTATAGGGAACACCCTATATCGCGTGGTGTGCGCCCTAATTGCTGCGCCTTGCCCGTCGCGGACATAGTTGCCGCTGTTCCCATCTGTGCCGGTCTCCGTGGGAAACCGGCCCGATCGAGGTGAGAGAATGGCGTTGCAGGTAGGCATTGATCGCAAGAGCGGGGCTGTGGCCCGATGAGCGCCTGCATCGTGGGCTGGGGACATTCACGGTTCGGGCGTCTCGCCGAAAGCCTGGAGTCCTTGATTGCGGATGTGGCGCGGGAGGCGATCGCGGACGCGGGTATCGCTGCTGGCGACGTGGACGCGATTTGGCTGGGTCATTTCAACGGCGGCTTTGTCCGGGGACTCTTCAGCTCGTCCCTGGTGCTGCAAGCCGACGACGACCTGCGCTGGAAGCCGGCGACGCGGGTCGAGAACGCCTGCGCGACCGGGGCGGCGGCGGTGTTTTCCGCAATCGATGCGATCGAGTCTGGACGTGCGCACATTGCGCTGGTGGTCGGCGCGGAAAAGATGTCGGCCGTTTCCACGCCGGAAACGACGCGCATACTCGGCGGCGCCAGCTACGACGACGAAGCCGAGCGGGGCATGACCTTTCCCGGCTTGTTCGCCGAAATCGCCCAAGCCTACTTCGCCAAGTACGGCGATCATTCCCGGACATTGGCGCGGATCGCGGCGAAGAACCACGCCAACGGCGTGAACAATCCCTGGGCGCAGATACGCAAGGACCTCGGTTTCGAGTTCTGCAACTCGGTGTCCGAGAAGAATCCGCTGATCGCTGCGCCGTTGCGCAAGACCGATTGCTCGCTGATTTCCGACGGCGCCGCTGCCATCATCCTGGCCGATGAAGCGACCGCCAGGTCGATGCACAAGGCCGTGCGCATCCGCGGTCATGCGCAGGTCAACGACTTCCTGCCGATGGCTCGCCACGACATGGCCGCGCTGGAAGGCCCGCGGCGCGCGTGGTCGCAGGCGCTCGCTGCCGCCGGATGCTCGGTCGGCGATCTGTCGCTGCTGGAGGTGCACGACTGCTTCACCATCGCCGAGCTGCTGCTTTACGAAGCGCTGGGACTGGCAGCACCCGGTGAGGGTGCTCGCGCGATCGACAGCGGCATGGTCTACGCCGATGGCACCTTGCCGGTGAACCCTTCCGGCGGACTCAAGGCGAAAGGCCATCCGATCGGCGCCACCGGCGTGTCGATGCACGTCCTTGCCGCGATGCAGTTGTGCGGTACGGCGGGTGACATGCAGGTCCGCTCGCCGCAGTTGGCCGGGATCCTGAATATGGGAGGAACGGCGGTCGCAAATTACGCCACTATCCTGGAAGCGACCGCATGAACCTGGCACAGCTCCTCGTCCGCACGGCCCGGGTTTTCCCCGCGCGACCCGCTCTCTTCCACGGCGACGCTCTGCTTTGCGATTACTGCGAACTGGCCGGCCGCGCCGCACGTGTCGGGGGCTTTCTGCAGCAGCGCCTCGGGCTGGCGCCGGGCGAGCGTGTATGCGTCTGGATGACGAACATCCCTGAGTACCTGGAGGTGCTCTACGGCGCATGGTTTGCCGGCCTGGTCGTCGTTCCGGTCAATGCCAAGCTCCATCCCAGAGAGGTGGATTTCATCCTGCGGGATTCCGGAGCTTCCACATTGTTCGTCTCGGACGATCTGGTCGGCAGCGTCGGCGCGCTGCTGGGCGGGCAGATGGGGGTGAAGGCGGTGTTCGTGCCGGGTTCCGCCGAATACACCTCACTGCAAAAAGCCCAACCCATGCCTGAACCTTTGTACCGGAACCTGGACGATGTCGCCTGGCTCTTCTACACCTCGGGAACCACCGGCCGGCCCAAGGGCGTGATGCAGACACATGGCAATCTGCTGACGATGATCGCCTGCTATTTCATGGACGTGGATTCGCCGGGTGCGCAGGACGGTATCGTCTATGCAGCGCCGATGTCCCACGCGGCGGGAATGCTGAATTTTCCGCACATTATCGCCGGTGCGCGTCACATCGTTCCGGAATCGGGCGGCTTCGACCCCGCTGAACTGATCGGCCTGGCCGGCCAGCAGAAGAGTCTCTGCATGTTCGCCGCCCCGACGATGGTCAAACGCCTGGTCGATCAGATCGAGGTGGTGGGCGCTGATCCGTCGGGATTCAGGACCATTGTCTACGGCGGCGGCCCGATGTACGTCGAGGACACCCGGCGCGCCTTGCGCGTGATGGGTGAGCGCTTTGCCCAAATCTACGGACAGGGCGAGAGCCCCATGACCATCACTGCGCTGGGGCGCTTTCATCTTTCCGACGCCCTGCATCCGCGCTACCTGCAGCGCATCGCTTCGGTCGGGACTGCGCAACGTCTGGTCGAGGTGCGGGTCACGGATGCGGAGGGAAAGACCCTTCCGTCTGGAGAGCCGGGCGAAATCCTGGTGCGCGGACCCAGCGTTATGAAAGGTTATTGGAATAACCCGGAAGCCACCGCGCGGGCAGTACGGGATGGATGGCTGTTCACCGGCGACGTTGGTAGCCTCGATGAGGACGGATTCCTTACCCTAAAGGACCGCTCGAAGGATGTCATCATCAGCGGCGGCTCCAATATCTACCCACGCGAAGTAGAAGAAGTCCTGTTGTTGCATCCGGAGGTACAGGAGGTATCAGTGGTCGGACGCCAGCATACGGAGTGGGGCGAGGAAGTGATTGCCTTCGTCGTGCCCAAGAGCGGCGGCAAGGTCGATGAGGCCGAGCTGGACTTGCTATGCCTGAAAAACATCGCACGGTTCAAGCGCCCGAAGCACTATCGCTTCGTAGAAGCCCTGCCCAAGAACAACTACGGCAAGGTCTTGAAGACGGAGCTCCGCGAACAGCTTGCTGCCGAATGAAACTGCTGCGAACGGATGGATGGTATGCGTGCGCTGTCGCGACTGGATTGGCGCCAATGCCTGGGCGGCCATGATGATTGCCGCGAAGCACGGTGCAGGAGGAAAGCACGCCATGCTACGGGCGTCGATTGTATTGAGCCTGCTGTGCACAACATGCGGCGCGGCATTCGGCGACGGCGCCGACGACCTGGCGGCGGCGATCAGCGAGCAGAACAAGGGCCACGAACAGCTCGGAATCGTGCTCTACAGCTCGGCGATCCATGACCACGCACTCTCCGATCAGAACCGGGTGGTCGCCTACTACAACCGTGCCGACGCCTATCAGGCCGAAGGCGACTATGACGGTGCGATTGGCGATTACAGCGAGTTGCTGCGGCTCGATCCACGGCACTTATGGGCTTATTCCGGCCGCGCCGATGCCTACTGGCTCAAAGGCGAAAAGGGCAACGCGATCGCAGATTACAGTGAGGTCTTGCGGCGGGATCCATGGAACGCCTGGGCTTACTGCGCCCGCGCCAACGTCTATCGCTCTCAGTCCGACTTCGTACATGCGTTCGCCGACTACGATGTGGCACTGCGCCTGAATCCGGACGATGCAGAGTTCTATTTCAACCGCGGCACTGCATACACTGATACGAGCGAGAACGCCAAAGCCATCGCCGATTACGACCAGGCGCTGCGTCTGAATCCAAACTACGTCAAGGCCTACTTCTTCCGAGCTCATGCCCAGCATGTCAACGGCAATCTGGACCGCGCTATAGCCGACTACACGCAAGTGCTGCGAATCAGCCGGAAGAACGCGGTGGCGTACTACGACCGCGCCAATGCCTACAACGCCAAGGGCGACGTCGAGCACGCGATCGCCGACTACGATCAGGCGCTGAGCCTGTCACCGCGCAACTCCTGGGCCTACTTCAATCGCGCCGGAATGCACCTGATCCAGGGTGACTACGAGCGCGCGATCGCCGACTATCAACAGTCACTGACACTCAGCCCCAATAATGCCGATGCCGTGTTTGCATTGGGCTGCGCCCGGTTTTTCGCCGGTCGCTACCAGGAGGCGGCAGAGGATTTCAGCCGCTCCCTGACCATGCCAGCGGACGCCATGCTGGCCTGGTCCGAGGCAGGCGCGGTCGCAGATTCCGATGCCGAAGCCAAGTACCGACTGATCTGGCGCTTCATCGCCCGCCGGCGCGCTGGCCAGGACGGAACCGCGGAGCTGCGGGACGCAGTGGCGCAGCCTGGCGGCGACGGATGGCCGTCTCCGGTCATCGCCTTCTTCCTCGGAAAAATTGGCGGCGCTCAACTGCTCGTGTCCACCGCCGACGTGGATGCGGCACGACAACAAAAAAAAAGTTGCGAGGCGGGCGCCTACCTGGGTGAAACCGAGTTCCTCGCGAGAGACCGTGCGGCCGCGCTACCACATTTGCAGCAGGCGCGCGAACAGTGCCCACGGGTGTTCATTGAAGCTGCCCTCGTCAACGCGGACCTGAACCATCTGGCTTCGCCGGGGCATTGACAATCGAGATCCGTCGCAGCGTCTTCGGCACCGGCGTGTGGACCGGACCGCGCAGTGCCGCGCCGGCCTCTGCGCCACCACGGTCCGATCTGGTGCGCAATGCGCCCGATATTCAATTGCATGCGACACGCCGCTGCCTGCCCGTGAACCGGGTGAACTGATATGTACTCTCTGCGCTTCCGTATCGCGCGCTGGGTGCTGTCGCATCGCAGGTTGTCGCTGGCCGCGTTCTTCGTGGTCACCGCCTTCTTTGCGGCCGGGCTGCCGCGCGTCCACCTGCGTACCATCTTCTCCGATCTTCTGCCCAGGGACGATCCGTTCGTGCAGGTATTCAAGGACCATCCCAACTTCGGCAATCCCCTGACGATGGCGGTGATGATCAAGCGCAGAAGCGGCACGATCTACGACGCGAAAACCCTGGCGAAGGTCTGGAAGTTCACGCGCGACATCGATCTTGCACCGGGCGTGGACCACGACCAGATCCTGTCGATCACGACGGAGAAGGCACGCTACTCCGAAGCCACGCCGTTCGGTATCGACATGCGTCCGTTGATGGGCGACGCGCCGCCGCAGAGCGATGCCGAGATTGCCTTATTTCGCAGCCGCGTGAGCAAGTCGCCGAACGTGCGGGTGTTTCTGATCTCGCGCAACGAAAGCGCCACGCTGATCACCGCGACCTTCATTGAGCAGCGGGTCGATTACGGAGTGGCTTTCCGCTACGTCCAGGGTCTGGTCGAGGCGGCGCGCGACGCCGATCATGAAGTGGTGCTCGCAGGACAGCCGGTTCTGATCGGCTGGGTATACCAGTACGAGAGGCAGATGATCGGCATTTTTGCCGTCACGCTGGGTGCGCTGATCCTGGCCCTGGCGCTCTACATGCGGAACGTGGTCGGCACGGTAACACCCATCGTGACCAGCGCGACGGCAGCGGTGTGGGCGTTTGGCTTCGTCGGCTGGCTGAATATCTCGATCGAGCCCCTGCTGATGGTGGTGCCCCTGCTGCTCACGGCGCGTTCATTTTCGCATTCCGTGCAGTTCACCGAGCGCTTCTACGAGATCTACGCGGCGGTCGGCGATCGCGCCAAGGCAGCGGAAATCACCATGGGCGTAATGATGGCGCCGAGCGTGCTCGGCATCATTACCGACATTCTCGGCATCTTTATCGTGATCGCAGCGCCGATCCCCGCCATGGTGCGGCACGCCATCTTCTGCGGCATGTGGGCGGTGTGGCTGATCCCGACCGGCGTAGGGCTGATTTCGCTGCTGCTTGCCTCGTTGCCGCCGCCACGGAACGTCAAGCGGCTGCTGGGTCGGCACCAGGACTCGGGCATCCATCACGGCATCCAGGCCGTGCTTGGCGCCATTGCCCGCTTGACCCACGGTCGTCGCGCGCGCGTCACCGTCATTGTCGTTGTGGCTTGCTCTGCAGCAGCGATCTACGTTGCCCAGCAGATCAAGATCGGCAACCCGGTGGAGGGCACCAGCCTGCTGTGGTACGACTCCGAGTTCAACGGCGCGGTACGCAAGATCAACGCGAATTTCCCCGGCGTCAACACTTTGGAAATCGTGCTCGAAGCCAAGGACCGGAAAAACCCGAACTGGGTGGCGAACCAGGCCGACACGGCGATGACCATGCTGCGGTTGCAGCGGCTGATGGAGGCCGGTGACCGGCCGCCGCGCGCCAGCCTGTCGTTCGCTGACTACATCGCTGAAGGCAATCGCCTGTTCAACGGCGGCAACCCGAAATGGCTGCCGCTGGATCCGAACGACACTGCGGTCAACGCCGCAGCAGTCGGTGTGATGATGGGTTCCAGCGCCAAGAATTTCGGCAATGTCGTGGATTTCACCATGCAGAACTCGACGGTGTCGCTGTGGTACAAGGACAACAAGCAGGAAACCGTGGACGCAGCGCTGGCCGCTGCGCGCGCCGCCGTCGCGGTGGTGAATCCGGATCATCCCTCCTTCCGCATCCGCCTGGCGACGGGGACCATCGCCCTGCAGGAGGCTGTAAACCGGGTCGTCGCCCGTTTCCACTGGGTCGTGATCGCGCTGCTCAACCTATTCGTGTTCACGTCGTGCAGCCTCGCCTACCGCTCGCTGACCGCGGGGCTGTTGCTGCTGGTTCCGGTAAACCTCGCCAACCAGGTGCTGTACGCGGCCATGCACCTGGCCGGCGTTGGGCTGGACGTCAATTCCCTGATCGTTGCAGCCATCGGCGTCGGCGTGGGGATCGACTACGGCATTTACCTGCTGTCGCGAATCTGCGAGGAGTTTCACGCCTGCGCGGGCGACTGGGGCCAAGCCATCGACACCGCCCTGCGCACCACCGGCAAGGCGATCCTGTTCACCGCGACCATCATGATACTCGGCATCGCGCCCTGGTATTTCCTCTCGGGTCTGCGCTTCGTCGCCGACATGGGCTTG
>FTIF01007765.1_pt1 | contig 21350 bp, 17 predicted proteins | sample 1658001 | NCBI WGS metagenome assembly FTIF01 (sample SAMEA3914789, study PRJEB12502) | metagenome | biome: forest; material: soil | place: Canada | collected 2011-07-03 | depth 0.3 m | reverse complement strand
GCCGGCCTGGTCGCGCGCGTTGTGCCAGCGGCCGAACTGCTGCAGACGGCCCTGGAAGCGGCGCACACCATTGCGGGATACAACGCTCCGGCGGTGCGAGCCGCCAAGGAGGCTGTCAATCGCGCGCAAGAGGTGAGCCTGGCGGAAGGCCTCTTGCATGAGCGACGGCTCTTCCAGGCCATGTTCGCCACGGATGGCCAGAAGGAGGGGATGCACGCGTTCCTTGCCAAGCGAGCACCGGTGTTCCGCCATCGATGACTGCAAGCACGACGCTGCCCTCCTGTTCGTGCGGCTTCGGCTAGATGGACTGGACACCACCGCCTTCAATTCTCGCGATCTTCCGATTGACGACGATCGATCGCGCACTCGAGCGTTCGGGTCAGCCCAATTTGTTGGCGATGGCTTGCCAATTCGACCATGAGGCAAGGCGATCCTCATAGACCTGACGGACGACCGGCAGCAATTGGCCGAGTAGCAGGTGCAGCGGCGGCTCGTCGGCGTCCACCGCCGTGAAAAGTGCGTTGGTCGTCGTGGCCGGGTCACCGAACATCTCGGGCTTGAAGAGGGCGAGGAGCCGTTCCCGCTCCGGGGCGTACTCCGCCATTGGCGTGCTGTGCTTCATCGAACGCTCACTCATGAACTCCGTGGCGAACGGACCGGGCTCGATTACCGTCACCTTGATCCCGAAGCCAGCGACTTCCTGCGCAAGCGTTTGCGCCAAACCCTCTACCGCGAATTTCGTCGCTTGATAGGCGCCGCCCATGGGAAAGGTCACGAGGCCGCCCACGCTGGACACGGGCAGGATGTGGCCGCTTCGTTGCGCACGCAGCAGCGGGAGTGCCGCCTGAATGACGGAAAGGGTGCCCAGGACGTTCGTCTCGAAGATGGCTCGCGCCTCGTCCAGACTCGTTTCCTCGATCGCGCCGATGAGGCCGTAGCCGGCGTTGCTCAAAATCACATCCAGGCGGCCGAAATGCTGATGGGCCTGGTTGACGGTCTTGAAGACTGCATCGCGATCCGTGACATCGAGCGGCAGCGTCAACACTGCCTCGGCGTAGGTCGCCGCGAGATCGTTCAAGGCCTTCGGATCGCGCGCCGTCGCCACGACCTTGTCGCCGCGCTTGAGAGCCGCTTCCGCCCATCGCGCGCCGAACCCGCGCGATGCGCCGGTGATGAACCAGATTTTTTGCTTGGACATGGTAGGAGCCTTTTTGAGTTGCCGTCGTGAATGGATTAGCCTGATCGACATTTACATATTGACGAAATATGTTAGAGTGAACTTTAGACCCATTGACGCTTATCGTCAATCTGTAAGAATGGCCGCATGGATGAAGAGGTCACCCCAGCTGCAGAAGCACGTCGCCAGCGCGTAGTCGAGGCGGCAAGCACCGTTTTCCTGCGCTATGGCTATGCGCGCACCACCATGGCCGATATCGCTCAGGCGGCCCGCGTCTCCCGTCCAACGCTCTACCTCACGTTTCCTGACAAGGAGGCCGTCTTTCGTGGGGTCATGGAGACGATGGTGGCCGCGAAGATGGCCGCCATCCGCAGCGGCCTCGCTGACTACGCAGGCTTCGATGCAAAGCTGCGCTTTGCCTGCGAGGCGTGGGGTGCCGAAGGCTACGAACTCGTCTTGGCCAACCCTGACGCGAAGGACATGTTCGACCTGAGCTTTGCACCGGTTCGTGAAGGCTATGCGGCCTTCGAGGAACTGATTGCCGAGCTGCTCAGGGAAGTGCTCCAAACGAAAGACCTGGGCGTGACGGCCGACCAACTTGCACGCGTGATCGTGTTCAGTACGAGAGGGTTCAAGGACGTGGCCAAAGACGGAGCGGACATGCGCCGAATGATCGGTGCCCAGATAGCCGTCCTCTCGGCAGCGTTCAATCGAACTTCGGCGAAGAGCAGCCCGGTGCCGTTGGACAAGGGCGGCGTGCGCGATGTACGAAACGCCAGAGACGTACGCAAGGCGAAGGGAAGCCGTCCTTGACGGTCGTCGATGGTTACTGCACTCCGGTGCGCAGGGTACCGTCCACCGCGGGCTGGGTCCTTCAGCGCCCGTAGGTCGCGATGAACGACGTCTTGCCTAGCATCTGCGCGCCGATGCCTTTGTTCAGCACGAAGCCGTACAAGCCTGCGGTGCCGGTGCGTGGCACGCCGCCGGCGACCTGCAGGTCCGACACGCCGTAGGCAAACAAGGTGAACTGGTAGCGGTGGGGCTTGTCGCCGGTCGGCGGACACGGGCCGGCGTAGTTCCCGTTGCCGCCGGTGACACCGGTGTCGAGGAAGTCAGTGGTGCCACCGAAGGCAGGCGAGGGCAGCGAGGCAGCGGCATTGCCCGCCCCCTGCGCAAGACTGGTGGTGCTGGAGGGGATGTTGTAGACGGCCCAGTGCCACAAGCCGCTGCCGGTGGGCGCGTCGAGATCCTGCACCTGCAACGCGAAGCCCTGGGTGCCGGCGGGCACGCCTTGCCACGTCAGGGCAGGCGACACGTTGCCTCCGGAACAGCCAAAACCGTTCAGGGTGTACTTGGTGTCGAAGCTGCCGGAGGCGAGGTCCGGGCTGCTGAGCGTGAAGGCGACGGACTGCGCGTCGCTGCCGCCGCAGCCAGCGATCGCCAGGCCGGCCACGACGAGCGCGGCGAAAGACGTGCAGTACGGCCTCGATGCGAGCTTGCGAAAGGAGCTGGGCGTGTTGCGATGAAGGGTGGTCATGAGATCCTCTGGATGCGTTTCGGTGTTGGGTGGAACGGTGGAACCGTGGCATCGATTTGGACAGGGTGGCCGCTGCGTATCAATCGCTGCCGACGCAAGTGGCGCTTGCACGCATGCAAGTTCGAGCGAATGCTTGTCGCATGCTTGCAAGTACGTGCGGGCCGCGCCATCATGTGAGGCATGAACTGGGACGATTTGCGCTTCGTGCTTGCCGTAGCGGATGCGGGTTCGCTGGCAGGCGCCGGACGCTCGCTCGAGATCACGCTGTCCACGGCCCTGCGGCGCCTCGACGCGATCGAGGCCGGCCTGGGTACGCGGCTCTTCGAGCGCCGGCGCGGCGGCTATATGCCGACCGACGCGGGAGAGCTGATGGTGCGCGAGGCGCGCGCGATGGCGCCGCGTGTCGACGAGGTGAAGCGGCAACTGCTTGGACGCGACCTGCGCATGAAAGGCACCGTTCGCTTCACCACCGCCTTCGCCACGGTGTCGTATCTGCTCGCCCAGGCACTCGCGGACTTCACTCGTGCGCAGCCCCGCATCGCTGTGAACGTCCACGAGAGCAGCGTGCTGTTGGACTTGTCACAGCGCCAGGCCGATGTGGCGCTGCGGTTTTCGCGCCAGGCGCCGGAACACTGGGTCGGCCGCCAGCTCGGCGTCGTCCAGTACCGGATCTATGCCCGGCGCAGCGCCGCGGGACTCCCGCAGACGGTGCACGGCCTGGCGACGCTGCTCGAGATGCCCGCCTGGATCGAGTTCGGCGGCCCCGGGTCCGAGAACCGCTGCTCGCGCTGGACGCAGCGCCACGTGCCGCCGGATCACGTGCGGCTACGCGTGGAGGCCTTCGGTAGCATGGTGGCCTTGCTTCGCACCGGCTGCGGCATCGGCATGCTGCCAAGCTACGTCGCGGCGGCCGAACCAGAGCTGGTGCCGGTGTCCGGTCCGATCGAGGAACTGGCCGGCACGGCGTGGATCCTCACTCATCCCGACCTGCGGCGCACCGCGCGCATCCAGGCCTTCATGCGCTTCGTGGGCGACGCCGTCGCCCAGCGCATTGCGCGGGCATCGGAAGAAGACCGTCTCGCTGCTTGATCCGATCGCGTAGTTCGAAAGTGCGCCGACGCTCACTCGACCGGCGAGTCTCGATGGTCGTTGAAGCGACGAAGAAGGGCCGCGAATGCGGTGAGATCCGCATCGCTCCAATCGGCAATGCGTTCGTTGAAGACCTGAGCCTTGTGTGTCGATGCGCTTGCGACACGGCGCTCACCTTTAGCTGTCAACTTGAAGACGATGCCGCGGCCGTCATCCGGGTCCGGTGACGCCGCCACGAGCTCCAGTTTCACCATCTGTGCGGTCAACCGGCTGGTAGCGCTCCGATCCATGCCCACCTCCGCTGCCAGTCGACTGGACTTCGCAGGGCCGAAGGAGTGGAGCCACCATGCGATGTGGAAGGCGGCCGGCGCAAGGTCCGGGTGGAAGTTCGCGGCGGATTGGATCGTCAGGGCGCGCGACGCGCTGAGGAGGGCGCCCAGCTCATGACCCAGCGCGCGGACCAACTCATCGCGGAGGCGGTCCGTCGTGGCGCGTCGCCCGGTGGCTGCGGGAATCCTGGGTGCCGTCATGGAGTTCTGTGAGTCAAAGTGGTCGGGAATGTAGTGGACAAAAAGCAATCATAATTTATGATGGACTTTTATCCACCATGAATCGTAGCACCTCATGACGTCCCCATCCGCGCCGCCCACCGTGGTACTGACCGGCGCAACCAGCGGCATTGGCCGTCTCGCAGCGATCGAGCTGGCACGCCAAGGCGCCCATATCGTCTTCGTCGCGCGTAGCGAGTCCAAGGCCGCCGAGACCCGGCGTGCAATTGGCCTGGCTGCGCCTGGAGCGCGGGTCGACGTCGTCTTCGGCGACCTGGCCATCCTGGCCGACGTGGCACGCGTGGCTGCCGAGATCGCAGCCGCGCATGAGCGCATCGACGTACTCGTCAACAACGCGGGCATTCACGCCTTCGACCAGCGCGTGACGCTGGAGGGGCTGTCCGAGATGGTCGCGGTCAACTATGTCGCACCGTGGCTCCTGACGAACATCCTTCGGGAGAGATTGGTCGCATCGGCGCCGTCCCGGGTCGTGACGGTCGCCTCGGAGGCGTCGAGACAAAGCGGCGGACTCGTGCCGGATCTCGATCTGCGTGACACGGCACCGTTTTCGCGCCTCGGTTCGTCGCGCGCCTACGGGAAGACGAAGCTGATGGACATCATGTTCTCGAAGGAACTCGCACGCCGTCTGGAGGGCACCCGCGTCGCGGTCAACTGCCTTTGTCCTGGCTTCAACGTCACCGGGCTCGGGCGGGAACTGGGCTTCGCTTCGCCACTCGCAAGCGTGTTGAACTGGCTGAAGATCGGCGACCCGTCCCGCGGGGCCGGCATCATCGTGCGGCTCGCACGGGCCCCTGAATTCGCTGTGCGCACGGGCGGCTATTTTTCAGTGAAAGATGCCGCGCCGCTGACGCCCGTGGCGCCGGGCAACGATCCCGTGCTCCAACAAGAACTCTGGGCCACTACGGCTGCGTTCGTCGCTACGTGCGTCGGCCTTGATTTCAGCTGACAGCTCCGAGCCTTCAAGGGCGCACGCGCTGTCAAGGCGGGCGGTGCTCGGCGCTGTCAGCCAAGCGGTTCGGCCGACACATGCCACTGCGTTGACAACCATGCGAGCAGCAAGTTTGTCCAGTTGCCCAAATCGCCTGGGCTCGACAGGGCCAGACCCAAGCCATGCGAGCCGTGCGGATAGACCTTGAACGTCACAGGTACCTTCGCGCGCACGCAGGCATCGGCGAACAACTGTGAATGGGTGTGAGGCACGATAGTGTCGTCGCGCGTTGTCCAGATGAAGACCGGTGGATGCGTCTCGTCGACATGCAATTCACTGGAGAATGCGCGCCGCGTGGCCTCGCTGACCTCACGACCGAAGAAGTTGTCCACGGTGCCGAGGAAGGCGCCCGGATAGTACCCATCGACAAAAGAAATCACTGGGTAGGCGAGTACCAGCAGATCGGGGCGAGCGGACACTTGTCCACTCAGGTCATCGTTGGGATGTTGGTACAGGTCAGGCTGCGTGCTGACGAGTGAAGCTAGATGGCCGCCGGCCGAAAATCCGGCAATACCGATGCGTTTCGTGTCAATGCCCCACTGAGCCGCGTGTCGGCGCACCAGTCGCACGGCGCGTGCTGCGTCGGAATAGTTGTCGGGGTAGGACTCACCGGTGCTGCGAGTGCCGTACTCCACACGTATCCCGACCATGCCGTGACCGGCCGCCCATTCGGCGATGTCGCCGCCGCTTCCATGACAGCTCGCATACGCTCCGCCAGGAAAGACCAGCATCGCCGGCAGCGGCCGACGCGGCGCGGTGGCGGGAAACACCAAGGTCATCAAAGGGTTCTTGCGGCCTGGCCACAGCGGCACCTGCAGTGGAGGGCGCGGCAGCGGCGTACCGTTGGCTGCGTCGCGTTTACGCATCAGAATCTGCTCCAGAAAGCCACGAAATCCCGCGCGGACTTCCGGTGTGTCGGCGATGACATGCCCGTTGTCGTGCTCGAGGATCTGAGGGTGGGTGAACTGCCTCGCCAGCTTCCGTGAGATCTCTGCGGGGACGATCCGGTCTGAGCGTCCAATGATGTGCAACGAGGGTAGGCCGTAGCTGGGCGTCTCGTCGTATAGCTTGGACAAGTCGGGATCGACTGCAGGAAAGCCACCGATCATCACGGCGAAATCGAAGCTCAGCGGCTTGGCCGCCGTCGTGATGCCATCGGGCGCTCGCGAGCCGACAAGCAGCGCCGTCAACGCAGCACCTTGGCTGAATCCGAACAGACCATCAAACGGCCCTTGCTCGGCGAAAACGGCAACGATGTCATCACGTGTCCGTTGCCAGCCCGAATAGTATTTGGGCCCTGGGCCAACACCGGCGTCCTCCCTTGGCGCTGCGTTCTGCTCGGGCCTGGCGTGCCACCAGCCGAAGTCCCCCGTGGCGAGCGACGGCGCGTCGATGCAGACAAACTCGGCCAGCGATTCCAGGCCGTCCACGAGCGAGGCCATTTGACTACGCAGTGTTGCCGCGCTGCCGTGGTAGCCGTGAAGGCACAGAATTCGCAGCCGACTCGCGGAGGCTTGCTCCTCCGAGGAGCGTTGGGCGTTTGAATGGCGTTCGGGCATGGAATGGATCTCTGGGGCGATCAATGCGGCCAAGAGCATCCAACGACGACGTTGAGATATGTGAGCCATTCGATGGTGATCGCGTAGGACATGTGGCCTGTAGGAATGAGGCCCACTCTAGTTCGCGAGCGCACATGCCGCCACGCCTTCGCTTGCACTAGACCATTGCGACATGCGCAAGGATCACGGCACGAGGCGTCCGCACATTCAGCTACGGGAAGGCAGTGCGGCCAGCACACGACCAGCAAGGGGCCTGCGGACGTGGCCAACCATTGCGGCTGTACCTCGAGCGGCATTGTTTCTTGCCACTTCGCGCACTGCGGTGCAACGTGTCAGCGATCAACGCCGAAGTCCGGGCTGCTCGGATCGTGGCCTGCGCGAATGCGCTCCATGCTCCTCAAGAAGCGCTCGCCCGCGATCCTTTGAAGATGGGTGAGGTCTTGTCGATCCAGCATCTTGACGACGGACGGTTCGATCTCAGCAATGTCGGCGACTGGCTCCATGTTTTTGGGGTTGAGAGAATAGGTGGTCCGGGCCACCCGGTCATCGATGGACGAAGTGCTGCCGGTGGATACAAAGCGCTCCAGCAGGCGGGGTAGATGCTCGGGCGCAAGCGAGTCGGCGAACTTTTCTCTGATGGAGGTGTTCCCGGCCCAAGCCCCCCAGCTATTGACAACTGCAACGAAGTTTTCCAGTCGAAGAAGGTCTTCGACGTTTGTAGCCTGAAGTCGACCAACAGCGATTGTCCTCAGGCTGGCCAGCACTTCTTCCGAGACACTCGATAGCGGCGTCTGAGCCTCACCTTTCTCTGATGAGTGCTCGACGTACGCCACCAGCGAGACCGCCAAACCGATCGCTTGTCCGTTGAGCACCAAGCCGCTGATGGTCTCCGACAATTGATCTGAAGGAAACTCTTCCAGCAGCCTGTTGACCAAGAAGATCAACCGCCAGTCGTTCGGAAGGAGAAGCATCTTGCCCTGAACATCCCGCGCAACCAACAGGGAGTCGCCCAGGTCCAGAACGGCCTCGACAAGTCGTCGGGCCGTCTTCTCGGTCATCGGCAGCTTCGGATCCAACAATCGGTCGACGTAGTCGCGCGCTTTCGAGTGACCATCAGCGCGGATGACCGTTGTCGACTTGGCAAGCGTCGCCTTGAGGACGTCGATGTCGGCCGTCAACTCCAAGAGGCTGTCCAGCTCTGACTGACTCAGTACGTCGGACGACACGCCGAATTGGAAGAATACGTCGAACAGTGCGTCGCTGCAGATGCGCAGTTCGTTCCGCCATATCGAATTCCACTCACCACCGTAGCCCATCCCGCCCCAACAGGCCTTCACCTTCGGGAAGAGCCTCGAGGCCAGGCGCTTGCAGGTCTCTCGATGATCTATTGCGACGTCCGCCAACCATCCCTCATGGAATGCGAGCGTTGCGTTCGCGGCGGGGGTGTTCCGACTTGCGGGAGTACCAACGAACTCTTCACGGTTGTCGCGAATCGTCGCGTAGACGGTTGGCACGAAGATTCTCAGGAATTCGATAGCGATGTGGTCAACGGGATTTGCCTCTCCCGCGATCGCGGGCAGCGTCACGGCCAGGGCATTGATCACTCGAACGACGTCACGAGGTTTCTGGATGAAATCGTCAAGTCCGTCGTAGTAGATATTCCACCAATACTTCGGATCGAGCTTGGCTCTGGGCTGGCTCGAAAAGATGATTTCCAGATCAGCGACCAGCTTGTTGCGCAAGAGCTGCCTATCCACCGCGGGCAGCGAGAACGGTGCTTGCACGATCTTCTCGAGGTAGGCGGCTCCATCGATGCCGAGAGCTCTGCCCAGGGCGTTCGCGACGACCTCTCGATCAAACGACAGCAGATAGACGACGTTGGGGAAGTCGGCGAGCGCTTTGATGACCTTGAACACCTCACGCATCTCGTCGGGTGTCAGCCGATCGACATCGTCAACGATGAACACGAAGCGCTGACCATGGGCTTCGAGCCTCTTGGAGATCGCTTGCTTTAGCTTTGGCAGGTCTTGCGGCTTCGTCTTCAGCAGACGCAGGAGCCAACCCAGCGGCTTGTCGATCCAGGCGTGCCCGGTGCTAACGGCGACGGTCTTGGAGATTGCGTTCGAGTATTCGGCCATCGCGTCTCCAATGACACGAAGGGCCTTGTTCTCGTGCGGCAGCTTCGTCTGGAACTGACTGAGGAACTGCGTGGCCAAGTGATTGCGATCGTCGAACCACCAAGGGTTGAAGTCAATAACGACGGGGTTCTCGCCACCTTCCGTGTATCGGAGATCGTGCTTGATGAAGTTCAGGATCGAAGTCTTTCCGGAACCCCATGCGCCCTCGATTGAGATGACCAGGCCCTGCGGACTCGGCGTTGTACGAACAGCTCGCGCGATCCGTCGTGCGAAGTTCAGGTAGCCGTACGCATCTTCGCTCGGCAGCGTTGCCGGCACGTCCGAACCGAGTGTGGTCTTGGGCTCCTGTGCGTCTTCATCTGCCATAGCGTCCTCCCGAACGACGAGTTAGTGGCTTGGATCGTAGCGCCACACCCTGCGACAGTCGGGGCGACTTTACCGACCCTCTATGTCTGGAACGGCGACCAGTTCGCCGCGGGACGCGGGTAGTTCATTCGCCGGAGATCAGGCGAGCTGCCTTTGATGAGAGGGCGGACGCTGAGCGAAAATATCCCATCACCGTTGGCACCGACGCATGCCCCGTCATCGCCATCGTCTCGCCGAGCGGTACGCCCTGACGCGCCGCCTCTGTGACGAACCCCGAACGCAGCGAGTGCGCCGAAAAGTCGCCGGGTATCCCAGCCAGCAACGCTCGCTGCTTGACGATGTCACGCACGGCCGCAGAAGACAGCGGTTCGCCCAGTTTGTTCCCGCGGCGGATGCGCCGAAAGATCGCACTCGACCGAATGCCACTGGCGGCGAGCCAGGCCTCGAGCGCCGCGGCGGCAACACCCACGATCGGCTTGTCGTTGTCTGGCCGGTCGGTACCCGTCTGGTTCGTCTTTGAATAAGCGAGGGCGAACACGTAAGCCCGCTCGCCGACCTTCGTCACGTTCTCGCGCGTCGCGGCCGTGACTTCAGAGCGCCGGCGGCCGCCGCTTGACCAAGCGAAGAGAAGGAGGGCGCGGTCACGGATGCCCCGCAGCGAGTCGTCGCAAGTTTCCAGCAGGGCCTCGAGGGGCTCCCGCGTCAGCGCCGGCTTCTTGTCTTGTGTGACGCCGCGCTTGGCGTACGCACGTCGCGCTTTCGAAAGAAGCTCCTGGACTTGCGGATCCCGGCAAGGGTTCGGCAGCGCCTTGATCTGGTGAACCTTCGACAGCACGCTCAGCCGGTGCGAGACCGTTGCCATGGCCAGCGAGCCGAGCTTGCCTTTGAAGCCCGCATCGACGAGCGCGGCGTCGATCGCCGCGGGCAGCTCCGAGCGCAGCCCGTCCTCGGTCGTCCGCTCGACGTGGTCAACGACGAACTGCAGCGCTACCGGTGTGGGAACGGGCAGGGCGATGGCACGGCCGTACCGCAACGAGAACCAGGCCGACCAGTACCGCAGCGCGCCTTGATAGCTGCGCACCGTGTTCGCCGATTCGCCCTCGGCCAAGAGCGCCTCGATGGCGTCCGCGGCGAGCGGCGTGAGCCGCGCCGGATCCAGCGGCTCGATCGGACCTTTCGCGAGCGTGATTTCGGCGGGCAACTGCGGCGCACTGGCAGCGCGAATCAGTGGCTTCTTCGTATTCATAAATAATCGTACATCTAACGTATGATGTCTAACGTATAAAACGCATAGATCACGATAACATTCTATTATCGTGACTAACTATTGCCCGAAGTGGGGCGGCGCGCAAGGAGCACGAGACATGGCCCGCGGAATCACCGAAAAAGAAGTCTTCACCGCCTGCGACGCGCTTGTACTTGCCGGCGAGCGGCCGACCATTGAGCGGGTGCGCCAGAAAATCGGCCGCGGATCGCCCAACACGGTAAGCCCCATGCTCGACGCCTGGTTCAAGGGGCTCGGCCGCCGGCTTCAGGATCCAGGGGCATTCGCTCCAGCGCCCGACGTTCCCGAGCCCGTTCTCCAGGCGGCTCAGCACTTCTGGGAGGTCGCGCAGGCGGAGTCCCGCCGCGATGTCGACGCACGGATTGCGCTCGGATTGGCTGATGCTGAAGCGCGTGCCGACGAGGCGACGCGCGATGCCGCCAAGGCCCAGGCAACTGCCGCCGACGCCGCAGCGAGGGTCGAGGCGCTCGAGGGGGAGGTGACCCTCGCTCGAGCAGCGCTCGACGCAGAACGCCTGGATCACCGCAGTACCGCCACCCAGCTCGACGGGGCCGCGGCGCGCTGCAACGCCCTGGAGACCCATGTTGTGGAGTTGCGCCAGGCCGTCATCGACGAGCGCGCGCGCGCCGACCAGGCGATCGTTGCGGCCAATGAGCGAAGCGATGGTGCCGAGCGGCGAGCCGCAATGGAGATCGAGGGCGAGCGCATGTTGCGTGTCCGCGTCGAGAAGGCCGCCCAGGTCACCGCCAAGAAGTTCGAGACGGTGCTGCGCGAGCAGATCGCCGCCACCGAGCAGATGAATGCAGCCGAAGACCGGATCACGGCATTTCGCGTCCAAGCCAACCAGCGAGAGCAAGATCTGCAGGGGACGCTGAAGCGTCGCGACGCGCAGATCCACGAGCTGCAGGCAGAGCTTGCGCAAGCCCAGTCCGCACTGGCAAGCGCCGCCGGTCAAGACATGCTTGTCGAACAGATCATCGCGAAGCTCGCTTCAGGAAGCGAGCATCAAGCCAAACAGACTGACGGGAAGGCGCAGCGAGCCTCGCGGAAGAAGAGCGCTCCGGCTTAGCTCTGCACCTTCCACACAGCGAAGACATGTCGCTACCACGAAGGGAAGCCTTGCCCTCGCTGTCGAGCAAATTCCGGCGTAGCGGCCCAAAGACAATCGCTCCCCGCCGAGGTTCCCAGCGCTCGAATTAGGGAGGCGCCGTGACCGCTCTCTGCATCTCCGGGGACAACTCGAACTTCTACGTGCTCGCCATCGACTTGGCGAGGGAGCGCGAGAGCACAGCGGTTGGCGGCGTGCAGATCAGAATTCGATCGTCGATCTCAAGAGGGACAGCATGCAGTGGATTGAGTTCGAAATCTCGGAGACGGCCGCGGTGCGAGATGCACAGCGCGAGTTCCAAAGAGCGCAGAGCGTCGCCCGTCACGCTTTCCTCTTTCACGCTTGGGCAGAAGGGCCAGCTGCAGCCGGCCTTCAGCGGTGGCGTGTCGATTCGCAATTCATCGACTTCTTGAGCGAGAGCCAAGTCAGATTCAAGCCGATCAGCGGCAATGAGAGCCGGAGCGCTGCGCGGTGATCATTCCCAAGAACTCAGACTTTGCGGCGTTTTCGATGATTGTTGACATCAACGGCTTCACAACATTGGTGTTGAAGAACGAGCTCTCTGCAGGTGTCGGACAATTCGTCCGCGATGTCTTGTCGGGCTCTATCCGTGCCATCGAAGATGCTGGAGGAAGCGTCATCGGCATTAACGGCGATGCCATCTTCGGAATACTACCGGACGCAGACAGCGCCGCTCAAGCCTGCCGCATGGTTGCTAAGGATCTGAACGCCGTGTGCGAGTACTTGGACGGCACCGACTACTTGGACGAGGTACCGTCACCGCCGACTCTGAAGATCGGAGTCGAGTACGGAATTCTTTCGAACTCCACCATCAGCACGAACGCGCTGGGCGAGATCCCTTTCTGCATAGGACCGGCGACGGTCTATTGCTCGCGAATCATTGCGCCTGGAGAGGGAAACCGGTGCCACGTTGGTCCGGAAGCGTACGCCAGCGGCATGGACAATTGGATTGGCGAGCGAAAGCAGCGGGAAGTTGCGGGCAAGCCAGGAGAGCCCATTCACACAAACTACAAGTATGACCCCGGCGAAGTCTGGCGCGAAGGCCCGCGCGATGACGGCGAGTTCTATTGGTAGAGAGTCGCCGGAGCCTCGGGCAAAATTCCGGGATGGAGAATCGTGCAGTCAATGAGAAGGAGCGCCTTGCCACGGCGCAATGGATCCTTGAGCGCAATCTGAATTGGATCGCGCTGGCAGACATTAAGGTTGGCGTGCTCGCTACGCTGAACGTCGCGATGTTCGGTGGGCTCGCGGCCGCTTACGCGTTGCCGAGTCACTCGCATCTCGATGTTTTGACTTGGGGCGCCATCGCCTTGGCCAGTGGCGGATTGATCGTTTCGTTGTGCTTTGCCTGTGCGGTGCTTGTTCCGAACACCGCGCCCGCCGATCCCGCACGCGGGCATCCCGCGTCGCCGATGTCGCTGGTCTTCTTCAGGGAGATCGCGGGCCGACATGCGGACGCCTACGCGGAAGCACTGGCGACGAAGTCGGACGAGCAACTCCTTCTCGATTGGGCGCGGCAGATTCACCGCAATGCACAGATCGCGGAGAACAAGCACGGGCGGCTGCAGTGGGCGATCTACTGCACCTGTGTCGCTGTACTGCCGTGGGTCATTGCGATCATCCTGCTGGTGTAGATGCAGTAGCACACCTACGTGCTGAAGGAGCTGGTTAGGCGTGCCGGATCGCCCGATTAAGGGTTAACCCCAGCGATGGTAACCACTTGAATCCGAAAGCCTTGCCCGCACCTGTTGAGCTGCCGGGTCGCGTGCGCCTGAAATCCAGGTGCGCCAACTTCGATGGCTCACACCATGAGCCAGTCAACCTTGAAACTTGGGGTTTCGAGTTCGCCGATTCAGCGAAATCGGAAGAGTTCCGACCGTTCGGTCTCTCATTATTTTCATTTCCAGATGTCCTAGCAACGCGTTCTGGCCTCCGAGATTGAGCCCAGACGGCCAATCACAGGGGTAGAACCATGACAAGCAGAAAATGGAAGAAGGATGTCGCGAAGGAGCGCATCCAAGGTTGGCTCGATCAGGTCAAGGCGGTCGAGATCAAGGACTACGTGCGCGAGACGAACCTCGAAGGCCTGGGCAACGGCCAGGCGTATCGCGTCGACGGCGTGCACCTCTACGTCGACATCCTGAACCTCGACGAGATGTTGAACGTTGAGAAGGCGGAGACCGAGACCGTCCACAGCCGCACGCTGCAGTTCCTGGATCTGCACTACCGCGCAGTACGCCAGATCCTCAAGGAAGTCGACGCGATCCAGGTCGACTTCCACAACCAGCGTCTGCATGCCGTGGTCGCCAAGCCCTACGGTGACGAGAAGGCTCGCATCCACAAGGCAATCGCCACGGCCAAGCTGATCACCGACGTGCTGGCCCGGGCCGGCGAGCACGGCGCACTGTCGCTGCCCGCAGCCCGCGTGCGTACGGGCATTGACTCCGGCAAAGCGCTGGCGGTCTACAACGGCCGGCGCGGGAACCGCGAGCCGTTGTTCCTTGGCGAGCCTGCCAACCTGGCGGCCAAGCGCTCGGGAGGGGGCACCGAAACCGGCATCTACATGACCAACACGGCGCGCAAGGCCGTGGGCTGGAGCCCGGTGACCGACGTCGACACCACCGCGCTGACCGACAAGCAGATCACCGAGTCCCAAGGCTTGGCCAAGCTGACCGCGACGCCTGATCAGGTCGTGGAAGCCTGGAAGAAGCACCTCAAGGACCACCCGCTCGAGCACATCGCGTTTACGCGCCACACGCCGCCGTTCGCCGACCTCGACCTGGAATTGCTGACGCCCGGCAACTCGCGTCGCCAGGAGTCGGTCTCGATCTACGCCGACATTGATGGCTTCACCGCTTACGTGTCGGAGCGCATCGACAACAACTCGTCGGCCAAGGACGTCGTGCGCGCGCTGCACGTCCTGCGTGCCGAGATGGACGCCGTGCTGCGCACCGATTTCTCCGGCCGCAAGATCCGGTTCATCGGCGACTGCGTGCACGGCGTGCTGGTCGAGGGCACGGCGCAGACTACCGACGAGGAAGAGACGGCCAAGAACGCGCTGCTGTGCGCCGCGGCCATGCGCAGCAGCTTCGAGGAAGCCATCGGCATTCTGGAAGACGCCGGCATCGATGTCGGCGAGCTCGGCATCCAGATCGGCGTGGAGTACGGGCCGACCGCCATCACGCGCCTGGGCGTCCACGGCGAACGAGTGCGCTGCTGCATCAGCCGCGGCGTGCTCCGGTCGGAAGCCGAGCAGTGTCGCTGCAAGGGCAACGAGACCGCCATCGGCCCCGTCGTCCACGGCAAGGCGCCCAGGGCCCTGCGAACGCTGTTCGACGACAACCGCATCCGCGCCGATTTCGACTACGACGAGGCCACCGATGCGCTCGACGGCAAGAGCTCCGGCCAGAAGGCGTCCACGTCGACGTCCGCGGCGAGGCTGCCTACCTCGCAGCCCGCCAGCCTCGGCCGGGCGGCGACATCGGCCGCCGCGGCGTTTACTCTGCCGAGCCAGGCCGCCGGCCCCACGAACCCGAACAAGTCGCCGGCCGGGTTCGCCTAATGTGGTGGTACTTCGAGGATCTGCTCCGGGTCAAACTTGAGCACGAGGCGATCAATGCTCTCGTTGACGAGGGCATCGGCGTCGAGAACGTTCGGTGGCGGATGGCGGCGAATACCGCGCTTCGCGTCGAGGCTGACCTGCGGGTCGGCAACGACGTTCGCTCGGTGGCGTTGACCTATCCAATGATCTACCCGAATTCGCCGCCCACCGTCCGCCCGATCGGCGAACACACCGAATGGGGAGCGCACCAGTACTTGGCCAACGGCGAGTTGTGCCTCCAGTACCGACCCGACAACTGGCACCCGGATTACATCGGTGCCCACATGTTGCGCAGCGCGCTGACGCTGATGGCAGCCGATGTCGGCGTGACGCATCAATCGGCCTGGGATCTGCCCTCGGCGCACGTCGAGACGCCGGCCAGCGAGATTCGTCGCAAATGGGCGCGACTCGTCTTGACCGCTGAGGCACAGCAGCGCCTGACCCAATTGAAGGAGTCCCTGCAGGTCAACCTGCGGCGCGCCTGGGTCACGGGCAACTTCATGATGACGCTGACCAGCATCACCGAGCCGGACGGCAAGGTCTGGTCCGATGCTGCGCTGCCGACGGATGTCGTCGAGTCTGCGGAACTCAAGGGACTCGCGGTGCCCGTGGCGGCGAACGACCCGAGGCTCGAGATCATCCCGGCACTCCTCAAGAGCGACGGCAATAGCCAGGTGCTGTGGAACCTGTTCGCTCCGGCGTACGTCGATGACGGCGCCGATCGATGCCTGATTCTCGTCGTCGACGGTGCAGTTCGTCCGTTCGTCATTCGAGCCGGAAACAAGCGCCCCTACGAGGCCGGGCTCGTGCTGCCCGATCCGGGTGTTCGGCTGCCACCCAGCCACGCGGCGCTGGCCCACAAGACGTTCGCGATCCTTGGTTGCGGCTCCATGGGCTCCAAGGTCGCGACCTCCTTGGCACGCAGCGGTGGCAAGAAGTTCGTCCTCGTCGACGACGACGTCTTGAAGCCAGAAAACCTGGTGCGCAACGACCTGGATGCGTACACCATCGGCGGCCAGAAGACCGCCGCGCTGGCGCAGCGCCTGAAGCGGGTGGCCGCCGGCGTCGAAGTCAAGATGCACAACTTCATGATCGGCGGCCAGGAGTCCGGAACGCAAAGCGATTCGATCGTCCGAGAGCTCGCCCAGGCTGACATCATCATTGATGCCACGGGCAGCCACGAGGCGTTCAACAGCGCGGCGGCCGCGGGCAAGCTCAATGGCAAGACGATGTTCTGGGGGCGTGTCTTTGCTGGCGGTTACGGCGGCCTGATCGCGCGTAGCCGCCCGAAGCTGGATCCGAATCCGTTCGACGCTCGCGAGATGATCAACCAGTGGTGCGAGAACCCTGAGTTTCCAGAGCCGCCGAAGGCGGCCAAGGACTACGCCGCCCAGACCACCAAGGGCGTTCCCATGGTGGCCGACGACGCCGATGTCTCCGTCATTGCCAGTCACCTGGCCCGGTTCGTGATCGATACGGCCACGGGGGCGGATCCGTCCGATTTCGAGTACTCCGCCTACATGATCGGCCTGCGCAAAGAGTGGATCTTCAAGAGCTCGTTCGATATCTGGCCCATCGATCTCGGCCCGGAATTGCCGTCCACGACTGTCTCTACCGTGACTCAGGAGACTGCCGGCACCGTGAGCATGCTGCTGGACATGTTCAAGGCACAGATGGCCAATGATTGAAGTGCGCCTTGCTCCAGAGTGTGCGGCGCGCCTCCAGCGTGAACTGCGACTCGCCGGGTCCAACGAGATCGGCGGCGTGCTGGCCACCGAACGCGTAGGCGAGCTCGTCTATCGGATCGTCGACCTGTCGGTGCAGCACAGGGGCGGCAGCTTTGCCGCGTTTTGGCGCGATGCGAGGCTCCACCAGCGGTTCATGCGACGGTTCCTAGATCTCACCGGCCACCAGTATGAGCGCTTCAACTACCTCGGCGAGTGGCATTCGCATCCGAGCTTTCCCGCCATGCCCAGCCCTCGGGACAAGCAGATGATGTACGAACTGCTGGCGGAGCCCAATCAGCCCGCCAACTTTCTGGTGCTGCTGGTCGTAAAGCGCTCCACTAGCGGCAAGCTTGAAGGTTCCGCGCACGCGTTCTTGCGCGGACATCGCCCGCTGCAAGTTCCGCTGATCATCGAAGCTCACGACGGTACGATTTCGGAAGTGGCGGCGTCGCCGCGACTGTCTCTGCGCAGGGCGCTCTTGATGCGTGGTGACAGCAACCCGCCGCCTCAAAAGCAACGCAAACACCGCTGGATTTAGACGATAAGTCAGGAAGAGAACAATGCTTGAACGTTTTGAGGGAGATGGTGGACGGCGCCTGCGCGTCGAAGCGCTGGTCAGCCAGAAGCTGGTCGGCGGCAATCGCGAGTTGGCCGAGCGCTTGGCAGATTCCGCGCCGGTCTTCGCCATCACGAAGGGCCAGGTGCTGATCGAGCAAGGAGCATCTGACAACGACGTCTTCTTGATCTTCGCTGGGACGTTCGACGTGACCGTCAACGGCCGCATCGTGGGCCGGCGCGGGCCGACCGATCACGTCGGCGAAATGGCCGCCATCGAGATGTCCCAGCGACGTGCCGCGTCGATCGTCGCGACTGAAGCGGGTGTAGTTGCACGCGTGTCGGAAGCCGAGCTCGCCGCGATCGGCAAGCTGTATCCCGAGGTCTACCTCTGCATCGCGCGGGAGCTGTCGAAGCGACTTCACCAGCGCAATGCCCACGTCGGTGCGCCTCGAGATCGCATCAGGCTCTTCGTGATCTCCTCGGCCGAGTCGCTCGGCGTCGCGCGGGCGCTGGAAAACGCGTTTGCCTACGACAACTTCGTCACCACCGTCTGGACGAGCGGCGTGTTCCGCGTGGCCAGCTATCCGTTGCAGAGCCTCCTCGATGCCGTCGATGCGTCTGACTTTGCCGTCGCCATCGCCCACGCGGATGACACCGCGTCGATCCGCGGGCAAGACTGGCCCGTGCCCCGCGACAACGTGGTCTTCGAACTCGGGTTGTTCATGGGCCGCCTTGGCAAGGACCGCGCGGTGCTGATGGAGTCTCGAGACCATGGGGTGAAGCTGCCTAGCGACCTGACCGGCATCACGACGATTCCATATCGCTACCAGGCCGGTGGTGATACCGCGGCCTTGATGGCGCCCGCGTGCAACCAGCTTCGCGATCACATCCTGCGCTTCGGCCCTAACCTGTAGCGGAGTGCCCGATGCCGATCACCAATGCTCTGCAGCGATGGGTGCAAAAAACTTGAGCTTAGATCACGATATTCGTCGACCGGGTCGCAGTCGCACTCCGCCGCAGACGACCATCACCGACTCGTTCACAATGCAGCATGGCAAAGAATGAAATTCCAGCGCTGACATTGGCCGAAGAACAGCGGATGTTCGCTATCGAGCACTCAATGGCAATCATCGTCTTCGCTGAGCTCGAGGAGCAGTTGTGCAACTTTGTCGCCTATCAGGTAGGCAAGGCAAGCGGCGCGGCTATGAAGACGGCGATGTACGGCATCGAGAGCTTCAGGGCGAAACTGGAATTCGCTGATCGCTTGACTCGCGGGTATCTGGAAGGAAAATCTGGGATGGTTGAGCGATGGGACGGCGTTTTGAGCGCTGTCGCCAAAGCCAATACTCGCCGAAACAAGCTCGTTCACCAGAGCAGACGCGTGTTTCCGAAATCGGAGCCCGGCTTAAGAGTTGTCCTGATACGAGTGGTCGACGATGCACCCACCACTCGTCCTGCTCCGGCAGACGCCATTGGGGTCCGCAAGCTCGTGGAAAGCAGGTTTTTAGCATCGCAAGCCAGGAACCAGCTAGGTGGCCTCTGGGGACTGCTGAAGAATGGGCGCGACGTGTTCGAAGACGTTGCGCCCCTGAAGCCCCCAAAGCTCCATGACATGGTGGCAGAGTACCGGCGGTCGACTCTGGCCAACCTCGTCAAGACAGAGGCGTGACCATGTCACCTCGCTAACTACCGACACCCTCGGAACGTCTCGCCGTCCAGCCCATGTATGACCTGCATCTCCTCGGATGGCACAGCTTCCAACAGCTTTGCCTCACCGTCGCGCGTGATACGTTGGGGCAAACCGTTCAGTCGTTTTTGGACTCAAACGATGCAGGAAGAGACGGCGCGTTCGCCGGCTCTTGGACTCCAGCAGAAGGTCAAGAGCTCAGCGGGAAGTTCGTCATCCAATGCAAATTCTCGACACGGGTTGGCCACAACCTGACGAGGTCAGAGTTTGCGCCGGAGCTTCCGAAGGTGTGCAAGCTTGTGGATGCCGGCCTCTGCGACGTCTACGTTCTGCTGACAAATGCGGGCCTATCCGGCGGTCAAGAGGCGGAGATCCTGGCTGACTTGCATCAAGCGGGCGTGAAACATGTCCGGATTTTCGGCAGCACGTGGATCGTGCAGCAGATCAAGGAAAGCACCAAGCTACGCATGCTTGTTCCCCGGGTATACGGCCTTGGTGACCTGAGCCAGATCCTCGACGAACGGGCTTATGCGCAGGCGCGTGCTGTGCTCGACTCACTTCGTGAGGACTTGGCCAAGGTAGTCATCACAGAGTCCTATCGGAAGGCGGTCCAAGCCCTAGACGAACATGGCTTCGTCCTGCTGATTGGCGAGCCAGCGGCTGGAAAGACGACGATCGCCTCGATGTTGGCAATGGCCGCGGCGGACAAGTGGAAGTCGTCAGTTCTCAAACTCGCTGACCCGGCCAAGGTCGTTGAGCGTTGGAATGTCCTTGAGCCATCACAGTTTTTTTGGGTCGACGACGCATTTGGTGTGACCCAGTACGAATCTGCGCTTGTGCACGGCTGGAACCACTCCCTGACGCAAGTCAGGGCCATGCTGAGGCAAGGCGCAAAGATCGTCATGACCTCCCGCGACTACATCTACAACCGCGCTCGGCAGGATCTGAAAGAAAGTGCGTTTCCGCTCCTCAGTGAGAGTCAGGTCGTGATTGACGTCCATGAGCTTTCATCGGTGGAACGTGAGCAGATCCTCTACAACCATTTGAAGCTCGGAAAGCAAGACCTGGACTTCTTGTCCAAGATCAGGCCCCATCTTGAATTCGTGGCTGCGCATCCGCGATTCATACCCGAGACAGCGCGACGTTTGTCAGAACCAGCCTTCACCACTGATCTCTACGTCAGCGAATATCACCTAGGCCAGTTCGTCGACAAGCGCGAGCAACTACTGCTTGAAGTGATTCAGAACCTGGACACACACAGCAAAGCAGCGCTGGGATTGATCTACATGCGTAAGGATCATCTCGAGACGCCCATCAGTCTTCAGGACACTGAGCGCCAGGCGCTCGAGCAAATGGGCAGTACGCTAGGGGAATGCATCACCGCGCTGGGCGCACTCAGAGGTAGCCTCGTCGCTCACGTGCTAGCAGATGACCAACCGCTATGGCGGTTCAAGCATCCAACTATCGGTGACGCCTACGCGGCGACATTGGCCTTCAGCCCTGACCTGCTCGGAGTGTTCTTAAGCGGTAGTTCGACGGAGAACTTGCTTGCGCAGGTCACCTGCGGAAACGTCGGAATCGAGAAAGCCGTTGTCGTGCCTAAGTCTCTGTTTCCAACGATGCTCGCTCGTCTACAAGAGTTCTCGAATAGCAAGAACTACAAAGTCCAATGGATGTCCGCCTGGGACGCACGTTGGACGCTGTATCGATTTTTGGCTTCTCGCTGTTCCAAGGAGTTCCTTGCAACGTATTTGGTACATGACCCTGACCTTGTCAAGAAGGTGACTGACCCAAGCCAAAGTGGGAGGTTCTCGCCCGAGGTCAGCCTGGCGATACGTTTGCACGAATTTGGGCTTCTTCCCGAGGAAAATCGGAAGGCCTTCACCGCGAAGGTTTCCGAACTGGCGGTTGGAGGTGAAAACATGCGGGTGCTGAGAGAC
>FTIF01000284.1_pt3 | contig 21363 bp, 18 predicted proteins | sample 1658001 | NCBI WGS metagenome assembly FTIF01 (sample SAMEA3914789, study PRJEB12502) | metagenome | biome: forest; material: soil | place: Canada | collected 2011-07-03 | depth 0.3 m | reverse complement strand
AACGACGCGCCGGCGCTGGCCCAGGCCAACGTGGGCATCGCGATGGGAACCGGCACCGACGTGGCGATGAACAGCGCCCGCATCGTCCTGGTCAAGGGCGACCTGCGCGGCATCGCCAAGGCCAGGGCGCTCAGCCAGGCCACGATGCACAACATCCGCCAGAACCTGTTCTTCGCCCTGGTCTACAACTTCCTCGGCGTTCCGCTCGCCGCCGGCGTGCTCTACCCGTGGCTGGGACTGCTGCTCAGCCCGATGTTGGCCAGCGCGGCGATGGCCGCCAGTTCGGTGTCGGTCATCGGCAACGCGCTCAGGTTGCGCAAGACGCGGCTGTGAACGGTCTTGCGCGGGGACGGGCGCGCTGCGCGGGCGGTCGCGCAGGCGTCCTGCAATTCACGGGTCAGCAGCATCCAAGACAGATGCGTCTGAAGGAGCTCCACCGGTCCGCCCGCACGCCGCACGAGCAAGGCTCGAAGCGCGTGCGCGAGCGAGGCTTCGGATCGGGGGCTCGCGACCGGGGACATGCAACCGGCCTCCTCGCCTGGGCGGCTGGTCGGTTGCGTGCCGACAAGCGGAATCGCTTCGAGCGCGCGCGCATGGGCACTCCGTTCAGAGGCCGATCTCGACCGGGTCGACAAGCGGGAAGCCGACGGTCTGCGCCAGCAGCACATGCTGGTTGTGCGTCAGGCCGAGCGCGCGCGCGATCGCATCACGATCCATCGAGCCGCGCAGCGCGCAGGCAAGTCCCTGAGCGGCACAGGACAGGTAGACGTTCTGGGCGATCGCACCCGCCGCCGCGAACGCGAACGGCGTGCGCTGCGCAGCCTCGATCGCCGACTGGGGCTGCGCATCGTGCACGAACACGAGATCCAGCGGCGCATGGTCGACGAAATCCTGGTAGCCCGTGACCCGGCGGACGTCGCCGGCCGCCGCCAGCCGGAGCAGATGGTCGACCGGATCGAAGCGGTACGCGCCATGCGGCAACGCGACGTAGATCGCGACGTCGCGCTCGTCGTGCGCCGACGGGGCCGTGCGCCCGCCGCCCGGCCGATTGATGCCGTTGGCCGCCCAGAGCAGGTCGGACAGCGCCTGCAAGGGCAAGGGCGTGCTCGCGAAGCCGCGCTCGGAGCGGCGCGCGGCCAGGGCGCTCGTCAGCGACATGGACGCCGCACGCGAAGGCGCCGGCAGCGCGATCTCCGGGCTGGCGTCGCCGAGCACGGGCCGCGGGCGCTGCGTGCCCGTCCTGCCGGAAGCCGATGTCGTGGGGGTGTTCATGTCGTTTCAGCCCATGCGATGACGCGAGGCCTCGATGGTGGCGCCGGCACCCGCGTCCCCCATTGATCGCGATCAAGCCGGAAAGCGCCTGCCTTGCGCTGCGTCAACCGCCGACGCGACCGGCAACCGAAGAATGGCGCATGACCTGCCAAACGATCCCCATGCCTGCGGAGACCACCGAGACCGAGGTCGCCGATGCGACGCTGTCGCGCGTCTGCGACCCGAGGCCCACCCGATGAGCATCCGCAACCTCGACGCCCTGCTGGAACCGCGCTCCGTGGCCGTGGTCGGCGCATCCGACCGGCCCGGCAGCGTGGGCCGGACGGTCTGGCGCAACCTGTGCAACGGCGGCTTCGCCGGCACGCTGACGCCGATCAATCCGGGCCATCGCGAGCTCGATGGCGTCGGCGTCCTGGCACGTTGCAAGGACATGGCCTCGGCGCCCGACCTGGCCATCGTGTGCACGCCCAAGGAGACGCTGATCGAGGTGGTCTCCGAACTCGCCGCGCTCGGCACGCGCGCGGCGATCATCCTCACGGCGGGCGCCGATGCGGCGCTCAAGCAGTCGCTGCGCGACATCGCCCGGCCCTCGACGATGCGCCTGCTCGGCCCCAACTGCCTCGGCCTGCTGTCGCCGGTGCAGGGCCTCAACGCCAGCTTCGCCCACACCGACGCGCTGAAGGGCGACGTGGCCTTCGTCTCCCAATCGGGTGCGCTCGTCACCGCCATCCTGGATTGGTCCCGGTCGCGCCAGTTCGGCTTCTCGCACCTGGTCTCGATCGGCGAACACATGGACGTCGATTTCGGCGACATGCTGGACTACCTGGCCAGCGACGCGGCGACACGCGCGATCCTGCTGTACATCGAATCGATAGACTCGCCCCGCAAGTTCATGTCGGCCGCGCGCGCGGCCGCGCGCAACAAGCCGGTGATCGTCATCAAGGCCGGGCGCTCGAGCAAGGGCCGCCTGGCCGCAGCGTCGCACACCGGGGCGCTCGCAGGCTCCGACCTCGTCTTCGACGCCGCGATCCGGCGCGCCGGCATGCTGCGCGTCGACACCTTGCAGGAGCTGTTCATCGCCGCGGAGACGCTGGCCCGGTTCCAGGGCGACACCGGCAAGGGCCTGACCTTGCTGACCAACGGCGGCGGCGCCGGCGTCCTGGCGGCGGACGCCGCGGCGCGACTGGGCGTGCCCCTGGTGGATCTGCCGGCAACGCTGGTCGCCGAACTCGATTCGAAGCTGCCGGCCAACTGGTCGCACGCCAACCCGATCGACATCATCGGCGACGCTCCGGCCGAGCGCTATGTCGGGACGCTGCAGGCCCTGCTCGCGGAGCCCTCGACCGGCGCCGTGCTGTTCATGCATGCGCCGACCGCGATCGTGCCCAGCGCGGACATCGCGCGCGCCTGCCTGCCGGCGGTCGGCGCCGACTCGCGGCGCATGCTCTCGTGTTGGCTGGGCGATGGCGCCGTCGCCGAAGCGCGCCAGTTGTTCGAAGGCGCCGGCGTGGCGGACTTCGAGACCCCGGAGGAGGCCGTGCAGGCGTTCGCCATGATGGCGACCTACCGCCGCAACCAGGCGCTGCTGCTGGAGGCGCCGCCGGCCAGCGGCGTGCCAATCCCCGACAGGGCGAACGCGCGCCGGATGGTGGCCTCGGCGTTGGAAGCGGACCGCGAGATGCTCGACGAGATCGACAGCAAGGCCCTGCTGCGCGCCTACGGCATACCGACCGTGGCGGGCGCGCGCGCCAGGCCGACGGCGGACGACGCCGCGCGGGTCGCGAACGAGATCGGCTATCCGGTCGCATTGAAGATCCTGTCGCCCGACATCAGCCACAAGTCGGACGCGGGCGGCGTACGTCTGGACATCGTCGACGAGGTCCAACTGCGCGCCGCCGTCACGCAGATGCTGGCCTGTGTCGCGCTGTCGCGCCCCGACGCCCGGATCGAAGCGCTCAGCGTGCAGCAGATGGCGCGGCGCCCCGCGGCGCTGGAGTTGATCGTCGGCGCGAGCGTCGATCCGACCTTCGGCCCCGTGATCCTGTTCGGGCACGGCGGCACGGCGGTCGAAGTGGTCGCCGACCGCGCGATCGCGCTGCCTCCGTTGAATCGTGTGCTCGCGCGCGAGCTCGTCTCGCGCACGCGCGTGGCCAGGCTGCTCGAAGGCTACCGCGGCCGGCCCGCCGCGGACGTCGACGCCCTCTGCGACACCCTGATCGCCCTGTCGCAGATGCAGGCCGACCTGCCCGAACTGGCGGAACTGGACATCAACCCGCTGTGGGTCGACGAGCACGGCGTCCTGGCACTGGACGCGCGCGTGCGCCTGAGCGCGAGCCCGGTCGCCGGCGCGGAGCGCTTCGCGATCCTGCCGTTCCCCGACGAACTGGCCGAGACCCTGGACTGGCAGGGCCGCACCATCGCGATCAGGCCCGTGCGACCCGAGGACGAGGCGATGCACCGCGCCTTCATCGAGCATGTCGCCCCGCAGGACCTGCGCCTGCGCTTCTTCAGCTCCCGCCGCGAACTGCCACGCACCGAGCTGGCCCGCCTCGTGCAGATCGACTACGCACGCGAGATGGCGTTCATCGCCATCGATGGCGCCGACGACGGCACCCAGGAGACGCTCGGCGTCGTGCGCGCCGTCTGCGATCCCGACAACGTCGAGGCCGAGTTCGCCATCCTGGTCCGCACCGACGTCAAGGGCCGCCGCCTGGGCTCGTTCCTCCTGGACAAGATGATCCGCTACCTGCGCGGCAAGGGGACGCGACGCGTGATCGGCTATGTCCTGCGCGACAACGAGGCCATGCACGGGCTGGTCAGGTCGCGCGGCTTCGTGGCGGAGTCGTTGACCAGGGAGCCGGGGGCGACGTTCTATGGCCTGGACCTGCAGGCCGTGCAGGCCAGCGCGGCGGCGCTGGCGGGTTGATGCGGCATCGCGACTGAATGAAGCTGTGCAGCAAGGCGACCGGTGAAGACCTGCATCCATCGATGGAAGCAGCTTGACGCACCATGCAAGCCTATACAGACAAGAAAAAAGCGCCAAGCCGTTGATTTGCTTGGCGCTTCCGTCTTTTGTGGCCCTTTGCGGAGCCGTGAGTGGTGGGCCGGGGTCACTTGAATACCGGCCCGTAGGCCTCGCCTTTCCTAACCTATGAAGATTTGGCATGGATCGGTTATTCCTTCAGTTACTCCCGGAATTTTCGTGTTGACTGCACCCTTGAACCGACGTCCGCTCGCCCGACTTCTCCATTCGTTCTGCTCAAGTCAGCGCACGATCAAGGCGTCCGCCCTCCCCTCCAACGCGCTACCCCCAAGTGGCGATAACTCTGGGGTCCCACCCAGGAGCTCCAGGTGAAGGTTCGCCGCCTCAGCTCGAACATTGTGAGATGCGGTCCCGCGCCACGGTCCTCGAGGTGTCAATGCCGAAAGTGCGCGAGCAAGGCAGCCGCAGCTAACGACGGGCGACACTTTTCCCTTGAAATTCATCGACCGCTTGTTGTCTCGAGCACTCTAGAGTTCCCAGGCGCCATTGAATTCGGAGCTCGAGATGCGTTCAACTCAACCACCACCGACTACCTCACTCGTCGATGTCCAATCGGCGCCGCTCATGCGCATGCCCACGGTCATCCGATGGACCGGCCTGGCCAGATCCACCATCTACCGCCTGATCGCGGAACAGAAGTTTCCGGCGCCCGTCGTGCTGGCGACACGAGCTGTCGCTTGGCGCCGTTCTGACCTCGAACGCTGGAGCGAAGGGCGACCGCGAGCCACGCATTGATTCGGCCCACACGACCGAGTCGACGGGAGTTCCAGGGGCCGCAGGTTAAGCAGGATGAAGCCCAAAGTACGCAACGGCGACGGACTTGGCGCAAGACCTAGACTGGACAGCGGTAAATCAACGACCGCTGTAGTTCCCATCGTCGACGCTGGGCACCAACAACTCATTGCCTGCAGTCGGGCCACTTGCGGACGGTCGCGGGCGTCAGCCGTTGCGAGCCGCCGCATGCGCAGCGCCTGGGTCGGGAGCGGCCACGAGGCGGCCACTGGGCGGGATTGGGTTCTCGGGTGTGGCCACAAAATAGGCAGGGCGCAAAGGGCGGCTGGCTATCGTTCATGGCGAAGGAATCTTCGAACAGAGCGACAGAGCCCCGCACGCTAGCCGAAGCATTCGGCGGCTGAACTGTCGATACGCGTCTTCCTGAACGTACAGCGCAGCCGCGGCCCTCGCTTCTTGTGAACCGCCAGCGCCAGCAGGTGATTGCAATCCAGGTCGATCTGCTCGAATTGCCAGTCGTCCTCGCAGTCGCCGGAGCCGGAGTCGAAGCACGCACGGGTAGAACTTCCTTGCGGTTGGAAGGAAACCCTGTCGAGCAATTCGGAGAGACCTGTCCCCTTCGCCTTGGCATATGCCTCTTTCAAGGTCCACAGCTCATAGAAGCGTCGCACCCGGTTCGCGGCGCCTAACGTGCGCAACAACAGAACCTCCGCAGACGTAAAAATGCCCGTCGATATCGGCAGCATGTCGTCGGTTCGATTCAGCGGCTCCATATCGACGCCGATGTCGACGTCGAACGCGACCGCGCACGCAACCAACGTGCGCGTGTTGGTCAGGTTGAATCGCAGCATCTTCAGGTTCGCAGGCGAGGCGATCGACGGCCTTCCGTAGGCATTGCATTCGAACTCCCAATCCTTTGGGCACACATTCGCGTAGGCCGAAAGTGTCAGGCGGCACAAACCGCGCGTGAGCAGGAATTCCGCCTTCAGGGGCTCAGAAGCTAGGCGATTCAGCCGCTGAAGTTCGGCGTCATTGAGCATGGCGCGGCAGCGGTCCAGCGCACGCGCGTCCGTTTCTTCGAGACGTGCAATCCAGACTTGTACCTCGCCGGACGCGAGTTCCTGCATCGCGTCCCGGGCGAGCGCGCCCGGAAGCAGCGGCGCCGAGGGCGCGATAGACGCGACTGCATTCATCGTCCGAATCCTTCTCTGGCAAGCGGCATCAGCCGCACACAAATGTCGATCTTCAAGTCGCGAGAATGCGTCTCGCGCGGGCTGTTGAGACACTCCTCGGCGACCGGTCCTTCAGACACTGCCACGGACGCGGAGCAGAAGCGCTTGCACTGATTTGGGATGTCCTCGAATGCACGTTCATTGGTCGTTCGCGTCTTCTTTCCGACGATCATGACGGCGGCGACATGCTCGATCTTGAACATCTCTACTCCTGCAATGTGAGTGGAGAATCGTCCTTCCGATGGCGTTGACAAATCTTGCTGACTTTGTAGCGCATGAAGGGAGTACCAAGCCGGTATCCGGTGGGAGATTGATCAAACAAGAGGCGCAAAGGCGGGCCACCCCCTAGTTCGAGGAGTGATGGACAGGCAACACCCGCGCGTCGGCCCAAGACCACCGAGGACACGCGGCGAATGAACGTCGTGGGCATCTTCCCAACGACGCCTCCATCACGCGCCCAGTCGGTGCGGTCAGGGACTTCAAACGCTCACGGATACTGTGTCGACTCGACTGTCCGCAGTGGCACGCTGAGCATGAGAATCCTCAGCCTGCCCGGTTAACGACTTGCACCACTCCGCGGGACATCATCGGAGGATGCCTGGACGCGGCATCGACGACGCGCTCCTGGTCGAACACGTCACGCCCGCCGGTCATTCCCGCCGGGAAATGCATCCGAGCGAACCGATGAGTCCATCGGCTCAACCTTTCCGCACGAATGGTCATGGCTTGTTGAACGATCCAACAGCGGCATCAGGGCGTGTGTCGAAAGTCTCGCAGTCGCTGGCGTCAAGTCCTTTTGTCGACGTATTTCATCGTTGCTTCGACGCTGCTTCGACGCCGCTTCGACCCCATGAGTTAGGGGTCGGCGAAGCTAATATTTTCGCGCGCTTGCACAGGGGTCGAAGTACAGTCTCTCAAGAACATCCGTATGCGGCACGCAGTCATATCCGAAGGATGGAGCGGCGCCCGGAAAACGTTGGGATCAACCTGGTTCAGCGCCAGGCTCGGTTTTCTTGCAATTCGGTTCGACTGACGAACCTGTTGTCCATGTGGAGAGTTCGCATGAAACACATTGCAACCAGCCTGCTCCTGGCTAGCGCCTTCATCGGTTCCGCGGCAGTGGGACAGACGGTGACCTTCGTGACCGACAACCTCGGTTACGGAACGAACGTCCCGGCAACCGCCACTTTCGCCTCGATGACCCTCACGAAGGATGCGGGGGACCTCGACGTCACGGTCAGCGCGACCGACCTGGGCCTCTTCGGACCGAGCGCTTCGCTGTCGTCGATCGTATTCGTCGTGCCGGACGGATCGAGCACCGGGCCGATTTCGGATGTCGGCGGCGGATCGTCCGTGACTCTGTTGGCGGGTGGCGGACCGGGCTTCCCGGTCGTTTCCGTGCCTGGCGACGTCATTTCCCGGCTCGATTTCTCCCAGACTGCCGATCTGCTGACGAACGGCGAGAGCGTCAGCTTCAAGTGGTCGGGGCCGTTCGTTGTCTCCAGCATCGTCTTCATCGCCAACGTGGACGGCGTCGACAGCACCGGCGCTCCTGTTCAGGCCGGCTACACCATGAACGCGCTGACGACTTCCGTCCCAGAGACGTCCACCAGTCTCTTGCTCATCGCCGGGCTCGGCCTGATCGGTTTCCTGGCAAGACGCCGCGCTTGAACCCTGCGCGCCCGCTCGATGGCGAGCCCCGCTCCGGCGGGGTCGTCGCCAAAACGAAGTGCGCCCCCCACATGCGGCGAACGCTGGTGTGGTTCGCGTTTCCCGCGTTCCTGCTGTGGGCGCCGGCGTGCTCGCACGCGGATCTGCGGGAACTCGAACTCACGTACCTGCGCTCCGCGGTTTCCCCCGACCTGTTGCAATACGCGTCGATAGAGATCCCCGCGATCGAGAATATCCGCCAGGGAACGGATCCGCAGGGCAACCACCTCGAGCTCCGTACCTACCGCGGGCAACCGCTCAAGAACGGCGGCGTGCGAGCCGAGATCTCGATCGACTACCCGTTCCAGGATGGCGACACCGTTCGCTATAGCTGGCGAATGATGTTGCCTGCGGATTTCGTGTCGGACGCGCCGGCCAACCGCTGGTGGCTGGTTGCGCAGTGGCATGACCAGCCCGATCGGACGCGCGGCGAGACCTGGTCCGGCTACCCGGCCCACAGCCCTTCGGTCGGCCTCGGCTACGGACAGCTCGCGGGGCAGGACACCCTGTCGCTGCTTTACGGCGCCCCCGATCCGGGGCCCGGTGGACTGATTCCCATCAGCCGCGGCGCATGGCATGCGATCAGCGTCGAGATCACCTGGTCCACGGGCGCACGCGGCAAGGTGCGCGTGTTCATCGACGGCAGCAAGACGCCGGCGCGCGAAGCCAGCGGCCGCAACATGTACAACACGTTCCAGCACTACATGAAGCTGGGCATGTATCGCCAGCCGGACATCCGCGGCGACACCTGGATCTACATCGGTGGCGTCACCATTCAGCGCCTGCCGCCGTCATGAGTTTCGCGCCTGCCGGCCCCGCGCCCCCACCCTGGACCGGATGGTTGCGCCGGGCATCGTCGCTGCGCCACGTCGCCTGCCCGCCTGCTCGCGTCGCGCCCGGCGGCACGCCGCTACGCGTGCTGCAACTGACCAACATGTACCCGAGCGTAGAGCAGCCGAACCGCGGCGTGTTCGTACAGTCGCAGGTCGAGTCGCTCGCCCGTCACGGCATCGCGTGCGAGGTCGAGGAGATCCGAGGCTATCTGTCCACGATGAACTACCTGCGCGCGCTGCCGGCGCTGCCGGCGCTGGTGCGCGCAGGCGGCTTCGACCTGGTACACATGCATTTCGGCTATACCGCGCTCGCAGCCGTCGCGGTGCGGGGTCGCCCGAGCGTGCTCTCGTTCTGTGGCGACGACCTGCTCGGGCGCCCCGACGAACACGGGAGCCGCTCGGCGCGCAGCCTCGCCCTCGCCGTGCTCGGCAAGCGCGCCGCACGCCGAGTCGACGCGGTCATCGTCAAGAGCGAGGAGATGGCACGCGCCCTCGGACCGGGCTATCGGCAGGTCGACGTGATCCCCAACGGACTCGATCTCGACTTCTTCCAGCCGATCCCGCGCGCCCTGGCTCGCGCCGCGCTCGGTTGGCCGGCCACGGACGAAATCCTGTTCTTCCCGGCAGACTCGCGCGAGCCGCGCAAGAACTTCGCCTTCGCCAGGGCGGTCGAGGCGCGGTTGCGTGCGCGCGGTAGGCCGGTGCGCCTGGAACAGATGTTCGGGCGACCGCAGGCCGACATTGCGCTCGGCATGGCCGGGGCCGACGTCCTGCTGAGCTGCAGCATCCAGGAGGGTTCGCCGAATGCCGTCAAGGAAGCGATGGCGATGAACCTGCCGGTCGTCGCCTCCGATGTCGGCGATTGCGCGCAGCGTCTCGCGTCCTGTTCGCCCGGCGCCGTCGTGGCGCTGGACATCGATGCCTTCGTCGCCGCCACCGAAGCGGTGCTGCGCACTGGGGGCGCCCGCTCGAACGGGCGCGTGCAGGCCGCCGGACTCGGTGTCGACGCGGTCGCGGGTCGAGTGGTGGACGTGTATCGGCGAGCCATCGAACGCTTCCGGTCGGCGCCAGCGCGCCGCTGACGTCATGTGCGGCATCGCGGGCTGGTACCGGCGTGGCGGGAAGGCCGTCGCTGCCGCCACGATCCGCGCCCAGTGCGACACCCTCGTGCATCGGGGCCCCGACGACGAAGGCGTGCTCGTCGATCGCGACTTCGCCTTCGGCATGCGGCGCCTGGCGGTCGTCGACCTGGCCGGCGGCCATCAACCCATGCGCACAGCCGACGGACGCCATGCCATCGTCTTTAACGGCGAGGTCTACAACTTCCGCGCGCTGCGCAAGGAGCTCGAAGCTCGGGGCCGGACCTTGCGCACGAACAGCGACACCGAAGTCGTGCTCGAGGCCTTCGCCACGTGGGGGGACGCCGCGTGGGCGCGTCTGGAAGGCATGTTCGCGGTGGCGCTCTGGGACGCACACGAACGCACGCTGCGCCTCGTACGCGATCCGCTCGGGATCAAGCCGGTCTACTGGACGGCCCAGGACGGCGGCGTCGCCTTCGGCTCGGAGCTGAAGGCTCTCGCCCCGGTGCCCGGGCTCGACTTCAGCGTGGATGTCCGCGCCGTCGAGCAGTTTGTCACCTTGGGCGCCGTCCTGTCGCCGCGTTCGATCTATCGGGAGGTGTTCAAGCTTCCGCCCGGCACGCTGCTGACGGTACCGGCCGTCGGCAGCCCGGTGTCGCGCCGCTTCTGGCAACTGCGGCTGGATCCCCAGGAGGGCATCGGCGAGCACGAGTGGATCGAGGAGTGCCGCGCGCGACTGCTGGCAAGCGTGAAGCGCCATCTGGTCGCCGACGTGCCGCTGGGAGCGTTCCTGTCGGGCGGCGTCGACAGTTCGGCCGTGGTCGCGGCCATGAGCCGATTGATGGACGAGCCGGTGCGCACGTTCACGATCGGTTTTGCCCATCCGGGTTTCGACGAAACCGCCAACGCTGCCGAAGCTGCGCGCCATCTCGGGTGCCGGCACCGCAGCGAGCGGCTGGAGCCGCACGCCGCCATCGACATCCTCGCCCGGCTCGCGACGGTCTACGACGAGCCGTTCGCGGACGACTCTGCGATCCCGACGTGGTACGTGTCACGGCTGGCACGCGAGGACGTCACGGTGGCCCTGTCGGGCGATGGCGGCGACGAGTTGTTCGCGGGCTATCGACGCCACGGTACCGAACTGCAACTGGCGCGGCTCAACCGCCTGCCCGGCGCGCGCCTGGCGCTGAAGGGCCTCGCGCACCTGCCGCGACCGCCGGGCCGCACGAGCCGGCGCGTCCATGCACGGCTGCGCAAGCTCGCGCATGACGGCGCGCTCGACGACCCGGCGCAACGCAGCTTCGCCAAGCAGTACCGCGCGCCCGACCATGTCCTGCAGGCGCTGTGGGGCACTGCCATCGATGCGCCCGGCGTCGCGGGCTACCGCCGCTGGGCCGCCGAACTGCTCGACCACGGCACGCTTCCGTCGGACCCGCTGCAGGCGATGCTCTACGCCGACACGACGATCTGGCTGCCAGACGACATGCTGGTGAAGGTGGACCGCGCGAGCATGGCCCATTCGCTCGAAGTGCGCGTGCCCCTGCTGGCGCACGGCTTCGTGGACTGGGCGGCGACGGTGCCGCTGTCCCTCAAGCGCCGGGGCGGCGTGGGCAAGTACCTGCTGCGCCGGGCGATCGAGGACTGGCTGCCGCCCGGATTCCTCGATCGGCCCAAGCAGGGATTCGCGGTGCCGATCGGCCACTGGCTGCACGGCCGCTTCGGCGACCACGCACTGGAGGTCTGGCGCGCATCGGACGTCGAAGGCGCCGGCCTGTTCACGCGCGACGCCATGGGCCGCCTCCTGGCGGAACACCGGCGTGGCGAGGCCGACCACGCGAGCATCTTCTACACGCTGCTGATGTTCGCGTACTGGTGGCCGACCCGCCTGCGGCAGGCTCCGCCGTAGCCTCAGCTCAGGGTCTGGATCTTCACGTCGCGCACGTAGACCCACGTGTCACCCAGGATGTCCGGCTGGCGGTAGGTGCCCAGCTTCAGGTAGTGCTGGTAGTTGTTGTACATGTTCGCGCCGGTCGCCTGCTGCACCGGCGTCTTGGAGCCGTCGAGGTACAGCGCGACGTGCCCGTTGGCGCCTTGCGACCAGGTGATCTCCGCGACCATGGTGTGCCAGACGCCCCGGCTGAACGGGATCAGGCCGACCGTCGTCGGATTCGGCGCGCCATACAGCAGCGCGAGATAGTCCTGCCCCTTGATCTGGCCGTAGCCCAGGCCCACCGACGGCGAGTGCGGCACGTAGGTCGCCCACGTCTGGCCCAGGTTCGGGTCCGGCTGGTCGTGCCAGTCGCCGAACATCCACCAGCGATTGCTCGGCGAGTCCGAGGTGAAGCCGTTCAGGATGCCGAAGCGCCACGAGTAGCGCAGGGTCTGTCCCTGGACGTACGGATAGTCGACCGAGACTTCGGCGCGCACGCCGCTGTTGACCAGCGGTTGCCCGTGGTATGTGCGCAGGCCGAGGAACGGGCCAGAGCCGTCGCTCATGCTTTCCAGGTCAGTCGTCGCCGCGACCTCGAGATGCGAATAGTCCATCAGCTCGGGCGGAACGACGGAATTGAGATAGCTGACTTCGAGTGCGCGCGAGCCCGCGGCGTCGGTGGGAACGGCGGCAGCCGCCGCCGCGACCGTCTGGTCCGTCGTCGCATGGGTGACAGCCGGCAACACGATCGGTTGCAGGATGGACGAAGCCGAGGAGTCGACCGCCGCGGCGGAAGAGGCAGGAGCCGGGAGGCCCGCCACCGTAGTGGGGCCGGCACTCGCCGTCGAGTCGGAAGCGGTGGCGGAAGCAGAATCCGTCGTGGCGGCGGTGCCACCGCCTCCGCACGCCGGGAGGAACGACGTGACGGTCACTGCGAGAACAAGGGAACGGGCCGGAAAAGCGAAAGGACGATACATGAGTCTTGAAAATCAGGAGGCGGAAGCGAGGTCGCGGCAAACTGGACTGCCGAGGTCGAGGGACGGCGCGGAGGGCATCGCCCGTCTCATCCCCTTCGACCACGGGAAACCACTCTTGACCCACAAATCGTCAGAGGTGTAAGCAAACCTTGAACAGGACACATCCCGAGCGGATATGGATGGCTTTCACCCGCCAGATCCGCTCCACGACGCACCGGCGAACGAGCGCGCGCCCCTAGTTCCGGGGCATCGCATGCGGGGCCCATCCCCTAGACTCGGCTGGCACTGACACCGGAGGACTCCACGCGATGGCCCTGCAGACAAGTCAGCTCACGGCCGCCTGGGGCAGGAAGCCCTGCGTACTGCCGAGCGCAGCGCTCGACCTCGGCCCGGTGCGCACTGATCTCGCATCGATCGAGCGTCTGCTGCGGCTCCTGCCCGAAGAGCGGCTGCGCGTCCGCATCACCGGCTCGGGGCCCGACAGCGGCTCGCCGCGACGCATCCCGATGCGCGAACTGCCCGACCTGCAAACGCCCCTGCTCTCCGGCGACACCCTGCACATCCAGGCGACGGACCTGCATCGCTACGACAGCGGGTTCGAGGAAGCGGCGCAACGTTTCCGCCGCTGGATCGAGGCGCAGGTCGACGAGGTGCGCGCCCCGTCGACGCGCATGACCATCGGCCTGTTCCTGTCCAGCGGCGGCTCGGTGGCACCCTTTCACGCGGATCAGGAACACAACTTCCTGTCGCAGGTGATCGGCGACAAGAAGATGCACATGTTCCCGAGCGAGGATCTCGATATCTTTCCGTGCGTCTGCCGCGAGCGCCTTGCCGCGGAAGACCTGCACATGCTCGATACGTACCGGCCCGACCTCGAGACCCGCGCCGAAGTCGTGCACCTCGTCCCCGGCACCACGCTCTACCACCCGCCGATGGGCCCGCACTGGGTCGACACCGGACGCGGCTCCTATTCGCTGTCGATCACGCTCAGCTTCGTCACGCCCAGCGTCGACCGGACGCTGCTGCTGCACAAGCTGAACCGCCAGTTGCGCCGAGTGGGACTGCGGCCGGCGCCCGTGGGACGCCGTCCGCATGTCGACGGCGCCAAGCTGGCGCTGGCCCGGGCCATGCGCGGGCTGGTGCGCTGGCAGCGCGGCGATTGAAGCCCGCCGCGAACCCGTGCGCAGGACCGTCTCAGGTGCGCGGCTGCCGGCGCCGACACAAGCCGTCGTACAGCGCCCGGTAGCGGTCGACGACGTGTTCGATGCGGAACTCCTGTTCCACCTGCGCGCGCCCCGCGGCGCCGAACCGCTCGCGTGCCGGCGCGTCGTCGAGCAGTTGCAGAAGGCGCGCCGCGAATGCGTCGGGGTCGCGCTGGGGCACCAGCCACCCGTTGCGGCCGTCGCGGACGAGGTCGGCGCTGCCGCCGCCGTCGCTCGCCACGACCGGCTTGGCCAGCACCATGTATTCGACGATGCTGTTCGACATGCCCTCGGTGAAAGTGGCAAGCGCGCCGATGTCGAACGCGGCCACCACCTGCTCGATCGGTGCCGCGATGCGCCCGAGGACGCGGATCCGGTCCTTCAGTACCGCCGGGATCATTGCCTCGCACGCCGCGCGCGTCGGCCCGTCGCCGATCATCACGAAGGCAACGTCGCTGCGGCGCTCCAGCACGCGCTGCGCCGCCCGGATGAAGGTCGGGTGATCCTTGAAGCCCGAGAAGGTGGCGACCATGCCCACGATGAACGGCGCGTCGATCCGATACTCGCGCCGCAGCCAGCGCGGGTCGGGCGTGGCGCTCACTCGCGCCAGATCGAAGCCGCTCGGGATCACCGTCGTCTTGGCCCGCGGCGGCGCATAGGCGGCGACGCCCGCATTCGAATTGCCGACGATCGCGTCGGCCAGCGCGAAGGCCACGCGCGAGCGCCTGGCCAGGGTGGTCGACAGCGTCGCTGGCGCGTCCTGGATGAAGTTGGCCACCAGCGGGATGCGCAGGCACAGCGCGGCCGGCAACGCGTAGATCGCCGTCATGGCATGCCAGGCCGTGATGACGTCGGGGCGCCAGCGCCGGCACAGGCCCAGGAAGCGCCAGAAGACGATCGGATCCCTGCGGCTGCGCCGCACGAGCCGTTCCACATGCACCCCGGGCATCGATGCCAGTTCGGTGAAGAAGAGTTCGTCGGTCATCGTGACGACGACGCAGCGCGTGGCGCCGTCCGCCGCCAGGCCCTTCACCAGTTCGACGCACTGGCGCTCCTTGCCGCCGGCCTGCAGGTTGTCGATGAACTGGAGGACGGTGCGCATCGTCAGGCCGCGAGCGTCGAGCGCAGGCTGTCGGACAGCGCGACACGCGGCTCCCACCCGCAGGCCGCCTCGATCTTCGCGAAGCTGCCGCGGACCTCGGGCACGTCGGCACCGCGCAGGCGTGCCGCGTCCGTCTCGACGGACACCTCCAGCTCCGACAGCGCGATCAAGCGGGCCAGCAGGTCGCCGATCTCCGCGGACTGCCCGGAGCAGACGTTGTAGACATCGCCCGCCCTGCCCCGCTGTGCCAGCGCGCAGAACGCAGACGCTATGTCGGCGACGTCGACGAAGTCGCGCCGCGCCGACAGGTTGCCGACCCGCAGCCGCGCCTCGGCGCGGCCGGCGGCGATCTCGCGCAGTTGCGCCGCGAAGGCACCGAGCGCGGTGGTCGCGGGCGTGCCGCGGCCGACGATGTTGAAGATGCGCGCCACGACCACGTGCAGCCCGCGGCCGGCATAGGACGCCGCGGCCAGGCTTTGCACGGCCTTCGAGACGCCATAGGCCGACACGGGGCGCACCGGATGGTCTTCCCGCACGGGCAACTGCGCGGCTTGCGTCATGCCGTATTCCGCCGCCGAGCCGGCGACGACCACGCGCGCCCCGGGCGCATGCCGGCACACGGCCTCGAGCAGCTCGTGCGTCGCAAGCAGGTTGTCGCGGTGCAGCTGGATCCAGTCGCCGGCGATGCGCCCGGCGAGGTGGAACACGATGTCCGGGCGAAAGCGCGCCAGCGCGGCGTCGAGCGCCGCTGCGTCGGCCAGGTCGAGCGTCACCGACTCGTGCGCCCCGCTCGCGCCGCCCGCCCGACGCCCGACTCCCAGCACGCGCGCATCGGGCCACGCGACGCGGACATGGCGCACCAGGGCGGCCGCCAGGAAGCCGCCGTATCCCGTCACCAGCACGCGGGCGTCAGGCATGGTCGGGAAGGAAGCGCTTCGGATCGAGGGCGAACTGGCGTTGCGCCTCCTCGTAGTCGTCGACGCGGCCGATGTCGAGCCAGTAGCACGGCTCCTCCGCGCAGTAGACGCGTCCACCGCTCCCGAGCACGCGCAGCAACAGGTCGGGCATGCCGAGCGCCTCGCCGTCGCCGATCAGCTCCTGGCAGGCGCGCGAGAGCACGTAGACGCCCATGCTGACGACGTAGTCGAGCACCGGCTTCTCGCGATACCCGCTGAGGAAGCCGCTGCCGTCGGACTCGATCACGCCGAAGTCGACCCGGTGTTCGCGCCGCACCGTGGCAACGGTCGCTTCAGCGCCCTTCTCGAGATGGCGCTCGTAGAGATGGCGGTAGTTCATCGTGGTGAGGATGTCCCCGTTCATCACGAGCACGTTCGCGGCCGGATGGCTGACCAGCTTCAGCGCGCCGGCCGTGTTCAGAGGCTCGTCCTCGCGCACGTAGTCGATTTCGATGCCCCAGCGCTCGCCGTGGCCGAAATAGGCCTGGATCAGCTCGGCCAGGTGACCGGTCAGCATCGTCACCTTGTCGAATCCGTAGCCATGCAGCTGGCGGATGATCACCTCCAGGATCGGATACTCGCCGATCGGCACGAGCGGCTTGGGAAAGCACATCGTGTAGGGACGCAGACGGGTGCCGCGCCCGCCCGCCAGAATCACAGCTTCCATGCTCGTCTCCCGGGCCTGAGGGTCAGACGTTGTAGACGTCGGTCTTGTATTCGTGGAGGCGTTCGCGCATATGGGCGATCGTCCGGGCGAGCCCATCGCGCAGCGACGTGCGCGGTCGCCAGTCGGCGAGCCGAAGGGCCTTGTCGTTGGCGCAGACCAGCCGCGTCACCTCGCTGGCCTCGGGCCGCAAGCGGGCCTCGTCGGCGAGGACCTCGACCGCGCTGCCCATCAACTCCTGGATCAGCGCGACCGTGTCGCCGATGGAGATGCCGGTGCCCGAGCCGATGTTGATCACCTCGCCAGGCGTGCACGCCGCCTCGGCCACGGCGACAAAGCCGTCGACGGTGTCGGCGACGAAATTGAAGTCGCGCTGCGGCGCCAGGGAGCCGAGCCGGATGGGGCGTCGCCCGGCGAGGATCTGGCTGATGATGGTCGGGATGACCGCGCGCGCCGACTGGCGCGGCCCGTAGGTGTTGAAGGGGCGGACGGTCGCGACCGGCAAGCCGAACGACAGGAAGTAGCTCTCGGCCAGCTTGTCCGCGCCGATCTTCGACGCCGAGTAGGGTGACTGTCCCTGCAGCGGATGCGCCTCGTCGATCGGCACGTAGCGCGCACTGCCGTAGACCTCGGACGTGGAGGTGTGAACGAGCCGCCGCACGCCGAGCTGGCGCGCGGCTTCGAGCACGTTGAGCGTCCCGACGACGTTGGCTTGCACGTAGCTGGCGGGCGCGACGTAGGAATACGGGATCGCGATCAGCGCGGCGAGGTGGAACACCGTGTCGCAGCCGTCCGTGACCTGGCGCACGCGTGCCGGATCGCAGACGTCGCCCGGCACGATCTCGAGCCGCTCCGACCTCGCGATCGATCCGATGTGGCCCCAGTCGCCGCGCGAGTTGTAGTGCACCAGAGCGCGCACATGGGCGCCGTCGGCCAGCAGGCGCTCGACCAGGTGGCCGCCGATGAAGCCGCCCGCGCCGGTGACCAGCATGCGTCGGCCGGCGAGGTCTCGGGGCGGCGTGCGCGACGCGTCGGTGAGAGTCATCGGATACGCGTCCTTCGCCGTAACAGTAGCCGGAGCAGCTCCGACACTCCGACGATTATCCGCATTGATCGCCGCGAAGCCACCTCCGCTCTAGGGGTGAGTCGCGGGTGCGGCGCACTCCCGTTGCCAGATCTCGAGGTTCAGCAGGCACCACAGCAGCTTCTCGTGATTGCGCACGCCGCGGTCATGCTCGTCGAGCACGCGCTGCAGCGCCTGCGGCCGGTAGTACGACCGGGTCACCGACGAAGGTCCGGTCAGGCTGTCGCGCAGGCAGTCGCGCAGGGACCCGCGAAACCACAGGCTCACCGGCAGGCGAAAGCCCACCTTCGGGCGCTCGAGGATCTCTGCGGGGAGAACGCGTCGCATCGCCTCGCGCAGGATCCACTTCGACGTCATTCCGCGCAAACGATATCGATCGGGCAGCGAGGAGACGTAGGCGGCGAGGTCGTGATCCATGAACGGCATGCGGCCCTCGATCGACGCCGCCATCGTCATGCGGTCGCCGCGTTCGAGCAGGTTGTCTGGCAGCCAGCTCGTCTGGTCGAAGTACAGGATGCGACGCAAGGCGCTGGCGCGGCAGTCGGCGGCAGCGGGCGCGGCGACGCTCGGCGGTGGCGGCAACTGCAGCAGGTCGACGCATTCGTCTCGCGTCAGCGCGCCGAACCAGCGCGACATGCGTGCGTCGAAGCGTTCGACGCCCAGCGTCGCGACGAGGGTCTGCAGGCGCCAGAAGCGGTACGGCAAGGCGCGCGCCAGCGGCTCGGCGACGCCGCGCCGCAATGCCCGTGGCAGGCATTGCCAGCCGCGCGCCAGTCGCTCGAAACGATGCTTCGGGTAACCGGCCAGCAATTCGTCCGACCCCTCGCCTGAAAGCACCATCTTCACAGTCTTGCGCGCTTCGACTGAAAGCAGGTAGACGGGCACGTCGGCGGTCTCGGAGACCGGGGCGTCGCGAAAGCGCGCCATCGCCGGCAGGTGGTCGACGAGGTGCGCCGCGGAGATCACCAGCTCGCGGTGTTCGGTGCGGTATTGCTCGGCGACCTGCTTCGCGTAGCGCAGCTCGCTGTAGTCGCTCTCGGCGAATCCGACCGAGAACGTCCTGACTGGCTGCCCGGAATGGCGGGCCATCAGCGCGACCACCGCCGAGGAATCGACGCCGCCGGACAGGAACGCGCCGAAAGGCACGTCGGACACCATGCGCATGCGCACCGCACGATCGAGCTCTGCGAGAAAGCGGCCGACCGGATCCGCCGGCAGCGCGCCGCCGGCGTAGGGCTGCGCGTCGGGTGGCGTCCAGAACCGCACCTCCTCGATCTGCCCGCGCCGCCAGCGCAGCCAGTGCCCGGGCATCAGCTTGCGAACGCCGCGCCAGAGCGTACGCGGCCCCGGGACGTAGCGATACTCGAAGTAGTCCCACAAGGCGTCCTGGTCGAGCTCCGCCGGCAGGCACGGCCACGCGCGCAAGGCCTTGATCTCGGAGGCGAACAGCAGCCCACCGGCATGTTCGGCGATGAACAGGGGCTTCTTGCCGAAGCGATCGCGCGCGAGGAAGAGCGTGTCCTGGTTCGCGTCCCAGATTGCCAGCGCGAACATGCCGGCAAGGCGATTCACGCACTCGGGCCCCCACTGCTCCCAGGCGTGCACGACGGTCTCGGTGTCCGAAGCGGTGGCGAAGCGGTGCCCGCACGCGATCAACTCGTCGCGCAACTCGGCGAAGTTGTAGATCTCGCCGTTGAACACGATCTGCACGTGGCCATCCTCGTTGCCCATCGGCTGGTGGCCGGAAGACAGGTCGATGATCGCGAGCCGACGATGCGCGAGCCCGACGCGATGGCGCTCGTCCGCCGTCGAAGCCTCGAGGAATCCTTCATCGTCCGGCCCGCGATGCGCGAGGCGCGATGCCATCGCCCGCAGCAATCGCGGCGCGTCGGACGCCGGCGCAGGAACGATGAACCCGGCGATGCCGCACATCGGGATCAGGAGACGCGGGCAGTCGCCCGGATCGCCGCCTCGAGGTTGTAGGCGCACGCGAAATCCCAGGGGCGGTTCAACGCGAGCCGCGGCAGTTCGGTCACGTCCTGGCCGCCCGTCACGACGCCGCTGATCGCGGTGAACGCGGCGCGGTAGCCGGCGCGCCGCACGGCATCCATCGTCGCGCGCGAGTAGTTGGCCGGGCCGCCGTACGGATAGGCGAACGTCGCGGCGGTCCGGCCTGTCTCGGCCTCGATGCGCCGCTTCGCGCCGGCCACCTGGCGTTCGAGGGACGCGTCGTCCAGGCGCGCGAGGTTGACGTGGTCGGCCGAGTGGGCGCCGATCTCGAAACCCTGGTCGGCGAGACGGCGCACGTCCGCCCAGTCCATCAGCCGGTCGCCGGGCTGCGGCGCGTCCTCGGCCTCGAGCGCGACACGCAGGCGATCGAGCGCCGGCTCGACTTGCGCCGGATCGAGCTGGCGAAGCGCGGCGCCGAGCTGGTCGGTCGCCACGCTGCGTTCGATGTCGTCGTGCAGCGGCAGCTCCGGCGGCAGCGATACCGCTTCCGGCAGCAGGTCACGCGCCCGCAACGACGCGAGCGGCGACTCGCGCACGAAGGCGGCGAGCCGGTCCCACCAGAAACGGCGCCCACCGCCGACGCACTCGCTGACCACGTAGAACGCAGCCGGCACGCCGAGGCGCAACAGCACCGGTGCCGCGACGTCGTGGTTGTCGGCGTAGCCGTCGTCGAAGGTCACAGCGAAGCGCGGGCGGCCGCCGGCTGCCGGCAACGCCGCGGTGGACGGACTCACGGCCTCGAAATGACGCAGCATGAATCGGATCTGCGCCTCGAAGGTCGCGGCGGTGATGCCTTCGCCGACGTTCAGTCCGGCCTTGCGCCGCTCGTCGCTGGCGACGACGCGGTGATAGCACAACACCGCGGTGAGGCCGCGACGCCGGGCGATCTCCTGCCAGCCGCGCCGATAGACCCCGCCGTGGTACGCGATCGGGCTGAGGACCTTGCGCATGGTCTCAGGCAGCATGGCGCGCCTCCGCACCGCGTCGGGCCGCACCGCACGGTTGCCAGACCGCCACGCGCCGGAACCCGGACGCGGACGATCGCAGCCGGACGTCGATCGGCACGGCGTGCGTCATGCGTCCGCCGCGCTGTGCTGCGAGAGGCTGCGCGCCACGCAGGCCAGGAGCATCTCGCGCTGCGTCGACGGAAAGAAGTGGCCGCCGGGAATCACCTTGAACTCGAAGTCGTCGCTGGTGTGTCGCTGCCACTGGCGAGCGTCGGCGAGCGGCACGCTCGCGTCGGACGCGCCCGCGAGCGCGAGCAGCGGCACCGGCAGCGGCGGCGTGGGCCGGAGCGGCCGCGTCTCGATGACGCGCAGATCGGCCCGCAGCGTCGGCATCGACAGTCGCACGATCTCGCGCATTTCGGGCTCGAATCGGGCGCCGTAGCGGATCTCGATGGCATTCAGCAAGTCTTCGTCTCCCAGCTCGAACAGCAACGGACGCGTCGCGGGCAGGTGCGGCGCACGCGCCCCCGAGACGATGAGGCACGACGGCAGCTCGCGACCCTCGTCGCGCAGGCGGCACACCAGCTCGA
>FTIF01004370.1_pt2 | contig 21432 bp, 21 predicted proteins | sample 1658001 | NCBI WGS metagenome assembly FTIF01 (sample SAMEA3914789, study PRJEB12502) | metagenome | biome: forest; material: soil | place: Canada | collected 2011-07-03 | depth 0.3 m | reverse complement strand
GCGGCCTTGTTGTCGAGCAGGGCGCGCAGGGCGTAGGTATCGGCGCCCAGCTCGACCCGCGCCACGTCGCGCAGGCGGGTGACCTGGCCGTAGTCGCCGGTCTTGATGATGATGTTGCGGAAGTCCTCCTCGGTGGTGAGGCGGCCCTTGGTGTTGATCGAGACCTGGAAGTCGGTGGCGCTGGGCGAAGGCGGCGCGCCGAGCTGGCCGGCGGCAACCTGCACGTTCTGCTCGCGCACGGCCTTGACCACGTCGCCGGCGGTCATGTTGCGGCTGGCGACTTTTTCCGGATCGAGCCAGATGCGCATCGAGTAGCTGCCGGCGCCGAACACCTGCACGTCACCGACACCGTCGAGGCGCGCCAGCTCATCCTTGACCTTGAGCAGCGCGTAGTTGGACAGATACAGCGTGTCGTACCGGTTATCCGGCGACAGCAGATGCACCACCAGGGTCAGATCCGGCGAGGCCTTGTTGGTGACCACGCCCAGGCGCTGCACTTCGTCCGGCAGCTTGGGCAGGGCCTGGGCGACGCGGTTCTGCACCTGCACCTGGGCCTTGTCGATGTCGGTGCCGAGGGCGAAGGTGATGGTCAGCGTCATCACGCCGTCGGCGGTGGCCTGCGAGAACTGGTACAGCATGCCCTCGACGCCGTTGATCGACTGCTCCAGCGGACTGGCCACGGTCTCGGCGATGACGCGCGGGTTGGCACCGGGATAGTTGGCCTTCACCACCACCGTCGGCGGCACCACTTCCGGGTACTCGCTGATCGGCAGGATCGGCAGGGCCAGCAGGCCGGCGAGGAAGATCAGCGCCGACAGCACGCCGGCGAAGATCGGCCGGCTGATAAAGAATTGAGAGAGTTTCATGAGACGAATCCCTTGCCGCTACTTTGAAGTGCAGGCTTCTTGGCCTTGCGGGGAAGAAGCCGGAGATGAGGGGTCCCGTCGCCGACGGAGCGGGGGCTCCGTCGGCGCTTCGGTCCTTGATCCGGTTCCCTGCTCCCGGCGGGAGTAGGGGGAAGCAACTGCTACGTAATGCGGGCGTTCGCTAGTGCGGCCTACGGCTGCGAGCGCGCCACTTGGCTGGCGACACCATCGCGGGCCACGCTGACCGGTGCCGGGTTGGCCGCCACCTGGCGCAGACCGGCGTTGTCCTCGTTCATGGCGACGCGGGTCGGCGCCACCGTCTGGCCCGGCTTCACATGCTGCAGGCCGTTGACCACGATCACCTCACCCGGCTTCAGACCCTGCCGCACCACGCGCAGGCCATCGATTTCCGGTCCCAGGTCCACCAGGCGGTACTCGATGCTGTTGTCCGGCTTCAGCGCCAGCACGAACTTCTTGCCGAGGTCGGTGCCGATGGCGCGATCCTCGATCAGCACCGTATCGGCATCCGCACCACCGACCAGGCGGATGCGGGCGAACAGGCCCGGCGTATAGCGGCCGTCCGGATTGGCGAAGACCGCACGGGCGCGAATGGTGCCGGTGGTGGAGTCGACCTGGTTGTCGACGAAGTTCAGCTCGCCCTGGTGGGGATAGCCTTCCTCATCGACCAGACCCATGAAGACGCCGCTGGCGCCGTCATTGTTCCTGGTCTTGGCCAGCTTGGCGTAGCGCAGGAAGCTCTGCTCGTCGGCATCGAAGTAGGCGTAGACCGGGTCGTCCGACACCACCGTGGTCAGCAGGCTGTTGCTGGTCACCAGGTTGCCGGCGGTGATGATGGCGCGTGAGACGTGGCCGTCGATCGGGGCGCGCACCTCGGTGAACTCCAGGTTGAGGCGGGCGTTGGCCAGCGAGCCGCCGACCGAGCCCACTTCACCCTGTGCCGAGGTTTCCGCCGCCACCTGGCGGTCGTAGTCCTCGCGCGAGATGGCATTGGCCGTGATCAGGCGCTCGGCGCGGGCATGGTTGGCCTTGGCCAGGTCCAGGTCCGACACCGCGCGGCTGCGCTCGGAGGTGAGGCGGTCGACTTCGGCCTGGAACGGGCGCGGGTCGATCTGGAACAGGATCTGTCCCTTCTTGACGCGGGCGCCGTCGGTGAAGGCCACGCTATTGATGTAGCCGCTGACCCGCGGCTTCACCTCGACCGTGTCCACCGCCTGCAGGCGGCCGCTGAATTCCTGCCACTCGTGCAGGGGCTTGTGGATCACCTCGGCCACGGTGACTTCTGTCGGGGCGGGAGCCGCCGGCTGCTGCTTGGCTTCAGTGCGGCCGAGCCCGGCGAACAGCATGATGGCGGTCAGCAGCGGCAGGGTGACCAGCGCTGAGGTGGAAAATTTCTTGTTGGATACGAGCTTTTGAAGAGGCATTTGCGAACTCCCGTCAGTCCCTTGAAGAGACGCCGCCGGACCATCCGGTGACGCCGCTGACTTACCAGGCTTTCTGTCAGACTCCCTTCCAGATCGGGGGATCTGGAGGACTTGACATCTGCCTTTAACACTCCGATGCTACGCGCCGTGTGTTACCGGTAAGTCACATTGGAGCGGTAAGTTAGTGACCGGTCAGTAACATGTCAAGAGGAGGTGCCACATGAGCCCGTCGAAAGCGAGCCAAGTTGTTGTAGAGAAAGAAATTATTCCTGAACATCCGAAACCGCGCGTTCGCGACCGGATCTTCGAAACTGCCTGCGACCTGTTCTATCGCCATGGCATCCGCGCCGTGGGCGTCGATACCATCGCCTCGGAAGCGGGCACCAACAAGATGAGTTTCTACCGTAGCTGGGCGTCGAAAGACGAGCTGGTGGCGGAGTACCTGCTGAGCGAAGAGCGCGAAGGCTGGGAGTGGTGGGACGAGATCATGGCCGCCCACCCGGACGACCCGCGCCAGCAGCTGGAAAAGCTGTTCGACGCGCACGTCAAAGAGACCTGCAAGATGGACTCGCGCGGCTGCCCCATGGCCAACGCCGCGGTGGAGATCACCGAGATCGACCATCCGGCACGCGTGGTGGTGGAACACTACAAGAGCGAGATGCGCCGTCGCTTCCGCAAGCTGGCGAAAGAGATGGGCGCGCATGAGGCCGATGTGCTGGGCGACGCGCTGATGCTGTTGTGGGAAGGCAGCTACCTGACCCGCCTTACCTTCCAGTGCCAGCACGGCCCCGCGCACAACGCGGCGAAAGCGGCGCGGACGTTGATCGCGGCGTACACAGCCTGAACTGAGCGGCCTGACAATTTAAATCGTCATTCCCGCGCTGGCGGGAATCCGGTTTTGCCGTGATCGCAGAGGCCAGATTCCGGCGTGCTCTGAATCGCGGGCAAAAAAAAGCGTCGTGGCCTGACACCGCGACGCTCAAGTACAGCCTCATTCAGTTTCGGGCGCAGCCTTCTCGGCGCGCCTCGTCATGCTCCCTCTCCAGACCGCACGCTCTACGCGATTTCGTATCTGGAACACCCCATCCGCTCGCGCGGAAAATTCGGACACCAGCTTACTGCCATTTGTCGGTAGATACGACGCATGGAGCATGCCGAAATATAGTGAAATTACAGAGCCGCAGGCAAGGAAAAGTGTAAAGAAATCTCGATATTTACCGTTCGGGATTACTTTTAGTGCAAAACAAGCGGCTTTGTCGAAGACAAGTGGGCTGATTTCGTAAGCTTCTTGTAAGATTTATACGGCTTTGCCGGCACACCGGATAGCGGCGTGCACGGCACGGTGCGCCCTACCCGCTTTCAGCGCACCTTCACCACCGGCGCCTTCTGGCCGCGCCGCATGGTGTCGATGAAGCGGTCCAGCGGCGCCGGCTCCGCCACCGCCGCTTGCGGCCGCGGCCCCTGCGCCCAGAACTCGCGCCAGGACGGAAACAGCTCATGGAAGCCGCCGTCGTAAGGCTCGCGTCCGGGCCAGCGCATTTTCAGCTCGCCCAGCGGCGGCTTGTTCAGGTCGGTGGCGTACCAGTACAGCGGCAAGCGGCGGCGGAAATGCCAGCGGCCCTCGCTGCGCTCGTAGCGGTCGAAATACATCATCTGCATGATGACCCACTCGGCGCCGGTCTCGTGCTCGTTTTTGGAATAGACCACGCCCTGCGCATGGTCGGGGTCGATGAACTCGATGATGTGGCCGCCGATGTGATGCGCGGTGCCGGTGAACTGCTCGCGCATGGTCTGATCGAACCAGCGCTTAAGCGCGGCGCGCCCACTCTCGCCATTGCCCACCTGGATGTCTGCGGGGAACAGCCCGACCCAGGCGTCCGCATCACGCATGTCCAGCGCCAGCGAATACTTCGCCGCGAGCTGGCGGATCTGGTCGGTGGATTCGAGGCGGTCGATGCGGGCGGCGAGATTGAAGAGGTCTGATTGCGAGTTGGACATAGCGCGACTGTGCCTCCTTCTGCACCTATCATTCCCGTGCCGTTGAGGCTGACAACGAAAAACAAAACTGGATTCCCGCCTTCGTGGGAATGACGTTCCCGGAAGGGAATGACGCTCCTGGGAATTAAGACGCTTTTACCAATCAGCCCGGCGCGTCACGCGTTCTCGATGAACCCTGCGGCGGGCGGCTTGCCCAGGGCCAGTACTTTCTCCTGGCCGTCTTCCGTCACGATGCGCATCAGGAACGAGGTCTGGTGGAATTTCTGTGAGCTGATCAGCCAGCGGCCGCCCTGGCGCAGGTACTCGTCGCGGTATTCGCCGGCGAGGTTGACCACGGTGCGTTCCTTCAGGTTGATCTGAGTGAACTGCAGGTCCCACACGGCGCTGGCGGCGTCCGCGCCGGTGAGGGTGATCTGCGGATTCTGGCCGTGATGGGTGTCCATCACGTTGGGATTGTTCACTGCCAGTTCGGTAAACACTTTCACCCAGCCTTCGCGATCATTGAAGGAAGGAAAGTTGTCGGCCTCGATGATGGCGCCGCGCTCGACGAAGCAGTCGCGCATCACCTCCGGCTGCTTGCGGTCGCAGGCGCGCAGGTAGCGGGCCTTCAGCTCGCGGATGGCATTGATGTCTTCCAGCGCCTTGAGGCGTTGCTCCAGTGCGGCCAGTTTCGCGTCCATTGCTTCGGCTCCTCCGTGCAGCGGGGTCTTGGATGAGTCGATTGTCCTGCACCCGGCGCAGCGGGTCGCAATCCGTTTGGACGATATTTGCGGCGCCGCCGCTCAGGGGCTGGTGCCGAGCACGCCGCCGACCAGCCGGTACGGCGAGACGAAGGACCAGATGGCGCTGGGGGCGTCGATGGCGTAGGAGCCGCTGCCGCCGCACTGGGCGTTGATGCCGGCGGGGAAGTAGGCGGCGCCGGGCCAGATGTGGCCGGCGCCGCGCAGGGTGCAGAGGCGCACGGCGGCGCCGCTGGCGCAGGCGTTCTCGCTGCATTGCAGGCCGTCCGGCCCCTGCGTGGTGGTGGTATCCGCGGCGCAGGCGTTGCGCGCCTGCCAGTTGGCGATGGTGTCCGGCACGCTCTGCCGCGGCAGCGGCAACAGGCCGGTGCCGCTGCCGCCGTCGAAGGGCACGCAGGTGTCGGCGAGGCCGTGGATGTGCAGCACCGGCACCGGATGGGTGATGGCGCAGGGATATACCTGTTGCGGCGGCGCGACGGAGTAATCGAGCTGCGTTTCGGTGGAGGCGACCACGGCGATGGCGGCGAGCTGGTCGGACAGTTCGCAGCCGGCGCGGTAGACCAGAAAGCCGCCGTCGGACATGCCGGCGGCGTAAACGCGGCTGGGATCGCTGATGCCCTGGGTGACGAGGGCGCCGATCATGTCGCGCAGGAAGCCGATGTCGTCGATGTTCTGCGGGCCTTCACCGCCAGCGTTCCATTGGCCCCAGGCACCGAAGGCGGTATTGGGCGCGGCGATGACGAAGCCCTGCGCATCGGCCAGGGTGGAAAAGCCGGAATAGCCGAGAAAGCCGGAGGCGTTGCTGGAATAGGGATGCAGCAGCACCACGGTGGGCAACGGCGTGCTGGCGCCCGGCGGCGTGTGTACGAGATAGGTGCGGTACTTGCCGCCGGACTGGATGGTGTAGAGCTGATCGGCCAGACAGAACGGGGATGCGCAGAGCAGCAGGAGAGCGAGCGCGGCTACGGTGAATCTTTTCATGACACCTCCGATCGTCCTGATCGCGATGGATGTCGAGGAGCGGGAGGCTGACTGCCCGCGTGCCCCGCTAAAACTTCCGTACAATTTCGATGCAGCTTGTTAAAACAGCCCCACCGGCATCCTTGCCGGCAGGGCTGTCCCCTTCGCCTTTATTGACGCTCGCCGCTAGGGCACGGCGGCGTTGAACTTGGCGATGTCGAAACTGCCCAGGCCGGTGGCGTAGTCGTAGCCGGCGGTGGCGCAGTAGTTCTTCTGGCCGAGCAGCGCGCTCAGCAGCGATAGCAGGCCGTTGCTGCCGCTGTTGCAGCCGGAAGTGACATCGTGGAACGCGGCCGGTGTGGAGGTGTAGGCCGTGTAGATGATGGGCGCAGCGAAGCCGAGGCTGTTGCTGTGCGCCGACTGCACGCGCGCCCACGCGCCGGTGGAGAGCGGCGCGGCCAGGCTGGTGCCGCCGACCTGCGTGGAGGCGCCGTTGACGATGATGAGGGCGCCGGAGTTGGGATCGGCATCCATCGACACGTCCGGCACGCCGCGCGCGGTGGCGTGGGTCACGGCCTGCTGCCAGGACGGGGCGGTTTCATAGACGCTGACGCCGCCGCCGGCACCGGCCCAGGTGGTCTCACCCGAGTAAGTGGTGCCGGTGGTGTTGAGGGTGGTGCCGCCGACGGCCACCACGTAGGGCGAGCTGGCGGGATAGCTAACGGCGGTGGGAATGCCCTGCTGGCCGGAGCAGCCGGTATAGGCGCCGCCGTCGCCGGAGGAGACGAAGAAAGTCACGCCCAGCGCCGCCGCGTTCTCGAAGATCTGGTCGGTGGCGGCGATGGCGCCGCTGCTCTGCTCGGAGCTTTCGCAGATGCCGAGGGAGACGTTGACGGCCTTGACGAAGCCGTCGGTGACGGCGCGGTTGTAGGCGGTTTCCAGATCCGCGTCGTTGAGCGTGGCGGCGTTGTAGAAGTACAGGTTCTTCACGGTGCCGGCGATAGAGGTGGCGCTCTGGCTGTCCAGGTCCCATTCGTCGAGGCCGCTAGTGTCGGTGCCGATGACCTGTGAGGGGACGAAGGTGACGGGCACCTGCGCGAGGCTGTTCTGCGCCTCGTAGGTGCGCAGGTCGGTGAGCACCTGGGTGAGGTCGCCGGAGGCGATGATGCCGATGTTGGTGAGCGAGCCGGTGGGCGTGGTGCCGGCGTCGTAGATGGCGGGGAACTGCACCGGCACGTGGCCGGTAGCGCTGCCGGCGAGTGGCACGGCATTCGACTTCGCGGTCTGCGTGCCGACGTGCTGGATCAGGGTGTGGGCGATGTTGGCGTTCTGCAGGCCGGTGATGGACAGGACCAGGCCGTTCAGCTCGTCCGGCACCAGGGCGTCCTTGGTGTTGGCGTAGACCACGCGGTCGGCGTATTTGAACTGCATGATCTTGGTGCTGAAGGCGGTCTCCACCACGGAGCGCTTGGCTTCGGCGGTGACCAGCAGATTGTTCGGCGCCACCACGATGCTGCTGAAGCCGGCGCGGCGCAGGTAGTCGGTGACGGCCTGGACCTGGCGGCTGCTGGGGCTGTAGGCGGCGTTGAATTCGGCGGCGGACAGGGTGCGGCCGTAGTCGCGGCTGAGCAGGGTGTGGCTGCTCTGGATGAAGCTGTCCAGCGCGGCCTTGTTTTGCAGCTTGAGGCTCACGGCGATGCGCAGCGGCGCGGTATCCGGCAGAGCGCCGAGCTGGGTGGCGTTTTCCAGCGCCTGTGCATGCGAGGCGGTGCCATGCCACGCGGCTTGCGCGGTGGCGGACAGCGACAGCGCCGCCAGCCCTATGGTGGTGGCGATCCCCGCCCCGATCTTCGACGCCTTGGTTTTCCTAAGCCGCATGGGAAGCATGACTTTCCTCTCCGTGTGAACTGGCGTGTTGCCAGAATTTTTGTTTTATTGGTTTTGTCGCGGGCCGCGGCGCTGCCGCAGCCGGCCGGCGCAGGCGCGCACGGCGAAGGCCTGAACCTGCCTGGAAATTTTCCTGAGAGTGTGCGGCGATGCCGTGGGCTGCTGCATGCGCTGCCCCTGCGCGGTGCCCGTATAGGAAGAGTGCAGATCGCGCGGCACGCGGCTGTGCGCCGGGCCCTGTGCCCGCCGACGATGGTACCGCCGCCATCCTGGCCTGCCCCGCTCGCTCATTCCTTGAGCCCCCACCATGTCGCCGCGCCCTTTGTGCCGCGAAACGCCGCCGACGTCAACCCCTGCGGCGTGCACACGCGCCGCGCCCAGGGCCGGTGCATGCGCCGGAACGGGGCTCCACGGCGAGCATTGAGGGGGCAAACGAACTTGGCGCAGGTGCACCGCTAGCGGGCATCCGCGGCAATTACCGTGCGCGGTTGCGCAAACCGGACACCGTCCGACCGCCTTGATTTACCTTCTGTCGGGCCAACCCCGGTACGCGGGCTTGACGCGGCACTTTCGTCATGTGACGGGTCTAGACTGGCTCAATCGATGCTGCTGTTGGATTCAGGCTCACCCAGACTCAGGTGCTCATCATGGCTTTGCAATATTACGATCACACGCTGGGCCGCGAACGCTTCAAGCGGCGTTATATATGGGCGGTGTACGCTTTCGGTGGCGGCGTGCTGGTCGGGATGATTTTCGCCCATCTGATCTAGGCTTTTTTGCGGGACCCGCAGCCTGCTGCGGCAGTACCGGCACCGGGGGCAATGCCGCCCGCTGCCCCTGAATTTCCTGCGGCTCCCCTGCCCCAGACCCTGCCGTATCCAGCCAGCCGCGGCCTCCATGTGTGCCATCTGTACCATGCGTGCCATGTGTGCCATGGGTTTTTGTTGGCACGCATGCGGTGAGTGAGGGTGCGGTGTGATGGATGAAAACCGCACCGTATGGCGAGGCATTTCTGGTCGCGCTTCCTGCGGCGTGAAACTCGGGGCTTCGGCTTAGCGGCGGCAGGCTCCAATAAAACCCCTAGCTTACCCACCAAATGCGGCGGACCGTCCGGCATCAGAATGATGTGATAACATTATGTAATCACATTGGTCTGGAGCACTCCCATGAACGGCCCCCGCAAGAGTCTCCCCACCCGCATTTTCCGCGCCGGCAACAGCCAGGCGGTGCGCATTCCCAAGGCGTTCGAGCTACCTGAAGGCGAGGTGGTGATCGAGCAGCGCGCGGGCGGTTTGTTCGTTAAAGCCAAGCGCGGCGGATGGGAAGAATTCTTCGCCAAACCGGCGCTGGGAATCGATCTAGATGCCGCGGAGCTGCGGGCAACCGGGCCAGAGCGGCCGGTGGACTTCGACCTGGGTGGGCGCAAACCCGCTGCCCACCGCCGGGCCAAATGATCCTGCTTGACACCAACATCTGCATCGCCGCGCTGAAGCACGAGCAGCAGGTGTTGTCGCACCTAGTGCGCCATACCGGCCGGCTCTATCTGCCGCTCATGGTATCCGCCGAACTCTGGTTCGGCCTGGAGAAGTACGCCTTGCTGGGCAGAGATGTGAAAGCCGACAGGGAACGTGTCGAGGAATTCCATGACCGCATGGATGGCATCCTCTACCTCAACGACGGCGCCATCCACGAGTACGCACGGCTGCGGGCCTTGCTGGAAACGCAGGGAACGCCCATCAGCTCCAACGACCTGTGGATAGCCGCGCAGGCCCTGGCCGAGGATGCTGTACTGGTCTCGGCAAATACGCGGGAATTCGAGCGGGTGCCCAATCTGAGGCTTGAAAACTGGCTGAAGTGACGGTGCAAGCCAGTGGAACTACGTTTTGAGCAGCGGCCTCCTAAGATAGAATCGTCTCATGCACGAAACTGTCGCCAGGCTCCGCGGGCAAATCGAGACGCTATGCCACAAGCATCGCGTCCGGCAGCTGGAGCTGTTCGGCTCGGCAGCGACCGGCAACTTCGATCCAGCATCGAGCGACCTGGACTTCCTGGTGGAATTCGCCCCGCTGGGATCAGGCGAACATTCCGACCACTATTTCGGGCTTTTGGAAGACCTGGGCCAGTTGTTTGGCCGTCCGGTGGATCTGGTGGTATCGCGCGCCATTGCCCAATAGCTCTTCACGGCGCAGCTCAATTGATTTCCTGAGTGAGCGCAGATGCTCCCGAATATAAGTATCCGTCAGAGCGCCTCCATGAGACTCATATGCATGAATCTCACGCCGAGCGGAATGCTGGAAATCACAATCGCCAAATTTACGTTGGCTCAGATTGGTGGCATTTACTGAATCCCCCAAACCACGAGGGCGCCAACCATCCGCTTCGGAGTGCAGAAGCACGACAATGCCATCAAGAGCTCGCTGTTCTAGTATTCCAAAAGTGTATGAATTGCCGTGGCCTACTTGCGTTAAAATTTTCTGAATCTGCGCTTCATTCAGCCCATGGGGCAGCACAACATCTTGTTGCGCAGCGAGCCGAATAATGCGGCATAGCCAGAGTCGAATCCAACGCGCAAGCTCTCTCCTGGGCGCAAAACCCATTTCTTCCAATCCTGCCAGCAAGCGCAGCAAGGCTTTCAGTTTTTGCCAAGTCGTGAATCAAAAATAGATGGCTTAAAAACGATATAGCCTCATCGTGCTTCATGTGATGGGCCAACACCAATCGAGAATGAATCGAAAAATATTCTGCTGCTACGCTATTCGCACCTTCTGAATTAGGCGCCGAAAGAACAGCAGTGACAACTTGTTTAAATTGACGAGATGGAATCTTAGTATCGCGCCAAATACCCAATTCGAGGCGAATCCAACTTGCAAAGTCGGCCCGAGCTATTCCTTGACTCAGAAGGCTCCGACTTAACGCTCGCCCACATACCGCTTCGCTACCAGAGCGCATGGGCAGAAGAAGAATACGAAGCGCCTGCATCACTTCGCCGGCTGCCATGCTATGCCCGCCCTTGACGATCAGCCGGCTTATACCCAACGCCTTCTAATAAAGCCGCTGGCTCAATAGAAAGGCCTAGAGCCAATTTGCAAATAGTCTCAAGGGTTACATTGCGATGGCCACGCTCACAGCTACTTACATAGGTGCGATCCAGTTGAGCGACATCCGCCAACGCTTCTTGAGAAAGCTCAGCGGCCACGCGGAACTGCTTCAGACGAAGTCCGAAGGCAACCTTTGGATCTTGGGTAGGGCGACGGGCCATGACCGGCAGATCATTGTCGCCATGTTGACTTGGAGTCCACGGACTATAAGTCACATCAATAACTGCCTTGGGGCTAACTGAGCGCTTTTCTCAGTTCTTCTGCTATAGCCAAGGCAAGTTTAGGGGGCACAGCATTACCTACTTGGCGGTACTGGGCGCTCTTCTCACCAAGAAATTGATAATGATCAGGAAAAGACTGAATCCTGGCTGACTCTCTGAGAGTTAGCCTTCTAACGTTTTCTACGAGGCCGCTTCGCGTTGCCCCTCCCCGCATTAGGTGGGAGTGATACTTTAATAACACCCCTTTCTCGTCAACTATATGAGTGCGATTGCCTCCAGCGGACGCAGGAATTGTTTGTGATGGCTGAGAAAGGTTGATTGGCCTCCCACCTCCGTTTACCAACATTCCAGCAAATGGGCTTGGACGAAGAACGGGGTTTTTTGCATAAGTGACAATCGCACGATTCGGCTCATCCACGGGGGAATTGCGCAATGCCTCGGAAGCGGCAACAAATGAGGACGCCCCACGTGGCCCGTGCGTTGGCCGAGGAAACTTTGGTTGCCCTAGCGGCACGATCAAACCGTTACTTTGGGAATACACGTGTTCTATTAGCTTCTGCAAGCTGTCCCGAGCCCGCTTCTCCAGCGTTGCCATTCGTTTTTCTCTAGTGCGTCAACCTCATAACGGCGCACAACGCAGCTAAGAACATGACGCGCAAAGAGCGCCATACGACAGGTCGAACCAGCCGACTCAATGCTTAACAGCATTCAGGCAGTCGTCTCTAAAGTTGTAGCAGAGACAAAGGCCAAAACAACTCAGCCTCTAAAAACCTCCATCACCCTCTCCCTCAACCACCGGTTCGCCGGCTCCGCTTCCACGTTGGCGTGCCAGTAGAGATGCGCGTCCAGAGTGGGCATGGCCAGGGGGAAGGGCAGGATCTGGTTGCCGAACTGTTGGCTGGCGATGCGGGCGTAGGTTTCCGGCATGGTGAGGATGAGGTCGGTGCGGCTGACGACGCTGCAGGCGGCGAAGTAGTGCTGGCAGCGCAGGCGGATGCGGCGCTGCAGGCCGTGGCGGCTTAGCTCCACGTCTTCGATGCCCTGGCCGGCGCGGCGGGAGCTGACGAGAATGTGGCCTTGCTTGAGGTAGGTCTCGATATCCAGGCCCTTGCGCACGGCGGGATGGCCTTTGCGGGCCATGACGACCATGGGGTCGATGCCGATGCGGCTGTGGTGGATGTGTTCGGACAGGGGCAGGAGCACGTCGATGGCGGCGTCGAGGGTGCCCATGGCAAGCTCGGACTCGATCTCGCGGCGGTCGGCACGGACGGCGGCAATCTCTATATGCGGCGCTTCTTTGGCCACGCGCTCCATGAGTGCGGGCAGGAGGGTGGCTTCGAGCACGTCGCGCACGGCGACGGTGAATTTGGCCTGGCTGGTGGCGGGGTCGAAGCGGGCCACTTCGTTGAGGGTGATTTCGAGGTTGCGCAGGGAGCGGCGCACCGGCTCGATGACGCCTCTTGCCAAGGGCGTGGGGGCCATGGCTTGGCCCTGGCGCTCGAACAGGGGGTCGCCGAACATTTCGCGCAGGCGGGAGAGGGCGTGGCTGATGGCGGGCTGGGTGAGGTGGAGCTTGCGCGCGGCCTTGGTGATGCCGCCTTCGGTGTAGATGGCGTCCAGCACGACGAGGAGGTTCAAATCCACGCGGTTGAGATGCATGGGGCTTATGACCGGGGATGCAGAGGTTTCATTTGAACCAGCTTAGTGGGGGGCTTAGGCTGGGGGCAAATAGGTCCCCGGAGGGGTGCAGGGGGTGGGTGCCGCCGGAAGGCGGTGCCGCTGTCCCTTTTTCTTCGGGGTTTGAGTGGCTTGTGGTGAGTTGGCGGAGTTAGGCGCTGATCCCTCCCTCGATACAAATCGCTGCGCGATTCACTCGGGACGAACGGGCGGTTTTGTTGGGCGAGTGAAAGCGGCTTTGCGCGGCCTGGAGGGCTGGGCACTTCGTTGTGAGATACCCCTCACCCTGGCCCTCTCCCCCATGGGGAGAGGGGATGGAAGCGGCGGGCACTCGGGACGAACGGAGTTTTTTGCCTTGCGGGTTAAAAGCGTTCGGCGGCAACAGGCCGCCCTACTGTGGGGTTTGCCGGGTTTGAGGTGTTTGTTGTTTTGAGTGAAGGGAGTGGGCCAGATCCTTCGCTGCGCTCAGAGCCTGCCCTCGAGAGTTGTAGTCGGGGGATGACAGCATGAGATTTCCGCCGGGCAGCGCCTTCGAGCGGCGCTCCTCTCCCCTGCCCCTCTTCCATAAACGGGAGAGGGGTTCATGATGACTTCATTGCATTCGATACACGGAAGAGAACATAGAGCATGAGCCAGGAGTTCGCGGGTACCACTGAGGTGCGGGAGAAGCATCGCTTTGATGAGGCGAAGCTGGAGGCTTATCTGCGCGAGCATGTGGCCGGCTATGAGGGGCCGCTGCAGGTGGTGCAGTTCAAGGGTGGGCAGTCGAACCCTACCTTCGGGCTGATTGCGGGCGGCCGGCGCTATGTGCTGCGGCGCAAGCCGCCGGGGAAGCTGCTGCCTTCGGCGCATGCGGTGGACCGGGAGTACAAGGTGATCACGGCGCTGCACGGCACGGCGGTGCCGGTGGCGAAGACTTGGTGCTTGTGCGAGGACGACTCGGTCATCGGCACGGCGTTTTATGTGATGGACTGGGTGGATGGGCGGGTGCTGTGGGACCCGGCGCTGCCGGGGCTGGAGCCTGCGGAGCGGGCGGCGATCTTCGATGAGATGAACCGGGTGATCGCGGAGCTGCATACCGTTGACTACGCGGCGGTGGGGCTGGCGGATTACGGCAAGCCGGGGAATTACTTTGCGCGGCAGCTGGACCGGTGGAGCAAGCAGTACCGCGCCTCGGAGACGCAGAAGATTGAGTCGATGGAGCGGCTGATCGAGTGGCTGCCGCAGCATATTCCGCCGGGGGATGAGACTGCCATCGTGCATGGCGATTACCGGCTGGACAATCTGATGCTGGATGCCACGGCGCCGAAGATCCTGGCGGTGCTGGACTGGGAGCTTTCGACGCTGGGGCATCCGCTGGCGGATTTTGCCTATCACTGCATGACCTGGCACATCCCGAAGGGGGTGTTCCGCGGGCTGGCGGGGGTGGACCTGGCTTCTTTGGGGATTCCTTCCGAGCAGGAATATGTGGCGAGGTATTGCGAGCGCGTTGGGCGCCCGGCGATCGATCCGAATCACTGGGATTTCTATATCGCTTACAACCTGTTCCGGCTGGCGGCGATTCTGCAGGGGATCGCGGGAAGGGTGAAGGATGGGACGGCGGCGAGCCCGCAGGCGGCGATGATGGGTGCGGCGGTGCTGCCGCTGGGGGATCAGGGGTGGAAACTGGTGGGGAAGATTTTGGCGCGGGGGTGAGTTTTGATTGCCTCTCCCCTTGGGGGAGAGGTCGGCGCGGAGCGCCGGGTGAAGGGTTGGCGCTGCGTTGGCGGAATGCGCGCGCAGTTGAGAGCTACCCCTCACCCTGGCCCTCTCCCTCAAGGGGAGAGGGGACGAAAGCGGAGGCGGCGGCAAGCGCTTGTCATTCTGAGCGCAGCGAAGAATCCGGCCAGATTCTTCGCTGCGCTCAGAATGACAAGCAAGCGATCGTAGGGCGGCCTGTGGTCGCCGGCGGTTTGGGCGTATGAGGTGAGATGCGGCGGCCACAGGCCGCCCTACTGTTGGTGAATTCAGTGAGAGGGGCGCTTCCTGAAGGTTCGCCCCTCACCCCAGCCTCTCCCCACGTGCGTGGGGAGAGGGGGTTAAAGGCAGTCACGGTTTATTGCGGCACATCGAACACGGAGGAGCACACCATGGATTTCGAATATTCGGACAAGACCAAGCAGTTGATGGGCCGGCTCAAGAGCTTCATGGATGAGCATGTCTATCCCAACGAGAAGCGCTTCCATGAGGAGGTGGCGGAGGGGGACCGCTGGCAGCCGACGAAGATCATGGAGGTGATGAAGGACAAGGCGAAGGAAGCAGGATTGTGGAATCTGTTTTTGCCGGAGTCTGCGCTCGGCGCGGGGCTGACAAATCTGGAGTACGCGCCGCTGTGCGAGATCATGGGGCGGGTGATCTGGGCGCCGGAGATTTTCAATTGCTCGGCGCCGGATACGGGGAATATGGAGGTGCTGGTGCGCTACGGCACGGAGGCGCAGAAGCAGCAGTGGCTGGAGCCTTTGCTCGCCGGCAAGATCCGCTCCTGCTTTGCGATGACGGAGCCGGCGGTGGCTTCGAGCGATGCGACGAATATCTCCAGCGTGATCAAGAAAGACGGCGACGACTATGTGATCAACGGGCGCAAGTGGTGGTCTTCCGGCGCCAACGATCCGCGCTGCAAGCTGTTCATCTTCATGGGCAAGACGGACCCGGATCATCCGAGCCGGCACAGCCAGCAGTCGATGATCCTGGTGCCGAAGGATACGCCGGGGGTGAAGGTGCTGCGGCATCTGCCGGTGTTTGGCTATGACGATGCGCCGCATGGGCATGGCGAGGTGGCGTTCGACGATGTGCGGGTGCCGGCTTCGAATATGCTGCTGGGCGAGGGGCGCGGCTTCGAGATTGCGCAGGGGCGTCTCGGCCCCGGCCGTATCCATCACTGCATGCGGCTGATCGGCCTGGCGGAGCGGGCGCTGGAGAAGATGTGCCAGCGCACGCTGTCGCGGGTGGCGTTCGGCAAGCCGGTGGCGGCGCAGACGGTGACGCTGGAGCGCATCGCGGAGGCGCGCATCCTGATCGACTCTTCGCGCCTGCTGACGCTGAAGGCGGCTTACATGATGGACAAGGTGGGCAACAAGATCGCGGCGAAGGAGATTGCAATGATCAAGGTGGCGGCGCCGAACATGGCCTGCCAAGTGATCGATTGGGCCATTCAGGCGCATGGCGGCGGCGGGGTGACGGATGACTTCGGGCTTTCCTATGCCTATGCGCAGGCGCGCACGCTACGGCTGGCGGATGGGCCGGATGAGGTGCATCGCAACCAGATCGGCAAGATGGAGCTGGGGATGCATGCGCCGCCGGAGGTCTTGAAGGCGATGGCGAAGGGGCGGTAGGGGGCGGATCTTCCGGGCGGTTTTGAAATACGCCTTGAAGCTTGCTTGCCGGGTCGTGACCCTGCCATCCCTGGCGAGGCATGAGCGCTGTTACCGACCCCCGGCCCGGCCATCCTTGGCCGGGCGTTCGCCGGGGTGAATGTCCACCGGACATTCACCTTGATCCGGCTCACCCCCTGTTCCGGTGGTAGCGGAACCCGCAAAGAAAGGTAAATTGGCCCCTTCCTGTATCGCTATGCAGGTAATCGCCGGTATGATTGGTACCGCATCCAGTTGCGTAAGTCTGGCGTAAGGGAATTCAGGGGCCAGCGCCGCAACCGCCTTCTCGGGGGGAGAAACGCTATGCAGTTCGCGCATCAGCCGCGCCGTGCCCAGGCACGGACCATCGACGTCGATATCCAGTGGGCGCTGTGGGCTTTTTTGGGCGGGATTGCCGCCGGGCTGGCGCTGCACTTTTTCTGATTTGCGCCGCAGGCGCGCAGGCGCCCCGGTGAGTCGTTGAAAACCGCTGCAAACCGCCACGCGCTGACGTGGTAAATAATAACTATATGCGATACGGCGGTGAATGAAGTGTGTTCGCCATGTGCCTGATAGTAATCACTAATCCATAAAATCCCGGCGCCGCACGGGTAGCACGGGGCCGGCTGCGGAAACCTCAGCACATCCGGGGTTTCTGCGTTTTGATACGCTCAATTACGCAATGGAGTGCCCGCTTCCAGCGCCCGACACCCGCCGGCAGGAGCCGCGGTGATGGGCAGGTGACAAGAGCTGAAGCCAGCACTCCGCCCAAGCGGGGCCGCTGTGCGGGCTCCCCTACCGACGGGGACGCCGCTCCCCGACCTGCCTTTCACCCGTGACCGCCGCCTGAATGCCAGGTGATGAGCAGCTGCTACGCACACCGACGAACGAATTCTCTACACGGCTATAACCAGGATATTTATTTATGATGACTTACTACGATCACCGATTGGGACGCGAACGAGTGAAGCGCCGCTACACCTGGGCGATCTGGTCGTTCTGCGGTGGCCTGGCCTTTGGCGTCATCGTCGCCCACGTGCTCTAAAAGCGGCCTTTGCTAGCCCGGCGATGCAAGGCCGCCGGGCGTTTCAGGGCAACCGGCTCACTGGTCGATCGGCGGCAATAGCGGCGGCAGGATGGGCTGGGCCACGCCGACTCGGGTGACGTAGGCGGCCCAGTCGGCGATCAGCTCGGCCACGATCTGCGGGTTCTGGCTGGCGACGTCGCTGGTCTCGCCGCGATCGGTGTCCATGTTGTAGAGCTGCCAGTCGTGATTGATCAGGGCGGCGGACGAGGGCAACAGGTAGTTCACCACGCGGGTCAGCTTCCACGGGCCTTTGCGCACGTAGCGGATGTCGTTGACCTCGTCTGCGATGACGTCGTTCACGCCATAGATGGCGCTGCGCTGGCCGTTCAACACCGGTAACAAGGACTGCCCTTCCGGCGGCGCGACCGTGCGCCCCTGGTATTGCGCGCCCGGCGCGGTGACGCCGGCGGCGGCGAGGATGGTGGGCTCGACGTCGAGCAGGGAAGCCAGCGCGGGGCTGGGCGTCTGGCCGGCACCCTGGCGCGGCAGGCGCACGATGGCCGGCACGGAGATGCCGCCTTCGGCGGTGAAACCCTTGAATAGGCGCAGCGGCGCAGTGCCGGCTTCGGCCCAGCGGGTGCTGCGGAAGAGGAAGGAGCCGGGCTTGCCGTAGTTGGCGAGCGTGTTGTCGATGTCGAGGTTGGCGGTGCTGTCGACGTAGGGGATGAAGCCGTAGCCCATGCCGTCGGCGCCGTTGTCCGAGACGAAGACGATGAGGGTGTTGTCGTACTCGCCGATCTGCTTGAGGGTGGCGAAGAGCTTGCCGACGTTGTCGTCGAGGTTGGTGAGCATGCCGGCGAACACTTCCATGATGCGCGCCTCGCTCTGCTGCTGCGTCGGCAGGAGGGTGTTCCAGGCCTGGTTGGTGAGGGTGCCGGGCTGGCCGAAGCGGACCATCACCGCCTCATCGCCGGGATTGGCCTTGAAGTCCTGCGGCACGATGCCGAGGGTCTTCTGCTTCTGCAGACGGGCATTGCGGATGGCGTCGTAGCCGGCGTCGTACTTGCCCTTGTAGAGGCTCAGATACGCATCCGGCACCTGCAGCGGGAAGTGCACCGCCTGGAAGGCAAGATAAGCGAAGAAGGGCTTGCCGTCGCCGTGGCTGGCGCCGATGTAGCTTTGCAGGCGGCTGACGAAATAATCGCTGGAATAGAAGTCGGCCGGCAGCGTGGCCTGCGTGCCGTTTTCGTAATAGGCGCGGGCAGCGGATTCGGGCCTGGCGGAGGTGGCGGCGTAGTTGCTGCCGAAGGCGGAGGTGTAGTCCATGGAGAAGGACTGCTCGAAGCCCCACTTCACCGGGCCGCCGGCGCCGAGGTGCCACTTGCCGGCCATGTAGGTGTGGTAGCCGCTGTCGTGCAGGACCTGGGCGACGGTGAGGGCGTTGTCGGTGAGGTTGCCCTTGTAGTTGGCGTCGCCGGCGTAGAAGTAGGTGCTCTCCGGCAGGGTGCCCATGCCGACGAGGTGATGGTCCGCGCCGGTAAGCAGCTCGGCGCGAGAGGTGGCGCACAGGGGCGTGGCGTGGAAGTTGGTGAGGATCTTGCCCTCCTGCGCCAGCTGGTCGATGTTGGGCGTGCTGATCTCGCTGCCGAAGGCGCCGAGGTCGGAGTAGCCGAGGTCGTCGACCAGGATCAGCAGGACGTTGGGACGGCTTGAAGTACCGCTTGAGGGGTTGCTGGAGTTGGCGCCGCTGGGGGCGCTGGAGCTGCCGCAGCCGGACAGCGCGATCAGGCTGGCGATGGCCAGCGCGTAGTGCAGCCTTGCGCCGTGATTGCGCGCGTTCGTTCGAGTCATCGCCCCTGCTCCGGTTTTTATGGGTGCCGCTGGTCGCGCGGGCTTGAGCCCGTCAGCGCCGTTTTGATCCGCCGGAATTTACGCTATCGGAAGCGGCGGGCGGGGGATTCATCCGGAGAGAGTAGAAGGATAGATGGGCGGGGAATAAGGGCGGCGCATTGAGTGATGGCGCGGCGGTCCCGGGTAGCGCTGCGCGCTTCCCGGGCTACGGGTGATGGCTGCCGGTGGTTTCGCGCAGCATCGACAGTAGGGCGGCCTGTGGCCGCCGGCTTTTTGCCCCGGCCGCGGTGCGGCGGCGGCCACGGGCCGCCCTACAAAAGCTGAAGCGGCCCTCTCCCCTGCCCCTCTCCCACAAGTGGGAGAGGGGAACGCATCGTGCTGCAAAGCTAGTCGGGGCGATGCAGGGCTGCGGCTTGTGCGGCCAGTTTGGTGATACCGGCCCAATCGCGCGCGTGCAGCAACGAGGCGGGCGTGAGCCAGGAGCCGCCGACGCAGGCGACGTTGGGCAGGGCTAGGTAGTCGGGTGCGGTGGCGAGGGTGATGCCGCCGGTGGGGCAGAAGCTGACTTGGGGAAAGGGGCCGCCGAGAGCCTTGAGCATGGGCACGCCACCGGCTTGTGCGGCAGGGAAGAACTTGACGGTGGCATAGCCCGCGGCGAGCGCGGCGATCAGGTCGGAGGGGGTCATCACGCCGGGGAGGAAGGGCCAGCCGGCGGCGTGCGCGGCCTGCAGCAGCGCGGGCGTGGCGCCGGGGCTGACGCCGAATTGGGCGCCGGCATCGCGGGCCGATTGCAGATCGGCGGGATTGAGGATGGTGCCGGCGCCGACGATGGCGTCCGGCACTTCGCGGGCGATGGCGCGGATGGCTTCGAGCGCGGCTGGAGTGCGCAGCGTGACTTCCAGTACGCGCACGCCGCCGTCGACCAGGGCGCGGGCCAGAGGGACGGCTTGCGCGGCGTCGTCGATGACGATGACCGGCATGACGGGGCCGGCGCGGAGGAGTTCGTGGACGTTCATGGGCGGGGTCTCGTTGCTGATTCACTGTAGCCCCTCTGCCGTCGTGAGAGGGGTTGGAGCCTGCCCCCGAGGTTGTAATCGGGGGGTGAGGGTCGGACTAAACGATGAAGTGCAACCTCCATCGATATTGCGCCCCTCACCCGCGCCTTGCGGCGCGGCCTCTCCCAGGGGGAGAGGCAAACAGGAGCGGCGCATTTCGCAGGTTTGCCGCGGAGCGGCACATCACACATCACGCCGCTTCCGCCATCGCCGGATTGAAAATGATGCCGCCCTGCTCCGCTCCGGTGGCCAGGGCGCGGGCGCCGGCGAAGAGTTCGCGGCCGGTGCCGTGGTGGTTGTGTTCCATCGAGGGGGCCACGACTTCGCGCTGCGCCCACTCGGCCGCATCGACGCGTGCTTCGAGAGTGCCGGCGCCGGCGTCGAGCCGGATCAGGTCGCCGCTACGGATCTTGGCCAGCGGGCCGCCATTGAGGCATTCAGGCGTGACGTGAATCGCGGCAGGGACTTTGCCGGAGGCGCCGGACATGCGGCCGTCGGTGACCAAGGCGACCTTGAAGCCCTGGTCCTGCAATACGCCCAGCGCGGGAGTGAGCTTGTGCAGCTCGGGCATGCCGTTGGCGCGCGGGCCTTGATAGCGCACGACCGCGATGAAGTCGCGGTGCAGTTCGCCGCGCTTGAAGGCGGCGAGGACTTCTTCCTGGTCGTCGAAGACCACGGCCGGCGCTTCGACCAAGCGATGCTGCGGCTTGACCGCGGAGACCTTGATGACGGCGCGGCCGAGGTTGCCGGTGAGGAGCTTGAGGCCGCCGTCGGCGCTGAAGGGATGGTCGGCGTCGGCCAGGATCTGCGGCGCCAGGCTGCAAGCGGTGGCGGGGCGCCAGCGCAGCTCACCGCCATAGAGGAAGGGCTCGCGGGTGTAGCGCCACAGGCCGCGGCCGTCGACGGTTTTGACGTCGGCGTGGAGCAGGCCTTCGCTGAGCAGTTCGCGGATCAGGAAGCCCATGCCGCCGGCTTGGTGGAACTGGTTCACGTCGGCGCTGCCGTTGGGGTAGATGCGGGCCAGCAGCGGCACGACATCGGAGAGGCGGTCGAAGTCGCTCCAGTCGATGACGATGCCGGCGGCGCGGGCAATGGCGACGAGGTGGATGGTGTGGTTGGTGCTGCCGCCGGTGGCGAGCAGGCCGACGATGCCGTTGACGATGGCGCGCTCGTCGATGACGTCGGCGATGGGCGTGTAGTCGCCGCCCTGCTGCGTGATGC
>FTIF01001548.1_pt2 | contig 21484 bp, 19 predicted proteins | sample 1658001 | NCBI WGS metagenome assembly FTIF01 (sample SAMEA3914789, study PRJEB12502) | metagenome | biome: forest; material: soil | place: Canada | collected 2011-07-03 | depth 0.3 m | reverse complement strand
AACACCGTGGCCGAGCCGCCGCCGCGCAGGTGTTCGGCGATGGCCTGGATCAGCTGCTTGGTGCCGCCGGCGCCGCGTCGGATGTAGAAGGTGCCGGCGGCGTTGGCCAGCCAGCCGGCGATGGGCCAGCTGCCGACTTCCGCCTTGGAGACGAAGCGGGTCAGGTCGCTGGCCGCAATCACCGGGATGTCCAGCCAGGAGATGTGGTTGCAGACGATCAGGTGCGGCCCGTCCAGGCGCTGGCCGCGCACGCGCAGCCGCACGTGTAGGATCTCCAGCAGGCGGCTGTTCCACCAGCGGGTCAGCGGCTCGGGTGCGATGCGGCCGCTACGGTCCAGGGTCACCAGCAGCACCAGCGCCATGCCGGTGAACAGGTGCAGGATCAGCCGTGCGCCTCTGAAAATGGCTCGCAAGCGCGCTCTCCGAGGGGCTGGTCGCCGGTTCAGGCCAGCTTGGACGGGGGGCTGGCCAGGATGGCCTGGCTGTCCGGCGTTTCGGTTTCGCCGGGGCGCGCCATGAAGAAATGGCGGGCATAGCGCGAATGCATGTCGCTGACATTGACCAGCACGAACACGTCGGCGCAATTGAAGTCGCGGTCCCAGTAGGGTTCGCCGCAGGCCTTGGCGCCCAGGCTGAAATAGGCCTTGAGCAGGGGCGGCATCTTCACTTTCTGGGTCGGCCGGGCGTCGGCAGCGGGCAGCGGGATCAGCGGGCGCACATGCTGCCAATGCGGCGCCAGGTACTTGGCCTTGACCTGCTCCAGCAGGGCATGGGCGTTGGCCCCGCCGTCTTCCAGGCCGATGCTGGCACAGCCGAACAGGTAGTCGAAACCCTGACTGGTGATGAAATCACCCAGGCCGGACCACAGCGTGGCGATCACCGCGCCGCCGCGGTACTCGGCATCGACGCAGGTACGGCCCACTTCCATCACGCGGCCGGGCAGCGAATCGATCATTTTCAGGTCGAATTCACCGGACGAGTAGAAGCCACCCGCCAGGGCCGCCCGGTCGTCGGTGAGGATGCGGGTGCAGGCCACCAGCCTGCCACTGCCCACTTCACGCACCATCAGGTGGCGGCAGTGTGCATCATATTGGTCGGCGTCGATCTGCGCGTCGCCACCATCGATGGTGGCGCCCAGTTCGTCTGCGAAAATGCGATAGCGCAGTCGTTGGGTTTCGAGTATTTCCGCGGGCGTCTCAGCAAAGCGGACCTCAAAACGCGGGGCCGGCCGGGGCGAGTTCTTATCCATGTTCGCGGGCACTTGTAGCTCCAGATGACATGGTAACACTGTATGAAAGCGCCGTTGAAAGGTGATGACTCAGTGATGAAACATTTATGACTGCGCCGGCAGATCCCAGGAAGCGCTCGCCTGGTTTGAATTCCAGACCTGAAAATGCAGCTGGGACAACAGGATAGGATCGCCTAGCAGGGTGTTTTTCTGGATCGGCGTGAGCGTCCCCGGGCCTTGTATCAAGGCGTTGTGCACCAAATTGAGGCGCAATTTGCGGGTCTCTTCCGACTGGCGCGGACGCGCCACCCCGGCAGCGCAACTCAGGGCATTGGTCACTGGATGGGTCACCGCCTCGATGAAGCCGGGCGGCGTTCTGGCGCGACGGAAGCCGGCCTGGGTGGAACGCAGCTCGCGCGGCGGAATGGCCTCCTCCGGAATCAGGAAGTAACGCCATCTGCGCATGACCTGTCCGATGGAGACCCGGCTGGAGTAGACCGACAGCGGGATCGACAGCATCAGGGCGCCCACCACCGGCAGCAGCCACCACAGGAAGGCCGGGTTGAGCCAGTACACGCCAGCCGCCCAGACGGTGCCCAGCACGGTCTGGAAGCCATGGCGCAGCAGGGCCTCGCCCCAGCCGGTCTGCGAGTCCTCGCGCGGCGGCGACTTCCAGCTGGTGCCCAGGCCCAGCAGGGGGCTGATGACGAACTGGGTGTGGAACAGCATGCGGATCGGCGCCAGCATGGCCGAGAACACCAGTTCGGCGAGCATGCTCAGCAGCAGGCGGAAGCCGCCGCCGTAGCTCTTGGCGCCCTGCACCCAGATCAGCACCACGCTGAGGATCTTGGGCAGGAACAGCAGGGTGGCAGTGGCACTGAACAGGGCCAGGGCCCATTCCGGGTGCCATTCCGGCCATACCGGGAACAGTTGATACGGCTCCAGGAAATACTGCGGCTCTTTCAACGTCTGCACCGCCAGCAGGGCGGTGGAGAGCAGCAGCGAGATGAACCACAGCGGTGCCGACAGGTAGGCCATCACCCCGGTCATGAACACCGCACGATGCGCCGGATGCAGGCCCTGGGCCAGGAACAGCCGGAAATTCATCAGGTTGCCCTGACACCAGCGGCGGTCGCGCTTGAGCTCGTCGAGCAGGTTGGGCGGCATTTCCTCGTAGCTGCCGGGCAGATCGTAGGCGATCCACACCGCCCAGCCGGCGCGGCGCATCAGCGCCGCCTCGACGAAGTCGTGCGACAGGATCTCGCCCGCCAGCGCGCCCTTGCCGGGCAGGCGGCCGAGGGCGCAGTGCCGGATGAAGGGCGCCACGCGGATGATGGCGTTGTGGCCCCAGTAGTGCGATTCGCCCAGCTGCCAGAAATGCAGGCCGGCGGTGAACAGCGGGCCGTAGACGCGGGTGGCGAACTGCTGCATGCGCGCATACAGGGTCTCGCGCCCGGCGGCCTTGGGCGCGCTCTGGATGATGCCGGCGTTGGGGTTGGCCTCCATCAGTTGCACCAGCCGCTTCAGGCAGGGGCCTGACATGACGCTGTCGGCGTCGAGGATCACCATGTAGCGGTAGTTGCTGCCCCAGCGGCGGCAGAAGTCGGCAATATTGCCGCTCTTGCGCTTGATGCGGTGGATGCGGCGGCGATAGAAGATGCGGCTGAAGCCGTCCACTTCGCGGCACAGCTTGAGCCAACCGTCCAGCTCCGCCACGCGCACATCGGGGTCGCCGCTGTCGCTGAGCAGGTAGAAATCGAACAGGTGCAACTGGCCGGCCTTGGCCACCGACTCGTAGGTGGCGCGCAGCCCGGCGAGCACGCGCGGCACGTTCTCGTTGCAGATCGGCATCAGGATGGCGGTGCGCGCCTTGTCCTCGATCGGCGCGTCCGCCGCCGCAGTGCCCGAAATGGCGTAGCGATCGCCGCGGGTCAGCAATACCATGAAGCCCATCATGGCGGTCCAGAAGCCCATCGAGACCCAGCCGAACAGGATCACGTACAGCACCAGGATGGCCAGCTCCAGAATGTGCCGGCCGTGGTAGGGCAGCACCGCCGTCATGTAGTAGGTGGCGACGATGGTCTGCGCCACCGTTAGGCCGAGCAGCACCATGCGCCGCAGGAACGCCACACCATGCCAGCTGCCCAGCGCGTCGGGCGAATCCGGCTTGATCGCCTCGGCCTCGTCCTCGCCCACCGGCGCCAGCGGGGTGTGGCCGCCCGCCAAGCGCATGCGGCGGAACAGGCGGCGCAAGGGGTTGGTTTCCCAGGGCAGCGGGACCATCGAGGCGCGCTTCAGCGGCGGCGTGCTGACCAGCCGGGTTTCGCCGCGCAGGTCGGTGGTGTGGATGCTGTCGGCGTTGGCGTCGCCACGGCGAGGCGGCGGCGCAAATGCCAGCTTCAGCCGCGCCAGGATCGAGCTGTAGGCCGGGTTGCCGGGGTCGGTGCCGGCTTCACCTTCGCCTGGTGGCGCCTTGGCCGCCAGCGCCAGGTGCAGGCGCTCGGGACTGCCGGCGGCGGCCTGCTCCAGTTGCGCCCGCTGTTCCGGCGGCAGCGGTAGCTGGCCAAGGTAGGCGTCGAGGGCGGATTGGGGCGCGGCGGGTTGATCCATGACGCTCATTGTACGGGGCATCGCGGCCGGTCTTGGGTGCGGATTTCTTGTCGCTTGCTTCGATTCAGCCGGTGCGGTGTTCAGGCGCGGCTCTGGTTTCGTTCATCGTCGCCCTCCATGGCGAAGCTGCGCAGTGCCGGAAAGAACCGGCCCTGCATTACTGGCGGAACTCTATCCCGGCGCCAGGATGTAGCTCCAGGTTTCCGACAGGGTGCTGTCCTCGCTGCGCAGATAAGCGCGCAGTTCCAGCGGCTTGTCGTCGTCGATGCGGCGGAAGCGCAAGGTCAGGCGCCAGCCGTTGGTGATTTCGTTGTGCACCGTGTTGCGCTCCAGCAGCTCGCCATTGGGGCCGAGCGAAACGATGCCCTCGACCTTGGCGTCCGCCTTGAGCTTATCCAGCGCCGGGCCGACGAAGTCGATGACGTAGCTGATGCTGTTGTCCGGGTTGCGGGTGAAACCGCGACCGCGGCGTGTCTGCATCACCCACGACAACGGCGGCTTGGTGTCTTTTTCACCCTGCCAGTGCAGCACGTAGTCGAGGTCGATCGACTGGCCGGCCTGCGGTGTGTTGTCCGGCACCCAGTAGGCGACGACGTTGTCGTTGGTTTCGTCGGGCGAGGGGATGTTGACCAGCTCGACCCGGCCGGCGCCCCACTGGCCTTGCGGCTCCACCCACAGGCTCGGGCGCAGCTCGTAGCGCAGATCGATGTCTTCGTAATCGTGGAAACTGCGGTCGCGCTGCATCAGGCCGAAGCCCTGCGGGTTGGTCATGCCGAAGGAGGTCACCTGCAGCCGCTTCGGGTTGATCATCGGGCGCCAGATCCACTCGCCGGTGCCGGAATGCATCGACAGGCCGTCGCTGTCATGCACTTCGTTGCGATAATCGTCGCTGGCCGGGTGCTGGTTTTCGCCGAACAGGTACATGCTGGTCAGCGGCGCCATGCCCAGCTTGCTCAGGTTCTCGCGCACGTAGACGCGCGATTTCACTTCCATCGCCGTCTCGTCGCCGGGCTTGACCACGAAGCGGTAGGCGCCGGTGACGCGGCGGGAATCGAGCAGGGCATAGACCACCAGTTCCTTGTCGCCGGGCTTGGGCCGCTCGATCCAGAATTCGCTGAAGCGCGGGAATTCCTCGCCCGACATCAGGCCGGTATCGATCGCCAGGCCGCGCGCGGACAGGCCGTAACGCTCGCCCTTGCCGACGCCGCGGAAATAGCTGGCGCCACGGAACACCAGCATCTCGTCCTTCTGCTTCGGCGTATTCAGCGCGTAGTGCACGCGGAAGCCGGAGAAGCCCAGGCCCTTGAACTGCTCGGGGTCGATCTGGGCGCCGCCGAAATCGAAATCGCTGGGGTTGTAGTGGATCTCGCGCACGCCGTAGGGCGCGATCTCGTTGATCTTCACCGGCTGGTTGTAATACTCGCCCTCGTGGAAGAACTGCAGCTCGAACGGCAGCTTGTCCTTGGCCCAGAAAGCCTTTTCCGGCTTGAAGCGGATGGCGTTGTACTTGTCGTAACCGAGGTCCTGCAATTGCTGCGGGAGGCGTGTATCCGGCCGTTTGTACGGTTCGGCCGCCAATTGCCTGGCGCGCTGCGCCACCTCGTTGAAGCCGAAGGCCTGGGCAGCGGCCGGCAGCAGCAGGCCGGTGGCGAGCGCGATGGCCGCGAAGCTGCGTCCCAGCCTGATTCTGGGGTCAAAATTCATCATTGTTCTGCGAAAACGGGAGGAAACGGGGCGTGTACACGCAATTTTACAGTCTGCGCCATCTTTGTGGCCGTTAGACAACAGAGTTGCCGTTGCCGGTGAATTCGGCATGGATCGAGCGCATGCGGTTGACCAGCAGGCAGAACAGATCGGCGGTGCGTTCGGCGTCGTAGATCGCCGAATGCGCCTCCTTGGCGTCGAAGGCCAGCCCGGCGGCTTCCAGCGCGCGGGCCAGCACGGTCTGGCCCAGCACGGCGCCGCCCAGCGTCACCGTGTCGAAAGCCGAAAACGGATGGAACGGGTTGCGCTTGACGTCGGCCCGCGCCACCGCGGCGTTGAGGAAGCCGAGGTCGAAATGGGCGTTGTGGCCGACCAGGATGGCGCGGGTGCAGCCCTGCTCCGACACCGCCTGGCGCACCGGCTTGAACACCTTGGCCAGGGCCTCGCGCTCCGGCATGGCCAGGCGCAGCGGATGATAGGGGTCGATGCCGTTCACTTCCAGCGAGGCGCGCTCGATATTGGCGCCCGCAAAAGGCTCGACATGGGCGGCATAGGTCTCGCCGCGCACCAGATTGCCGTTCTCGTCCAGCCCGACCAGCACTGCCGCGATTTCCAGCAGCGCATCGGTGGTGGAATTGAAACCGCCGGTTTCCACGTCCACCACCACGGGCAGAAAGCCGCGAAAACGCTGGCCCATGCGGGGCGGGTGGGGGATGGAGTCCATGGAAAGGCGGCTGCGGGAAGTGCGGCACTATAACATCGCACTGCGCGGCGTTACGCATGTGCCCCGCGGGGGCTTATAATCCGCGCGGCTTTTTCCGCTCTCGCCCCCATCGCTTTCCAGACCCCATGACCCAAGTCCGCAAAGTCGCGCTCGCCTACTCCGGCGGGCTGGATACCTCAGTCATTCTCAAGTGGCTGCAGGATACCTACCACTGCGAAGTGGTCACCTTCACCGCCGATATCGGCCAGGGCGAGGAGCTGGAGCCGGTGCGGCCGAAGGCCCAGGCGCTCGGCGTCAAGGAAATCTTCATCGACGACCTGCGCGAGGAATTCGTCCGCGATTTCGTCTTCCCGATGTTCCGCGCTAATGCGGTGTACGAGGGCGAATACCTGCTCGGCACCAGCATCGCCCGCCCGCTCATCGCCAAACAGCTGGTGCAGCGCGCCCGCGAGACCGGCTGCGACGCCATCGCCCACGGCGCCACCGGCAAGGGCAACGACCAGGTGCGCTTCGAGCTCGGTGCCTACGCGCTGTGGCCGGAAGCCAAGGTCATCGCGCCCTGGCGCGAGTGGGACCTGACTTCACGCGAGACCCTGCTGGCCTACGCCGCCAAGCACAACATTCCCATCGCCAAGAAGAAGGACGGCGGCAGCCCCTACTCGATGGATGCCAACGCCCTGCACATCAGCTACGAGGGCGGCGGCCTGGAAGATCCGTGGTGGACGCCGGACGATTCGATCTGGCGCTGGACAAAAAATCCGGAGGAGGCGCCGAATGAGCCCGAGCTCATCACCATCGGCTATGAGAAGGGCGATCCGGTCTCGATCGACGGCGAGAAGCTCAGCCCTTACCAGATGCTGGAGCGCCTCAACCAGCTCGGCGGCAAGCACGGCATCGGCCGTCTCGACATCGTGGAAAACCGCTACGTCGGCATGAAGTCGCGCGGCTGCTACGAAACCCCGGGCGGCAGCATCATGCTCAAGGCACACCGCGCCATCGAGAGCCTGTGCCTGGATCGCGAAGAAGCGCATCTGAAGGACGAGCTGATGCCGCGCTACGCCAGCCTGATCTACAACGGCTACTGGTGGAGCCCGGAGCGCCGCATGCTGCAGGCCCTGATCGACGACAGCCAGCACCGCGTCAACGGCGAAGTGCGGCTCAAGCTGTACAAGGGCAGCGTCTACAACGCCGGCCGCCGCTCGCCGGACTCGCTGTTCGACGCGCGCCTGTCCACTTTCGAGGACGATCGCGGCGCCTATAACCAGAAAGATGCGGAAGGCTTCATCCGCCTCAATGGCCTTCGTCTCAGGACTGGCGCCAAGCGCGACAAGCGCTGAAGCGGCTTGTAGCTTGCTGAGCGTCGCGAAGCCCAACACTGCACGACCTGAGTCGAAGACCTTGGGCTTCGCTACGCTCACCCCAACCTAGCCCCTGCGGCTTGGGTGGCTCCATTACGTGATCCAGTCCACAGCGGAGGCGGTGCAACACCCCTGATCTGAGAGCCGCATCGCGGTTCGCCGGCTGCGCCTGGTGCCTCATATCGCATGGCCCGCACGGAATGCGGGCGTGGTCAGAGAGGGATGATGGACAAGAGCAGAATCGAAGCCAGCCTTGCCGCGGCGCAGGACGATATCGCGAAGATTTTCCAGGGCTATGACGTGCCGGAGGAATACCGCACGCGTCTGACCGCCTACATCCAATGCTGGTATCTGGATCAGGGTGCCTGTGGCGCGCAGATCTGTGCGCTGCGCACCGACGCGGAAGCGGCTGTCTGAAACGGAAAAGCCGGCGCAAGGGGATTTCCGCTGCGCCGGCCTGAGCCGGGCTGCTGCTTCGTTTAGCGGGCGGGCGGCGGCTGCGCCTTCCTGGCGCGCACCTGTTGCACGATGCCCCAGATCAGCAGGCCGGCGCCCACTACCGCTAGGGCGGGGCCGCTGTCGGTGCCGATCAGCGCAAGCTTGCCGCTGAGGCCGCCGACGATGAAAGCAATGCCGATGACAATGTTCCACATGTCCTTTTCTCCTCGATGTCCGGGCTGAGTGTCTAGGCGCCCGGCGTCGGACCGGACGGGGGCGGATTGTTCTTCGGCTTGCCGCCAAAGATCTTGCGGAAGAATCCGGCTGCCGCCACCAGGCCGATGATGATGAATTTCTTGGCGGCGAGCAGCAGTAGGCCCAGCTTGGCGAACAGGCCGGCCTTGGCCGCGATGCCGCCGGCGACCAGGGCGGCGAGGCCGTAGGCAGCGACCTTGTCGGTGCTGGCGTTGAAGTCGGTGTACTTGTTGCCGTCGCTGAAATTGGTGAAGGCCAGCACCTTGGGCAATTCCTGCTTGATCGTCGGCAGGTCGCTCATCGCCGCCACCGCGTTCAGCTCCAGCACGCCTTTGCGGCCGAGCACGCGGATGCTGTAGTTGAGCGTGTTGGCGTCGGCGTCGTCGGCCTTCAACTCCTTCGCCCAGTACATCTTGTGGGTCTGTGCGTCGTAGCGCGGCGGCTCGGCCCAGCCCAGCAGGTGCAGGCCGGCGTAGCCCTGCTTCTTGCGCTCCTCGTTGATCTCCACGTCCTCTTTCTGCATTTTCTGCAGCAGCTCGGTGTAGTCGATCTTGGCCGCGTCGTCGTCCGAGACATGGCCGTCGTCGTTGTAGGTGACGACCACGCCCCAGCCGTTGCGCGCCAGCGGGTTGATCTTCTGCGGCAGGATCATGCCGAGCGTCTTGAAGCCGGGCGGGTTGCCCCAGCCTTCGGTGATCAGGCGGTCGGCATCGGTCGGCGCCAGGTAGTAGAAATCGTCGCTGAGCTGCAGAGTGGCGATGTCGTTCGGCAGTTTGACAGTGCCGTGCTGCGGCTTGAGGGAGGCCAGCAGCTGCTCGGCTTTCTGCTGTCTCTGCTCCGGCGTCGGCGGGGCGGCGTCGGTTACAGGTACCGGGTCGGCAAAGGCGTTCGCGGCGCACAGCGCCAGCGCCGCCAGCAAGAGGCGCGGGTGTTTCATCGAAAAATCCCTTTTATTTCCAATATTCGAGGGGCGGCAGCATAGCCGCTGGCACCGTATCATCGCCAGCTGCATAAGATGACTCTGTGAAGTCCGTCACAAGACGGCCGGTGGAGATAAAATCGAGCCACCAGGACGCCCTGCTCCCGAGGACATGATGACCCATACCGATGACCTGCAGCCCCGCTACATCCGCGCCAACGGCATGGAGTTCGCCTACCTCGAGTCGGGTGGGGGGGAGTCGGCCGGGGCGGTGACCGAGGGGCCGCTGGTGCTGTGCCTGCACGGCTTCCCCGACACCGCCTGGAGCATGGCCGGGCTGCTGCGCCGGCTGTCCGCCGCCGGCTTCCGCGCCGTGGCGCCGTTCATGCGCGGCTATCCGCCGGGCGCGCTGCCGGAGGACCGCGACTATTCCGGGCTGGCCCTGGGCCGCGATGTGATCGCCCTGGTCGAGCATTTCGGCGCGCAGGACGCGATGGTGGTGGGGCACGACTGGGGCGCGCTGGCCGCCTACAGCGCCGCCGCGCTGCGACCGGACCGCATCAAGCGCATTGTCACCGCCGCCGTGCCGCACCCGCGGCGTTTTCTGCTGCGGCCTTCGCGCGAGCAGTTGCGCGCCTCGCACTACATGTTCAAGTTCCAATTGCCGGGCTGGCCCGAGCGGCGCATCCGCGAAAACGATTTCGCCTGGCTGCGCGACCTGGCGCGCAGCTGGTCGCCGGGCTGGGAGCCGACCGAGGATTATTTCGGCCCGGTCAAAGCGGCATTCTCCGATCCGGCCCGGCTGAAGGCGGCCCTGGGGTATTACCGCGCGCTGCCGCTGTCGCTGCTGAAGCGCGAAGCCTGGCAATTCCTGCTCAAGCCGATCTACGTGCCGGCGCGGGTCATCTACGGCGAGAACGACGCCTGCATCCTGCCGGCCAGCTTCCTCGATCAGGAGCACCTGTTCGGCGACAAGTACGAACTGGTCGGCATTCCCAAGGCGGGCCACTTCATGCACCTTGAAGCGCCCGATGCGTTTGCCGAACAGGTCATCGGCTTCCTCAAGACGGCGTCCTGAAGTTTTTTGTTTCAGCGCGTGCGGGGCGGATGGATGAACAGGCGCCCGCCCTTGAAGTCCATCGTGTCCAGGGTCGGCATCGGATCGTCCCGCACCACTACCGCGGCGGCGATGACGGCCGAGACACTGCGCGGCGCGAGCATGGCGCCCGGCTCGGGCGGCGCCTCGGCGCCAAAGGAGAAGGCCAGCACCGCCTGGCGATGAGAGGGGCGGATCACCAGCGCGGCGTGATCCATCCAGTGCGGCTGATCGGAAGCGCAGGCGGTGAGCGTGGCGGTGCAGGCGAGCAGAGCGATCCTGCCGCCATTGCACACTGTACCTGCCAAACAGCTCCTGCCTTTCGTCTGCACCGCACGCCTCCTGTGGAGACTACGACGCGTTCACTGTAGGCCTGTGCAATGCGGTATAAGTTCCCGATTATCCGTGGAAAACCAGCCGCCAATCGTGCAGCTGGCTCGGCTCTCATGTTGCGCTGCGGCAACCTGGCCGCTGCGATCAATAATTCAGGGCGTCCACAGCGCCACTGGCAGCTTTTCGCCGCGATGTGGCCGGCGCTAATTCAGTGAAGGCTTCGGCCACGCTCAGCACGCTGCCGCAACCGCTGCTGTCGTAGCCGGGCAGGGCGTTCACCGCGCGCTGGAATTCACGGCTGCGCAGGATATCGAGAATGCGCTGCATCATCGGCGTCTCCAGCATCTTGGCATTGCAGATCAGGAAATAGCGCTCGCTCGCCACCGGCAGGAAATCCAGCTCGAAGCGCCGCGCCGCCGGCTCCACGCCGAGGCCGGCGTCGGCCATGCCACTGGCCACATAAGCGGCCACCGCGGCGTGGGTGAATTCGCAGTTGTCGTAGCCCTGGATGGCATGGCCGTCGAGCTGCTCGCGTTGCAGCAGCAGATCCAGCAGCAGGCGCGTGCCGGAGCCTTCGTGCCGGTTGACGTAGCTGACGCCAGGGCGGATCAGGTCGGCCACGCCGGAGATGTTCTTCGGGTTGCGCGGCGCCACCATCAGCCCCTGGCGGCGCGTCGCCAGATGCAGCAGGCGATGCTTTTCCGGGCGTAGCGCTTCCAGGTAATGCTGCAGGGCGGCGTGCTGCAACTCACCCAGCGGCACATGGAAGCCGGCGAGGTCGCAGCCGCCGCCGTTGAGCGAGCTCAGCGCCTCCTGCACGTTGCGATATTTCAGCTCGATCGGCACCTGCTCGTGCAGCAGGGTCTGGCGCAGCGTCTGCACCGCGAAGCCGTGGCTGGCATGCAGGCGCAGGATGCTCTGCGCATGCGACAGCGCGCGCTCCACTTCGACTTCCAGCTCCGAGGCCAGACTGTCGAGCAGCGGCGACAGGCGGGCGGCAATGCGCCGGTCCGCCCACACCAGCTTCTCGCCCAGCGGGGTGAGCTGGGCGCCGCGGCCGCGCACCATCTTCACCAGCGGCACGCCGAAGGCGCGCTGGCCTTCCTGCAGCAGGCCCCAGGCGTAGCGGTAAGACAGGCCCATCTGCGCCGAGGCTTCGACCAGGGTATGGGTTTCGTGCACCTTGGCCAGCAGGCTGACCAGGTGCGGCATGAGCTGGCGCCCATCGTCCCGCTCCAGCTGCCACTGCGGCTTGATCGACATTTTGAGCATGCTTGCCGTACCTTTTCGCTCTTCCTGAGAAATAGGCTAAAAAAAGCCTATTGAAACGGAACCACAGATCATATTTATAGCAAACAATATTGATGGTAGCTTGGACTATGGTCGAATAACTGTGACCGACCTCAATATGTTCAATTAGGCATATATAACTAAACCGGAAAACCGAGGAGAACACAAATATGTCGAGTATCGGAGGCGCAATCCCGGAGCCCGCCCTGGGCCGGAGCGGGGGAATTCTGGACAAGGAACGGACCATCGCGGGGCCTGGCTTCAACCGCTGGCTGGTGCCGCCGGCGGCGTTGGCGATTCACCTGTGCATCGGCATGGCCTACGGCTTTTCGGTGTTCTGGCTGCCGATGTCGAAGCTGCTCGGCAGTCCCGACGCCGCCTGTCCCAAGGCCAGCAGCTGGACCGCGGACCTGTTCACCACCAGCTGCAACTGGTCGGTGGCTTCGGAAACCTTCACCTTCACCCTGTTCATCGTCTGCCTCGGCCTCGCCGCCGCCCTGTGGGGCGGCTGGCTGGAGCGCGCCGGGCCGCGCAAGGCCGGCGTGGTGTCGGCGCTGTGCTGGTGCGGCGGCCTGGTACTGGGCGCCCTCGGTGTCTATCAGCACCAGCTGTGGATCGTCTGGCTGGGCACCGGCGTGCTCGGCGGCATCGGCCTGGGCCTGGGCTACATCTCGCCGGTGTCGACCCTGATCAAGTGGTTCCCGGATCGCCGCGGCATGGCCACCGGCTTCGCCATCATGGGCTTCGGCGGCGGCGCCATGATCGGCGCGCCGCTGGCGGCGCTGCTGATGAAGCATTTCACCGACGCCAGCGGCAACGGCGTGTGGCAGACCTACCTGGTGCTGGCGGCGCTGTACTTCGTCTTCATGCTCGGCGGCGCCTTCGGCTACCGCGTGCCGCCCAATGGCTGGAAGCCGGCCGGCTGGAATCCGCCGGCCACCGCCGGCAGCGCCATGATCACGCGCCGTCACGTGCACCTGAGCAAGGCCTGGAAGACGCCGCAGTTCTGGGCCATCTGGGGCGTGCTGTGCCTCAACGTTAGCGCCGGCATCGGCGTGCTGGCGATGGCCTCGCCGATGTTCCAGGAAGTGTTCGGCGGCAGGCTGCTCGGCGTGGATACCGCTGCCGGTGGCCTGACGCCAGAGCAGAAGGTCACCATCGCGGCGATCGCCGCCGGCCTGGTCGGCCTGCTCAGCCTGTTCAACAGCCTCGGCCGCCTGTTCTGGGCCTCGCTCTCCGACAGGCTCGGCCGCAAGAACACCTACTACGTGTTCTTCCTGCTCGGCATCGTGCTGTACTGCCTGCTGCCGACCTTCGGCCATCTCGGCGCCGTGGTGCTGTTCGTCGCCACCGCCTGCCTGATCCTGTCGATGTACGGCGGCGGCTTCGCCACCGTGCCGGCTTACCTGGCGGACATCTTCGGCACGCAGATGGTCGGCGCCATCCACGGCCGCCTGCTCACCGCCTGGTCCGTCGCCGGCGTCATCGGCCCGGTGCTGATCGCCAGCCTGCGCGATTTCGAAAAGGCGCAAGGCGTGCCGGGCAACCTGGTGTACGACGTGACGCTGTACATCCTGGCCCTGCTCCTGCTCGGCGGCCTGATCTGCAATTTTCTGGTCAAGCCGGTGGCGGAGAAGTACCAGATGACCGACGCCGAGCTGCAGGCCGAGCGCAGCCTCGCCCACGAGGTGACCTCGGACCCCCGCGCAGAAACCGCGGCGCGCGGCTCGGCCGGCATCGGCACGGCGCTGGCCTGGCTGTTGGTCGGCATCCCCTTCGCCTGGGGTTTGTGGACCGCGCTGCAGAAGGCTTCTGTACTGCTCCACTGAGCAGGGAACACCTATGAACGGATTGCGAGGTCAGTGATGAAAGGGCAGTTGCAGGAACAACCGCTGCATCCGATGCCGGCCGCCAGGCCCTTGGCGGCGGCGGAACGGAGCAAGGTGCTGGAAGTCATCGTGCAGCTGCGCGCGCTGCCCGGCGCGCTGCTGCCGATCCTGCACGGCGTGCAGGACGCGCTGGGCTATGTGCCGCCCGGCGCGGTGACCCTGATCGCCTCCGAGCTGAACCTGACGCGCGCCGAGGTGCACGGCGTCATCACCTTCTATCACTACTTCCGCACCGCCAAGCCCGGCAAGCAGGTGCTGCAGCTGTGCCGCGCCGAGGCCTGCCAGTCGCTCGGCGCAGTGGCGCTGGAGCAGCATGTGAAACGCCGGCTCGGTGTGGACTTCCACGGCACCACCGCGGACGGCCGCTACACCCTGGAGCCGGTGTACTGCCTCGGCAACTGCGCCTGCGGCCCTTCGCTGATGCTGGGCCAGGATCTGCACGGGCGGGTCAGTGCCGACAGTTTCGATGCCCTGGTCGGAGCGCAGCCATGAGCGTGCGTGTCTATGTGCCGCGGGATGCCACGGCTTTGTCGCTGGGCGCCGAGGCGGTGGCGAATGCCATCGTCGCCGAAGCGCAGCGGCGCGGCGCCGAGGTGCGGCTGGTGCGCAATGGTTCGCGCGGCCTGTTCTGGCTGGAGCCGCTGGTCGAGGTGGAAACCGCGGCCGGCCGCGTCGCCTACGGCCCGGTGCGGGCGCAGGACGTGGCGGGCCTGTTCGATGCGGGATTCCTCGACGGCGGCAAGCATGCCCTGGGTCATGGCCTCACTGCCGAGATTCCCTATCTGAAGAAGCAGGAGCGGCTGACCTTCGCCCGCGTCGGCATCACCGATCCGCTCAGCCTCGACGACTACCTGGTGCACGACGGCTACCGCGGCCTGAAGAACGCGCTGGCGCTGGCGCCGGCCGACATCGTGCAGGCAGTGACCGACTCGGGCCTGCGCGGCCGCGGCGGCGCGGCGTTCCCCGCCGGCATCAAGTGGAAGACGGTGCACGCCACCGAGTCGGCGCAGAAGTACATCGTCTGCAACGCCGACGAAGGCGATTCCGGCACTTTCTCCGACCGCATGATCATGGAAGGCGATCCCTACCTGCTGATCGAGGGCATGACCATTGCCGGCATGGCGGTGGGCGCCACCCAGGGTTACATCTACCTGCGCTGCGAATATCCGCATGCGCATCGCGCGCTGAACGCGGCCATCGCCACCGCCTATGAGCGCAAATGCCTGGGCGCGGATGTGCTCGGCAGCGGCCGCCGCTTCGATCTGGAAGTGCGGCTCGGCGCGGGCGCCTACATCTGCGGTGAAGAGACCTCGCTGCTGGAAAGCCTGGAAGGCAAGCGCGGCCAGATCCGCTTCAAGCCGCCGCTGCCGGCGATCAAGGGCCTGTTCGGCCAGCCCACGGTGATCAATAACGTCATCACCTTCGCCTCGGTCCCCATCGTCATGGATCGTGGCGCGCCCTACTACAAGGAATACGGCACTGGCCGTTCGCGCGGCACCCTGCCGTTCCAGCTCACCGGCAATCTCAAGCAGGGCGGCCTGGTGGAGAAGGCTTTCGGCGTCACCCTGCGCGAGCTGCTCTACGACTACGGCGGCGGCAGCTACAGCGGCCGGCCGATCCGGGCGGTGCAGGTCGGCGGTCCGCTGGGTGCCTACATTCCGGCCTCGCAGTTTGATGCGCCGATGGACTACGAGGAATTCGCCAAGATCGGCGGCATGGTCGGCCACGGCGGCATCGTGGTATTCGACGACAGCGTCGACATGGCGGCGCAGGCGCGTTACGCCATGGAATTCTGCGCCATCGAATCCTGCGGCAAGTGCACGCCCTGCCGCATCGGCTCCACCCGCGGCGTCGAGGTCATCGACCGGCTGGTCGCCGGGCAGCAGCCGGTGAAGCAGGAAGCCGTGCTGCGCGATCTGTGCGAGACCATGACGCATGGCTCGCTGTGCGCGCTGGGCGGGCTCACGCCCGGCCCGGTGCTGAGCGCGCTCAATCATTTTCCCGAAGATTTCAAAAAGCCCCGCGCAGTTGCGGCGGCCTAGGAGGCAAGCATCATGCTGTCGATTGCTGAAAAGGATTTTGGAACCCCGGCGCCTGCGCCGTCGGAGCAACTGGTCACGCTGAGCATCGACGGCTTCGAGGTCGCGGTGCCGGCCGGCACCTCGGTGATGCGCGCCGCGGCCCTGGGCGGCATCGCGGTGCCCAAGCTCTGCGCCACCGAGCAGCTCGATGCTTTCGGCTCCTGCCGCCTGTGCCTGGTGCAGATCGAGGGCATGAAGGGCTATCCCGCCTCCTGCACCACCCTGGTGGCGCCGGGCATGAAAGTCACCACGCAGAACCAGAAGCTCGGCGAGCTGCGCCGCGGCGTGATGGAGTTGTACATCTCCGATCATCCGCTGGACTGCCTCACCTGTCCGGCCAACGGCCACTGCGAGCTGCAGGACATGGCTGGCGCCGTGGGCCTGCGCGAGGTGCGCTACGGCTACGAGGGCGAGAACCATCTGTCGCTTCCGAAGGACGAGAGCAATCCCTACTTCACCTTCGACGCCAGCAAGTGCATCCTCTGCTCGCGTTGCGTGCGCGCCTGCGATGAAGTGCAGGGCACGCTCGCTTTGACGGTGCAGGGCCGCGGCTTCGACTCGAAGATCGCCGCCAGCCAGGACGATTCCTTCCTCGATTCCGAGTGCGTTTCCTGCGGTGCCTGCGTGCAGGCCTGCCCGACAGCGACGCTGTCTGAGAAGACCCTGATCGACAAGGGCCAGGCCGAGCACAGCACCATCACCACCTGCGCCTACTGCGGCGTCGGCTGCTCGTTCCGCGCCGAGATGAAAGGGCAGGAGCTGGTGCGCATGGTGCCGAACCAGGACGGCCACGCCAACCATGGCCACTCCTGCGTCAAGGGCCGTTTCGCCATCGGCTACACCACCCATCCGGACCGCATCACCAAGCCGATGATCCGCGCGAAGATCAGCGATCCCTGGCGTGAGGTGAGCTGGGAAGAAGCGATCGGCTACGCCGCCTCCGAGTTCAAGCGCATCCAGGCCAAGCACGGCAAGGGCGCGGTGGGCGCCATCACCTCCTCGCGCTGCACCAACGAGGAAACCTACCTGGTGCAGAAGTTGGTGCGTGCGGCTTTCGGCAACAACAACGTCGACACCTGCGCGCGCGTCTGTCATTCGCCCACCGGCTATGGCCTGAAGCAGACTCTGGGCGAGTCCGCCGGCACCCAGACCTTCGACTCGGTAATGGAAGCCGACGTCATCTTCATCATCGGCGCCAACCCCACCGACGCGCACCCGGTGTTCGGCTCGCAGATGAAGCGGCGCCTGCGCGAAGGCGCCAAGCTGATCATCGCCGACCCGCGGCGCATCGACCTGGTGCGGATGCCGCACATCCAGGCACAGCATCACCTGCAGCTGCGCCCCGGCACCAACGTCGCCCTGCTCAACAGCCTGGCCCACGTCGTCGTCACCGAAGGCCTGGTCGACGAGGCCTTCGCCGCCGAGCGCTGCGAGCCGGAAGCTTTTGCCAAGTGGAAGACCTTTGTCGCCGAGGCGCGTCACTCACCGGAGGCGCTGGAAGCCGACACAGGCGTGCCGGCGAGCGAGGTGCGCGCGGCTGCGCGGCTCTACGCCACCGGCGGCAATGGCGCCATCTATTATGGCCTCGGCGTCACCGAGCACAGCCAGGGCTCCACCACGGTGATGGCCATCGCCAACCTGGCCATGGCCACCGGCAACATCGGCCGCCTCGGCGTGGGCGTGAACCCGCTGCGCGGGCAGAACAATGTGCAGGGCTCCTGCGACATGGGCTCGTTCCCGCACGAGTTCCCTGGTTACCGCCATGTCAGCGACGACGTCACCCGCCGCCTGTTCGAGCAGAGCTGGGGCGTGGGCCTGCAGTCCGATCCGGGCCTGCGCATCCCCAATATGTTCGAGGCGGCGCTCGACGGCGAATTCCTCGGCCTGTATTGCGAGGGCGAGGACATCGCCCAGTCCGATCCCAATACCCAGCACGTCACCGCCGCGCTGAGCGCGATGGAGTGCATCGTGGTGCAGGACCTGTTCCTCAACGAGACCGCCAAGTTCGCCCACGTGTTCCTACCCGGCTCCTCCTTCCTGGAGAAGGACGGCACCTTCACCAACGCCGAGCGCCGCATCTCGCCGGTGCGCAAGGTGAGTCAGGCGCCGGGCGGCTACGCCGACTGGGAAATCACCGTGCTGCTGTCCAAGGCGCTGGGCTACGAGATGAATTACAAGCACCCGTCCGAGATCATGGACGAGATCGCCAGCCTCACCCCGACCTTCACCGGTGTCAGCTACGCCAAGCTGGACCAACTGGGCAGCATCCAGTGGCCCTGCAACGAGCACGCGCCGGAAGGCACGCCGATCATGCACATCGACGAGTTCGTGCGCGGCAAGGGCAAGTTCATGCTCACTGAATACGTGCCGACGCGCGAGAAGGTCAATGGCAAGTATCCGCTGATCCTCACCACCGGCCGCATCCTGTCGCAGTACAACGTCGGCGCGCAGACCCGGCGCACCGCCAACAACACCTGGCATGACGAGGACAAGCTGGAACTGCATCCGCACGATGCGGAAGAGCGCGGCGTGAAGGACGGCGATTGGGTCGGCGTGCACAGCCGCGCCGGCGAGACGGTGATGCGCGCCCTGGTCACGCCGCGGGTGCAGCCGGGCCTGGTCTACACCACCTTCCACTTCCCCGATTCCGGCGCCAACGTCATCACCACCGACAACTCGGACTGGGCCACCAACTGCCCCGAGTACAAGGTCACCGCGGTGCAGGTGGTGCGGGTCAGCCAGCCTTCGGAATGGCAGAAGCGCTACCGCAAGTTCTCCGAGCGGCAGCAGGAACTGCTGAAGCAGGGCAGCGATATCTTTGCCGTCAAATAAGCCGGCTGGCGAATTGCCCGGCGACGATGAAGTCGCCGGTTACGCGCGCCTGCCGGTGCGCGCCTGGCGCGACGGCAAGCTCAGCGCAGTAGAGGACTGCGTCGCCGAGGAAACCCCGGTTGCCCTGGTCTACAACGGCGAGCCGCACGTGGTGATGATGGCCACGCCCGCCGACCTGGAAGACTTCGCCCTGGGCTTCTCCTTCAGCGAGGACGTGATCGCCGACGCTGCCGAGATGCAGTCGCTGGAAGTGTTCCGGCACGAAGGCGCGAACGGCGCCAGTTACGAGATCCGCATGCGCATCCCGGCGCAGCGCCATGAAGTCCTGCTCGGCCGGCGCCGTAATCTGCACGGCCGCACCGGCTGCGGCCTGTGTGGTGCCGAAACCATCGCCGATGCCATCCGCAGCCCGCGCCGCGTCGGCGCCGGCGTGCCGGTGGCCGTCGCCGCCCTGCGCCGCGCGCAGGACGAGCTGCGCCGCCGCCAGACGCTCAACGGCCTCACCGGCGCCACCCACGCCGCCGCCTGGGCCACGCCGGACGGCGCGGTGCAGCTGGTGCGCGAGGATGTAGGCCGTCACAACGCCCTGGACAAGCTGATCGGCGCCCTGCTGCGCGAGCGCCGCGACACCACGCGCGGCTTCGCCGTGGTCACCAGCCGCGCCAGCTACGAGATGGCGCTGAAGGCGGCGATGGCCGGCATCCCCCTGCTTGCCGCCATCTCTGCGCCCACCGCTTACGCCATCCGCGTGGCCGAGGAAGCCGGCCTGACCTTGATCGGCTTCGCCCGCGGCGACAGTTTCGTCATCTACGCCTGCCCGGCCCGCGTCCTCGACGTAGGGCCGCGCAGCGCCGGCACCGAAGGAAGCGCAGCATGAGCATCGAGCACCTGACCAACATGGCCAACGACATCGGCGCCTTCTTCCACGCCGAGCCGGTGCGCGAGGAAGGCATCAAGGGCATGGTCAACCACATCCAGAAATTCTGGACCCCACGCATGCGCGCGCAGATCATCGAGCACCTGCGAGAGGGTGGCGAAGGGCTGGAAGAGTTGCCACGCCAGGCAGTGCAGAGCATGGCGGAAGGCGCCGAAGCCAAACAGTAGGGCGGCCTGTGGCCGCCGTGCACACTCCCATATGGCGCGGCAGCGGCGGCCACAGGCCGCCCTACAACCGCTCATTCCTTTTCCTGTCATCCTGAGCGCAGCGAAGGATCTGGCCTGCGGTGAGAGGGCAGTAGCCGCCGCCGCTTTGCGTTAACCTGTTCCCCGGACTTTCGCACCCAAGGGCGCACCGGTGGACCTGGTCAAGGAATTCGTCTCGCTGCTGGCGCTGCTCAACCCGATCGGCGCCATCCCCTTCTTCCTCGGGCTGACCGCCACGCAGAGCCGCCTGGAGAAGCGCCGCACCATCCGCGTTGCTTCCCTGTCGGTGGCGGTGGTGCTGGCGGTGGCCGCCACTGCCGGCGAGCGCATCATCCACTTCTTCGGCATCAGCGTCGGCTCGCTGCAGGTCGGCGGCGGCATCGTCATGCTGCTGATGGCCATCGCCATGGTCAACGCCCAGGCCGGCAACACCCGCTCCACTACCGAGGAAAGGGACGAGGCCGAGCTGAAGGACAATATCGCCGTGGTGCCGCTGGCGATCCCGCTGATGGCCGGCCCCGGCACCATCAGCGCCATGATCATCTATGCCGGCAAGGTCAGCGGCTGGATCGAGATCGGCGCCCTGATCGGCATCGGCGCGGCACTGGGCGTGGTGACCTTCATCGCCCTGAGCCTGGCCGATCCCATCGCCAACTGGATCGGCCGCACCGGCATCAACATCACCACCCGCCTGATGGGGCTGATCCTGTCGGCGCTGGCGGTGGAGTTCATCGTCAACGGCTTGAAGGCCTTGCTGCCGGGGCTGGGCCCGCAGACCTGAGCGCCCCGGTCAACCGATCCGGGCCGGCCTGCTCCTACTCCGCCACCAGGCCGGTGCCGCTATCGGTCCACAGCAGCTTCTCCAGCCGCACCGCGTCTTCCGCACCGCGGTAATAATTGGCCAGCCGTTCCAGCTCGTGGTAGCCGCGGCTGCGGTAGAAGGCCCTGGCCATATCGTTGCTGGCACGCGACTCCACCCGGATGCGCTCGATCCCGGCGGCGCGTGCGGTCGCTTCCAGCCACAGCAGCAGGGCCGTGCCCAGGCCCTTGCGGCGCATTGATCGATGCACCGCCAGCAGGTGCAGGTGGGCGATGTCCTCACCGTATTTCATGATGCCGAAGCCGAGCAGGCTGCTGCCTTCCCGTGCCACGGCGACATTGGTCGAGCGGTCACGGATGCTGCGCAGCACCCGCGTTGCCGTCCAGTCCCAGCCCAGCCCGCGCTCGATGTAGTCGCGCGACATGACCGAGATCGCGGGGGCGTCCCTGGACAGCGCAAGGCTGATTTTGTGATTCGTGATCATGGGCCAAGTATGAATCAGGCCGGCCCGGCGTGGGCGGTGGTGCAGGCGCAGCGGCCTTGAGGTCAAGGCGGGCCGCTGCGCCTCATTCGCCGCAGGCCCCCGCCCGCGTAGCGGCGTTGCCCGATGGCGCAGTTAAGCCGCCATGCGCAGGTAGTGGCCCGGCGTGACCCGCCAGATGCGTTTGAAATGGCGGTTGAAATGGCTCTGATCGGCAAAGCCGACGATGCTGGCCACCTCGACCGGCGGAATTCCATCGAGCAGCAGGGCGCGGCCGCGCTCG